>Ga0209611_10008466_pt1 | contig 16063 bp, 18 predicted proteins | sample S1TSphgellanicum_3_FD_187693 | JGI IMG/M metagenome (GOLD analysis project Ga0209611, IMG submission 187693) | Host-associated microbial communities from peat moss isolated from Minnesota, USA - S1T2_Fc - Sphagnum magellanicum MG (SPAdes) (version 2) | ecosystem: Host-associated > Plants > Peat...
GTTTTAATGGATATTTAAAATTTTCATATATCATATCATTTATAATGAGTCTTATGTTCAATTTGTGTATGTTTAATGAACATTGTTTGTAGGGCATGCATTCATTTCCTCATTGAGGAAGATTATGGGTTAATGTTTCATTTTTTTCATATTTAGTTTTAGAATTTGAAAAATATTCATAAGCTAAATCATCTTATTCAACCTTTTTGATTTTTTTAAATTTTAATTTTTTTCTAAATTGCTTACATGGAAAAACAATTCATCCCATTCATTACCATATTTATTTAAAACATTAAAATTATATACAAATTTCCTTTGCATTATTTGTATATTATTTTTTCATTCATATAAACATATTTCCATAATACATGATGACCTTTTAAATCAATTTTCGGCCCACATAATGGTTTAAATAAAAAGCAACAATTCCTTTAAATGAATTTTTTGGGTCTTTATGAAGATTAAATGAGACCCATTGAATGATATTGTTACATTTGTGTTGTTTACAATTTTTTAATCAAAATTTGCAATGAATTCTATTGAAGTTGGAAATAATTGATGTAATATTTTGTGTGGCAATAATATAAAATTCTGTCACATTCTTTCACATGTGTTTATGGATTTGAATGATCTTGTTAAATGACAAAATAGAATAGATAATGATATACACATTACTTATTAGATTCACATTTGTTATGTGTTTAAAAATATATATTTCTTTTTGAAAATTGATTTAGATGCTTTAGTTTCACATCTGCATTTGTTTAATATAAATTTCATTTTTCATATCATAGATTTATCTACTTTTGTTAAATAAAAAGTGCAATAAGTTGTAGTAACATATGGATTTAAAATAAATTATGCATTTGTAATTGCTTCCCATAAAAGTCTTAGATGTATGTTAAATACATTTATTTGTATATTTTTAATGATGTTGGTTTTTGTAATGTACATTGTGATGTGAATAAATAAGTAATTTCAATTATTGTAGTACCTTGGTGGCTTTGGCATAAATTAATTTTTTTTTAAATTTCAAAAAATTATAATTTTTTCTTTTAATTTGTTGAATTTTTAAAAAAATTACTAAAGATGTAAGAGTTTGATCTTTGGATGTCTTGAGGGGAGGATATTAGATAAAGGGGCCACCTAACCATTAAAATATTTCAAATCATTTGAAACAAAGGCACTTTACAATAAGTTTATTGTTTATTATCAAAAATTTCAAAACTAAAAACCCAAATGCTAAACCAAGAAACTAAACTTAAATTAATTATTTGGCATTTGTGTGTTGAATCCACTAGGGTATTACAATATATGCAAATTTGAAATGAATTTTTCAAATGAAATTTTTATGCCTAATCACATATCAATAAGTTTTTTAAAGATTGTAGTTGTTAATTCATAAAGGTTTGAAGTACAATCTTCTTAATCTAAAAAAATAATATTGGTGGTTTAAGATATTGAAATTGAAAAATAAGTTTTTTTTTACATGTTCATTTATGTTGATGTATTTTTACATTCCAATTTTCAATTTTCAAAATAATTTAACTAGTCATCAAATACTTAAATCAATAAAACTTTCAATTTTTTCTTTTGAAAATACACCAAATTGAGCAGCATCTTTTGACCATAATAATCAATGATCACAAAACAAACTTCTTATTGGAATTCAATTACAAAAGAAAAAATCCTTGATTCAATTAAACAAAATATTAATGTTTTTTTATAAGTTTTCAAAACTATTCATTATTACATGTTCATAATAATATAATAATATAATCATATCATTTTTAACAAAATCTTTGATGTGTAATTAATGAATCATCATTTTTTAGTTTTATAAAACATGTTGAACATGCAAATCTTCTGATGTTTTTAGAAACATAAGCCAATTGTTTACACATGTGGTGAATGTTACATAAAAAAATTGAAGGCCCAAGTTGTTTAATCATTCCAAAAACGTCTTTTGAAAATGATCTAAGTAATTTGGAAATGTTTTTATGCACCTTAAGTTTTTATAACTCAAATCAAAATTCAATATTTTGTTTAAATTTACATTGTTTGATATTTTTGAGCTATAAGGATTTGACAATATGTGGAAGACATGAAATGTATTAAAATTTATATATATATATATATATATATATAATATGCAAACTTTCTATTGACGCTTGTTAGTTCGTCTTGTATTACTTTTTGATATGAACATGTAAAAGATGACCTTGGATGCCCAAAAAGAAATGTCAAAAAAAAAAATCTTCAAAATGTGAATCACAAAATAATACAATTGATTGCAAACCTTCTCCTAACAATTGTTAATGATTTTGGATCATCATCAACCATCTATTAAAAATTCAATATGTGTTGCACTAATATATCTCCACAATTTTCTTCCAAAACTTCTTTTAAAATATTTGAATTGTGTAAATTTGGAATTTTTTTCAAAAATCATCCTTTTGCCATTCATTATCTGCACTTGTGTTTGAATATTCTATTAAATTTTGTGAGTTTGGTTTTATTGAAACATTTGCAACTTTATGCAAAATATTTTTATAAATTTCTTTTATTGTTTTTATCACTATGTTAGGACAAACATAACTTGACATATATACACATTAATACATGATTTGCAATTTTTTCATTAAAAAAAATATCGGGTAATTTTTCAATATATAATTTTGATGCATAATAAATTTGGTATGCAAAAATAATCTTTTGGCAACAATAACAAATTGTTTAGCAACATCTTCAATATGTTTTTATATATTTTATTAACAATTTTCATCCCATCTTTATTTTCAAAATGATCACAATCAACATCATCATGTTTTATATCAATTTCAATAGACCCATTTCCATTTAGTACTATTCTCAACTAAAATTCAAAAAATCATTTAATGAGTGTTGCACCTTGTTATCATAAGTGTCTTCCTTTTCAGTAATGTTGACTATTAATTGTTTCAAAAGGCAATGTATTTGTTGAAACATTTGGTAAATATGCATTTGAAAAATCTTGAAATTATGTTATTAAAAAGCTTGTTCATTAATTTTAGAACATAAATCAATTATAGTATCAGTTTTGGTTTGTTTCAAGATATAAATCTAAGACATTGTCATTTAATTTTGCGATATGTTTATATTTAAATTTGGATATTTTTGGAGGAATGCCAATGCAATTTGGTGGGGGATCCATTCAGGATTTGTTTTCTTTGCAGTTCTAAAAAGGTACTGTTTAACTCTAATGAATTCCAACTAGATCTTCTTCATTTTTCATTTATCATTAACATTTTTTCCTCCAATATTTTTTAAAGAAATTCATATTGTTCTTGTTAGATATGCATGAGGGTTGATGTGCAGTGCCATCTTTTGCAAGATGTTTCCAGAGTACGTTGAGAAGCAACTAGCAAGAGAGAAAGAATCAGAGCATGCAGTAGTTGAAGAGAAGGTGATACTTCTTCCAGATCCATCTGCCCCAGATAAGACACAGCAGCTTGTACCTACTCAAAGATTGCGGATACAGATGAAGGGGCAACAATAGATGTCTTGTCAAAAGTTTCCTTTGTGGTCGGCTGCTCATGTGGTTGTTGCCATATTTGCAAGCATTATGGCACTGCCTTTGCTTACCCTCAATCCCTCCCATATCTTGCTCGGTCAGTTTTGTATGTCTGCTTTTCTAGAATCAGTTCCATGTTTTTCTCCTTGAACTGTGTACTATACTGAATCTTTAGTCTGATAATTAGGGTTTATCAAGGATGTTCAGACCTACATTTTAGTCTTTACATTGAAGAAATGTGTAGGCGATAGATTACATTCTTGATCATGGATGCTCAGATCTATATTTTGGGGGTTCCCGTACTTTGAGAAACATGTATGTTGCATATCAGGTTCTGAATTTTTGTGTTGCCATTGCATGTATTGTATTAGGACACTCTCTGGGTAATTCACTTCTGCCTTTTGAATATGATATGCTAAATGAGTAGACCAATCCCATAACCAGTAATCTCTTTCCTTTCCTTTACTTTCCTTTCCCTGTCCTTCCATAGGTTAGTAACAGATTCATACATGTCAGAGACGAAGTAGACTGGAATCAAGAAAGCCTTTCTTGTTCATGCATCCATGAACTGAGTTTCTGCCACCAAAAAGCTCCCTTTCAAGCACTCGATTAAGATGTCCCAAAACACAGCACCAGCAGGACAAGGATCTAGCTGAACATATTTTGGCACATTGGAATTCTCATCTAACATAGTCATTCATTTTATTGTAAAGAAAATCAACACATGTATAATGGCAGCAAAATATCCGGAGCTAAACTGAGATATACAAACATGCCCCAACTCACTTCAGGAGTTTCTGCCAAAACATATGCACAACAGTGCTGCTGCTGCTCCACAGCAATTCTCTATGCACATATAAATTTACTGGTGACAATCAGTTCCACGACAATCCTGCCTGCCTGGTGGTCATAGTGTTTCCCATCCCCCCCCCCAAGCAAAGAAAATTTGCAACATGGTTTGTTCCCCAGGGACTCAGCAGGGGACAAGATTATTAGGCTGCACAAATACACCTGATTCCTGAAAAGCTGGAATTCTGATCAAATCTCTACTAACCAGGTGCATAAACCTAGTATTATCTACAGTATTCCTCTCAAGGAAAGGACTCCTGGCAAAAAAGCTTCACCAGCATCAAAACCTAGAAACCTAGTCAGATGCCTGTTACACCCCAGATCTCTACATAAATGTTAAGTAAATAGATTGGGTACTGCCTGTTTTAAACAGTGAACACTTCTAATCCGTTACATGAGGGGCATGCTGTTGTAGTGCTTGGAATTCAATAATATGTGTGCACCACACACATATACGCATGTATGTATATGTCAAGGAATAGTCAGATCAGTCCTCTACACCATTGCTATCTGGTGGACTGCCTGCAAGCCAGCTCCAAACACCAGTGCCCTGCTTTTGTGCAGCTAGAATCACAGCTTCCTTTGAGGCATCCTTCTAACACCACAGAAGGTCCAGCTCCCATTGCAAGATCTCCATACATTGGAGCTTTGCCTTAACTCCACCACATCCACCTGTGCAATACATTCTAGCAAAGTAAGGAATGCTAGAAGAACAAACTCAATTTCTCTGGTTACTGTCTGACAGCATTCTCAACCCTCCCATTGCAATCTCAAAATCCCCCAAATATTCCCCCCTGGACAAACCACTCTCCCTACTCTTTTGACCCATACTTCCTCTGCATATTTATGAACACTAAGTAACTGAAGAGTCAACAACACAATAATACAAAGCAAGACCAACACAAATAACCAGCCTAAACTCAGAAAAGCATGACAGATAAGTGACCATTCTTCAATCTATAGAAGGATCCTTTTACTCATCCAACTGTCTATTGCCTAACTCATCCTTGATGTTGTCATTGATATTAGATATTACCTCAAGGCAGAACGACCTGGATTGTTCTGCTGCCAGCTGCCCACGCACAGAGTGCAGCTCCTACAAAAGAAGCAGGTTTGTGCGGAATTGCATAAACCTTCATTCTGAGTAGTTGTCTTTCAGGGTGTGAAGTTTGCTTATTAGGTCAGTTTGTGCTTCTGTGCAAAAATGATATCCTGAACATGTAAAAACAAAAATGTTTGCAGCACCATGGAAGATGTATACCAATGATATAGGCCACAGAAGCCTCTGCCAAAAATTAACTGCATGGATACTAGAAACTCTCAAGGGGAGCATGCAAAAGGCCATCTCAGCAACATGAACTGATTCAACAGTGGCATCTTCAAAATCTCGACTGTTCCATTTTCCAAAATTGAAAGACAACTCTCCACTACTTTGGGCCACAAACTAACAAAAGCCCTGATCAATGGAATTCAATTGAACTTCAAACAGCAAATAAAGGATTTCTGACTAGTGAGGACATGGCAAGATCAAGACAGGGATCAGACCTGTTCTAATTCAGATGAAGAAAACTGGGCCATTGCAAGCTCACTTTATAGCTTTGAACACTCAACTTGTTCTGCCAAGGTTGCCTCCTGCAGCTCTTCATTCACTTTAAGGGCTAATGCCAGTTTCTTGCTTGTTGCACTGTTATCTAAAGCACACTACAAACATGCAACGCAAGGTGTTAGTACTCACAATCACAAACCCTCCATAGGACACAGTTGTGTGTGCTACTTGTATATGCCTGAAAAGGACTTTGGAATGTACCTCTGGCTCTTCTCTCAGCTGCTCCACATCAAAATTCTCTTGCACAGACTCTGACACTGGTTCTTCTGGATCTGGAGACAATGACAATGCTATTTAGAGAACTGAGCACTGGTAGAGGAGCTGCAAACACTGCAGCTGCAGCAGCAGCTGGAGATTCCAAAATCTTTGATTGTAAGTTCTCTGGAGGAGATGTTCAAAACACATGCACCTGCAATAAAGACGATATTCACTTAGTGCTCTCACTACACATTCTTGATCTGATGTCATGGAAAAGGAAAGGATACAAAGGGATCAAACTATGCACCTAATTCTTGAAGTGTCCATTGTATCCACCAAATGCAACTAAGGAGTCCTCAACAACCACCACACTCAAACCCTGTCCTTGCCATGATAAACAATGTGACTTTCTTGAGATTGACGCTCTTGTCTACCTCCACTTATTTACAACAGAAAGTACAAGAGCAATGTATCACATAAAACAGTGGAGATGTTCAGAAATGCATTATTATTGCACTACTGTGGCAAGTGAAGTAGTTCCCAGCTTGCCCTTGCCTTACAAGCCAGGTGGAACAACGGTTCAAAACTGCATAGAATACCAAGCATAAGCAATACAATGCTCACCTCACTTGAAATAGCTGTTTGTCCCTTGACAGAGGCTACTAATGACCACACCACAGTGTTCATGTTCAGAACTAGGGTATCAGAAATGCCTGTTTCACCATCACACTCAGATCAGGAACTGTAACATCACTAAACAAGTTTATCTACAAACAAAAACTGGCAAAGACCTTGAGGTCAATTGAATGAAATTGGATCCAAGCACAAACTGCTGAAAGTAAAAACCCTAAAACCACTTCTTCAGAATCAGTTATCTCAGATATGGTGAATGTTGAAGAAATCCAATCCAATCAGAACAGGAAAAAAAGAAGGGAGCTGCTGTAAATATCACTCTTATTATCTCCACCACCAATGATATACAAACTTTTACCAATAGTGGCACCGGCATGCCTCGCACATGGTGATGGCACAGTGCCTTGCATCTGTGGTTGTGACCACATCATCTGCCAACAGTCATCACACCACATTCACCCTCTACCTTCAGATCTTGTAGAGGCAGTTATGTGTGGTTGTAAAACTTCTCATGCCAAAGAAGAATTGACCTTCATATTTGTACAACTGAATCGACTTTTCCTGGCCATCATGTTCCATTAATCTGGTTTGTGTGTGGGTGGAAGTCAAATGGCCTCACATAGGGCTTGTCAGTGTTTCTAATCAATTTCCATGGTGATGTCCCATTGAGAACAAAATAACCAGGACCTTCCTTGCTGCTTTACATAGAATACTAGCATCTAATGGCAACAGGCACAAGCTGTACATTAACATTGATGGTGCAGTTGAGTGTTACATGATAATCAGGACACAAGTAAACTCATATCAAGCCCACTGTCTCAACCATTCCACATGGTTTCATGATTGCATAGAGTACACAAAAATGGGGAAACTGAAAACTGCTTTGACTGCTAACAAAATGTGAGGTGGAGAGAACAACTTACACTCAAGGTCAAGTACATACAAGCCATAGCAGCTAGAATGTGAGCTGCCACCAAGTAAGAAAAGATAACAGTCTCCATGAACTGCTGCAACATGGTCTGTACATGAGGATGGTCTTGTCCCACTGCAAATCCAACACCACAGCTACAGCCAAATAAGTTTCCCTGCAGTTACAAAAGGTATGGCAGAGGGGCACAGTGCAAAGGTGTTGTGGAAAAAAAAGGCCAAACAAGAGTGACCTTCAAGATGTGCTGAAGCTGTTTGGGCAGCAGACACACCATGTATATCATGCTATTATCTTTGAGCATGAGAGTGACAACATGATCATGGTGTAGGAGCTGTGGAAGTGTACCTTGTTTCAATAGCCTCCCATGTCAGTGATTCCAAGTCCAGAATGTTGAGATCATCCATAAGGTGCCTCTTTGAATCTTCCCCTCCAAACATAGCTAAGGTTGAACCACTAGTGTCACTGATTGGCCACCATGTGCAATCTGGACAAAAGAAAATGTAAGAAAGCACCCATGTCATTGTAGTGCATCTGCAAAGAGCACAATGGAACAAGTTATGAAGAGGGAAGCAGAAGCAAATCTTACAGGAGACTTGCCATAGACATCAAGAATTGTCCGGTTCACAGTGTGTGTATCAAAAGCACATACTGCAAGGACAACAGAAGGATACCCTTACTTAGAACAAGCATTCAGACAGTCAAATTTCTTGAGGAACACACAATATAATAAACCAGTTCAGAATATGACCAGAGTACAGCCTGAGGGAGTTGCCACACCTATTACAGTACCCACTGGCTATTTTGAATGGGCAGCCACTGCAAGCAGCTTTGTGCCCCACCAGACCTGTGCATAATTCAGCACGAGGTCCCACTCAAATGCTCATTGTAGGACTTGCAGCCAACTTGAGACAACAATATGTACAGGCATTCCAAAGTAACAATGGAGAGTTTGAAGTCACAGATGGTCCTTAATGTATGATCATAACTTTCAAGGCTTAGACCACAAATGACCATGTAGACCACATACCAGGGTATGCCCTGCACATGGAGGGAACTGATATGGAGATTGTTTCTGCTGTAGTGAGAGAGGGGATTGGGGAATTTTGTCTACCTTTGACCATTCAAGAGTTTTCAGATCAAGAACCTGAAGATAACACAACACCACATCAGCATAAAATTAGAAGTCTAATGATTAAGATAGGAAAACCGTGAAGAATCAGACATTCTAGAAACTTGCAATAGTTCCTAATTCTTTCTGCATTCAAACTCAAAGATATGTCATGTCTTAAAGAAAGATGTGTGTACCTGCACATCGTTCAAGTAGTGACCATTGTGATTACCTCCAATAATATACATCTTATTATCTACAACTCCTGCTGCATGCTGCAAGTCCAGGTTCTGATCTGTTCAACAGAACTCATTTTGGATTAGAGCCCAGATCATCCTGCAAAGTGAAGAAGTTGAACACTGAGCTAAACATGAGTTCCAGACAATCTCACCTCAGACACCTCACTGACCAATCTTGGTCTCTCCAGAAGTTCAATGAGCATTTTAGAGCGACAATCTTTTGGCCTAACCAAATCACAAGCAAGTAATCCATGCCTTCACTTGGAGCATTAGAGGTGGCCTTTGAAATACTTCACTAGGAATCCAACAAAGTTGTTCTCTCCTCACAGAACAAGAAACTGTGCATTTCAGGCTAAAACCACTCACGCCTGATCTGTGCGTTTTAAGATAGAAAACAAACAATTTGACAATTCCATCACGACAAGAGACAACTGTTGGTCAGCATAATTGTTCATCACCTGGTAGTGAGCTGAGGGCCTTTAACCTGTCACAGTTGGTGATACCCATTCATTGTAAACAGCAATTGCCCTGATTCCCTCTGCAACATCCTCCACATCTTCTGTGCTAAAGATTCCATTTACTTTCAAAATGTCATTTGATGCAGATGGAACCACTACCATAGGTGTGTCCTCCACTTTATCCTCCCCATTCAATTCCACCTCCACGACCAGCTTCTCATTGTCCATTTCTTCCTGTGCCATGGGTTCTGAGTCTGCAACAGGAGGGGGTGGCTTGGAGATTTCCTGTATCAAATCAGCAGGATAAACAGACTAAATGCACATTTGGACATGGGTTGATTGAACGAAATACTGTACAGCAAAGCTTTGCAAAAGGAAATGAACAAGTTGCTTCAGTCCAATGATAATGTGCAAGCAGAGTTTGGCAGCCTACAGTGTTCAATGTGACCTCTTTGTCCAGCTCTTGAGCTTTTGACCACAGCTAGGATCCTCCTCCTATAAGCACAACAAGACAAGACGGGAATGAGCAGATTGAGATTGGAATCATCCAGATGTGAAAACAAATGGAAGGTGAGCTTTAGTAAACTATGTGCGAAATGACTCCTTCATCAGTCAACAATCATCCAGCAAGTTGCTTTCAGACAATGCCATGGTGATGACAAATGCCCCCAATTCTGAAAAAGTGTACAGAACCAACCTCTAGTGTTCAAATGAAGAGCCTCATAGCCTCCATTAAGTCCATTCTTCCCAGCTGATTCCAACTACAAAAACAAATCCCCCACAAAGAATATTAGAGCAGATTCAGCATCAATAAAACTTGCAGAGCCATAACCAAAGACCAGTTCGCTATGCTTCATTCTCTGCTCTCCATATATAAAGAGAAACCAGCCTGTGGACACATCTTTGCTTCATCACTCATGCTGACAGAGCATAGATCCTAAAACCCAGCCTGGCCAAGAAACCTTGATTTTTTTTGGAATTATGCAAAGTCTAATAACTGAACTAGCAGTAAGTTTCTATTGCGAGTCACAAATGAGCACAATGGGATGCTAAAATAAAGGCTGAAACTGCAGTGTTCAATCAACTTGAAAAAATAATTCCTTGATGGAAGCCAAAAAGCATGAAGCCTTGTTATATAGCTCCATTACAGGCTGCTGCTTGGCATCAACCATTGCTCACTACCTGCTTGATTCTAAGCATAGATTGGAACTTGTTGGAACTTGGAAGCGAACATAAACTTTAAAACACAACCCCCTGCTGAGAAGGTAAATGCCACATTAGTGGGAAATTGGCTGTGGGAAAGGCCTCACAGTGCACATTGTGCTTTCTTTCCACAGATTTGGCATCATAAGATGATGAAGTTGCCCTCATCATGTATAAAGTGTAGAGGTCAACTGAGTAGCTGCATAAATTGAAATCTGTCAAAAGACCTTGAAAAGACACAAGTATACTGTACCTTGTTCACTTTGCAAGATCAATCACATTCCATCTCCACTTTGATAGGTTGCACGGTCCTACACTTGCCTGCTCAGATGAACACTCCGACTTCTCAGCCTTGTAATACCACTCAACTGGTCTGTTATTTCTCCAAAAATCCAGTTTATAAATAGCATCCAATACAATTCTTCTGAGCATCCTTGATGCCAAAAGTCATTGCATTCTAGGAGTTTGCACTCAACCAAATGACATATCACACAATGGCTTGCCCCAAGAAATCAAATGCTTATATCAGACAAAACGCTTGTAGCAGGCAAACACACAACATATGGCTGGGAATGTTACTTGACAGCATCCACCAGCATGGCAGACAATTTCTTGGAAACTTGCTTCTTGATGAGAAGAACCAAATGGTGGACCTGCTTGTAAAGCCCAGAGAGAAGAAGGATTGTCTCATCTGAGAAGCAACCCAAGAGATGATGACTTGCGTGAATCAACATTGCCGGGTGAAGTTGCAGAAAGGCCCGCATATGCTGCTCCAGCATAAAAGCGATCAGGAAATGGTAATGCTGCTACAAACCAGTGGACAGGCTGCTTCTTCTCCCCCCTGTGAAGCAATTTTTTCTGTTTTGGCTTCTTCAGATTCCGATGCGTGAACTTCTCGCATTGTGTCGTGTTCACTGCTGTTCTTGAAGGGGAGGAGGAGGAGGAGGAAGATCCAATCTTCTAGGTCCTGGTCAAACCGGAGGTCCTGGTCTTGCGTCTGGAGGAGTGAAAGGAGTTCTGGAGCATCTGAGAAAAGCTTGTGACACAAGAGGAAGTCTACAACTCTTCTTTCGAGAATTTCCCCCTCCCTAGATCTGGTTGTTATACTCCTTCTGTGTTCAGAGAGTGTTTTTTGTTTTCAGCATCTCAAGGCGGTCGACACTTCAGTCAGTCCGACTGCCGTAGGTATATGGTACACATTCTGGTCTTTAGGACATAGTACCTTGTGTAATTCTCTACCTTGGGAGCGCTCTTAGAATCTGCTGGAATTAGACGGGCAGATTCTTGTTCCCCTTGGAGATGCCAGCTACGGATCGTCAAAATTTCTAAAGACAAGTTCATAGGGTTCCAACTTACAACCACTTGGTTACACTCTTGCTAAAAAAATTCTGACAGCTTTGAATTGATGCTCACCATAAGTATCTTTTATCTTACATTTAGGGTTTGGGAAGAGGAGAATGCGCGCAAAACCCTTGTCGTAGGTGTCTTGTGTGTGTCTCTCTCATGCTGTTTGCTTTTCGCTGTTTTCTGTTATTGTGACAGGGAATTGAGAGTCGAGTTTGTGGCAGGTGGGATGTCGGAGATGATGGAGGAGATTTTAGGGTTAGACGCCAGGAAACTACTGCCTGGATCCCTGATACTGATTGAAGACAGTGTGGCAGCCAAAGGAGCTTTCCTTTTGAATTACTTTCTGAAGAAGCTTCTGGCTGCACCACATGCAAGTGAAGACAAGGCTGGTGGTGGCACCACCAGAGTGTTATTTCTGGCATTGTCCGAGCCCTTCTCACATTATAATCGGATCTCCAGAAAGCAGGTAATATTCCAAAGGGACTGACTTCTTGAGATTCAGAACAGGAAGGGACTGAATTTTCAGTGTTTAAGGCATAAAAAAGTTGCTGAACTTACGAGGACATAGAACTCATCTCTCCCAAGTTTTTTCTGACATAGTTTTTCCTAAGTATGTTTTGCCTCTCTTTCCACAGTACCGAGAAATTTGGATCTTCTCTCTTCACATAGTTGAAAACTGGTTTTTGCATGTCAAACTAAATTCAGAAGTAATTTAATACTTTCTGTTTCTTTTGTGTTCTGAAGATAAGGTGCTCTGAATTCATACAAAATGGGCTTTTGGATTGAAAACATTGGAACTGACAGTTCAACATTTGTGAAATAACATGAGCAACTGATTGGATATGGAGAAGCTTACAAGTGGCATGTGTTGTTGATGAAGGGTTGCAATCTGATTTCTTATCGCAACAGTGGACGACTTATTTTTCTGGACATGGTCTCTGATAGTAATGAGCAACAGAGCTCAACCCAAAAGCACCAGTATACCGACAGACATCTTGGAAAAAGCGCCCAACATGTACCTTCAGCAGGTTGTTATACAAAACTCTCAAATGATAAATCTCTTGCATTAGGTGGAGAGTGGGAATTGTTTTGCAGCAATGGTTGTTCTGTTAAGACAACAACTTGCATCGATTTAAGACCTTCCTAAATCCTTGCTGGTGTTCACAGGACAGTGCCCATAGAAGAGAATATGTATAGCATTGAAATGAATTGTAGATAGACTGAAACTGTGAAAGTCAATCAGAAGCCTTCCAGTATCTAGAAGTTTTAGATGATTCAAAAGTTGTTGGATCTGTTTCCAGCTGCAGACTCACCAGGGTCGATATGGACCAAGGGGTTGAAACAAAGTGCTCTCTTTGGGCTGTATGAAAGAGTGAACAAATGTGTAAAAGGACAAGAAATGCAAAAATCTGGTGAGGAGAGGACGGTGATAATTATAGATGATGCATCACTTTTGGAGGTCTTGGCGGGTGGTGTGCAAAATGAAGTTCTTGCTTTTTTGCACTACTGCAGAGCCCTATATTCGGGCAGTCATGTAAGTTGAGCTTCCATTTTGTTAAGTTGCACTCATTCATACTTGGCATTGGCTTTAGTACTTTAACATCATTGTTATGATCAGCCGGATTTTATCTGTCATGACATGTAGCAGAAATTGGCAAGGCAAAGCAGGATCCTATTTACAAGAATACAAACACAACATTGGATACAAACACCTAGTGTGAAACAGTTATGTAGGACATTAATTGTGGATTTCAGCTATTTCAAAGGATTGAAGTTTTGAAGAGGAGATGGTCAGAATCCCTTTGTATTGAGTGCTGATGCATTCATTGAAGAACAGTCTATCCCTGCAGTCTATCTGACCTTCTTCCCTCCTCCTTGCCTGTGCCTTTAGAGGTGTGGGGTAGTTGCTCTGGTCCATGCAGACACAGATAGTAACCGAGGCTTATCTCTGCCAGTGGATGCTGGAGCTCAATCACCTGCTGGAGCATTAGTGCAAGAGTTGGAGCACAGTGCAGATGTAATTGTTACCGTGGATCCACTATCTACAGGCCTAGCCACTGACGTCCATGGGCAGGTGTCAGTTGTTCACTGGACAGATGCATTGTGTCGTGCTGATTTCCGAAGAGCACCTTGTACCCTACAGTTCAAGCTGTTGGAAAGCAGTGTCCTTTTTTCTCATCCTGGAGGCAAATTCTGAGTTTTGAACAGTAAGCACTCGAGACAAAGATGGTATCATGTTGTTGCATGAGAACTGTATACATGGAAATTGTTGTTGACATGAACATGATGCATATGAACATGGACATAATAAATGACACATGTTCAATCATTAACCATATGATATCATCAACTAGTATATTTTCATGTGTTTTGAATGAGTTGTGATCATTGATCCAATACAAATCTGTATTAGGATGTATGGCATCGTTTAGATATAAGACATTTATGTAGTTGAATTCAAACATTTTAGTTTTAGTGAATCTGGACACCTATGGTGATTTGAGGCAATTGTGACTATGTCTTAATTGACATGAATGTGATGAGACTTATGTTTTTCTTATGTAACATGAATTTTTGTAGGTGCTTGATTTGGGCATACCCTAATATCATAAGTCCTTATAGAATATAATGATGAAAATGTTACATTAATGAAATGCATATTTGGTGGGTTTTCATACTGTGGCTCTTTGAAAGTTTATCATGACTACGTATATAAAACCCCAGGGAAGGAAAAAAGCTCTTGATATATGGAATTTAGTCTAATAGGTGAATGAATTTTTAAGATTTATTTTAAGCTTGACTTTGAAAATGTGAGAAAGAGGCAAAAATAATGGTAAAGGAGATGGAGGTTTATCAATTTAACAATTATCATCTCCCCCTCCCCTTTTTTATTTTCCTCATATGTTTTTCAATAGTTCATCATTATTTGTGTTGATCTCAATATTGATTTTACAATATAACATGCACGTTAAAGTTTAATTTTTAAAAATTTATTAAGATAATAATAGTTTGAATAATAATTTTTTGAATTATACAATTATATATATATTTATATATTCATATTTATATAATTAATTAATTAATTTCACTAGAAACCATAGACTCCAGATAAATCCAGAAAAAAAAATTGGATGTAGCTTGACTTTTTACTTTCATAAAACAAAAAACAAAGGAAAGCAGAACTAGATGTAAGGTAAAGCCTTAAGGTTGCATACCCAAACTGTAATATTAGTTTGTTCAACTAGTTGGCACGATCCAATCCAATCCAAGATAGAGATCATGGATTATTGATTATGTATGTAAGGAATTAAAACTAACTAGTTGCATAAAAATAAGGTTGTGCTTTAATTTTTTGAACAATAAGAGAACTTCGACTTGTTTCAAAAGGGACAGAAACTTCAGTTAAGAATCATAATCCAATTTAAAGAAAAGCGTTAGTTAGTTGCCTGGTCTGGATCCAATCACAGTTCTATAAAAATTGTTGAACCTTCCATCTAAATGTCCTAGAACCTGAACTAGAACTTGCTTAGAACCTGCCCTAGAACTTGCCTGCAAGTGAAGAAGTGGCGAACATTGGTATATACTGTATACTCATCGTACTGTGATCTCCAAAGAGTAACTTTTGTCAGAAGGCGGTGGTTGAGTTGGAATCCAATTTTAGGAACTCTCGTAGCTGGGAATTGTCCAGCTACAGAAGAACTCAAAACTCTTCTTCTCTTGATATTGAAATCGATATAGCTTTGGTATTAAGTTAAAGTCCCTGCCACACAGGTAGTGGTAAGATGCCTCTCTGGTAATACCAGTGTGATTGGTTCTTGATACTAGGAACCCAATATCAATCTATATAAGAGGGTTCCAGCCTAGTACCCAGGCAACACTAAAAATCTATCACAAAACATTCTTTGTTTTAATTTTTGTTAGAAAGTCTTTTTCGGTCACCA
>Ga0209611_10008470_pt1 | contig 16050 bp, 5 predicted proteins | sample S1TSphgellanicum_3_FD_187693 | JGI IMG/M metagenome (GOLD analysis project Ga0209611, IMG submission 187693) | Host-associated microbial communities from peat moss isolated from Minnesota, USA - S1T2_Fc - Sphagnum magellanicum MG (SPAdes) (version 2) | ecosystem: Host-associated > Plants > Peat...
TGGGGTAGTTTATAATTGACACTTTCAAAGCCCATCAAGGTTTTCAAGTTATTAAACCTTAAACCCTAGAGTAAGTCATCCACAAAATTCCTTGTTAGTATCCCCAGTGGCCACCTGAATTTTCTGTGTTTCGAATTTCAAAGGCCTGTTTCTCCACCGTTGGTTGCCATGGGACGGAATCCTATTAAGATTTTGTGGGGGCTCTTTGCACCCAACACTCAATAGACTTCCCAAATTGATTATTTAACAAGGTGCTTTGCTTGTGTTGTCGGGCCTGCCTCTTCATTTGACGTGTCTGGCTCATTATATTTTAGTACAGGGGCAGCTTCCACACATGTCTGTTCAAATAACTAATTAATTTTGAAGGTTCCATGTCCAAAAAAATTCTCATATATCTAAAAGATTCTTTATTTTCCTTCAAAAATAATAATTTTTTCTTTGAAAAATATTTTTTGGGGGGAAATTTTCAACATTTCTGAAAATAATATATAGGTAGTGTGAAAGCTGGCCAAGGAACTACTACTGTATTGCTCCAAGAGTTCTCATGTTGTGAATAGGTCGCAAGGGTGGAGTTCAGCCATGATTCCCTCCAGTGGGATTCTCCAGGCCCAATTGGTCATCAGAGGGGAACCTTGCCATTTAGGGACTTCCCTTCACATATTTGCCTGTGCTATTGACATGAATGAATGAATGGGTCTTTGGTTGTCCATTATGCCAGGCTCCCTACCAGGCCCCACCAAGGGCCTGCTCGAGAGTACATTAAAAGCAGGGCAACTGACTTAGAACTGCTTCTAGAATATTATCAGTAGCTAGGTCTAAAGGTGTATAACCCCCCAAAAAAAATTAAAATTTAATACATTAATAATAAAATTACACACACACACACACACACACACACATTTTTTTTTATAAATTTTAAAATTAGTTGCAGAAAATTTGGAGTCTCATCAACAAAAATCGGTGTATAGTTTAGGACAAGGATTTGTGGTTTCAGATTGGGCCTAGTATTTGGGTCAAGTTGGCGTGCCAATAAAGTTCTGGAGCTTGCAAAGGAACAATTGTCCATATTATAGTCTCACCTAAGGTAAGGTTGAATTTCATGCCCTTTGGAATCTTGTTCAAAATGGACTGTTTCCTCTTAGGACTGTTTCAGCGTATATGGCCCTGGTAGGTAGGTACTCCATGGACGTCATAGTGGGTCGCACAAACTCGCCCAAGTGGAAAAACACTTGGACATATATAATGTCTTTAGGGTTCATATCGGCACACAGACTTACCAGAACCTTGTCAACTCAATGACATAAGGTGTGGATCCCCTCACAAGTAGTTTAAGTACTATTAGAATGGGTGTGTGTGGTCCCACCTAATACAAGGACCTCCACAAGGAAGCCTTCCCCAGGTTTGTTAAGGAGCTCACAATCATAATGCCCTCAATGAGAAGCCTTACCCTTTGTTAAAAGAATTAAAACCCTAAAAAACTGTTTCTATTTTGTTTTTTTAAACCCTAAAAACCTGTTGAAACTAGTTGCCACCTAAACCAAACCAGGGCCTCACAAGTGCAATGCCCCCAACAGGAAGTAGTACTCAGACCTGACCAAAACTCTGCCCCCACAATTGTCAAGCTTTTACAGATGCTGGAAACACTGGTAAGCTTTTTATTTCTCCTCAGTTTCTAATCCTCAAGCTTTTAAAAACATTTGCATATATACCCTTAGGGTATTGGCCTCAGATCAGGTATTTTAACTCATGGGAGCCTTCCATACTTGAAAAACTACTTATTCTAAGCTTTTTAAATAAGAGGTTGAGTTAGCATAAGTGTTCCCTTCTTTTTATCAATTTCATATTGCAAATGCTATACATTGACAAAAGGTTCCATCTCAAACAATACCATTACTACTTCAAACTTTGGCTATGATTTTTTTTTTACCCTAGTTTGTCAGCAAATATCCTCATTGCACTTGGGAGAAGAAAGCAATGAGATGTGTAATGTCAAAAGGCAAGGAATGAGCTAACTCAAGCAAAGGCAACAACTCACAATGGACACAAAGATCTGTTGAGTGGACATGAAATGAAAAGATTAGATATGTATGAATGCATAAAAATGCATGGTGAAAGGTAGAATACCAAGTGAATTTTGAAGAAATGTTATTTGAAACAAAATAAAAAGGAGTTAAACATGGAAAAGGTAGGAACAACATTTTTATGAAGAAGACTAAAGTTACAATCACATCTAACAATAAGGCCTATGGTGTTAAGTAGTCTAACATCTAGATAACATCATAAAACAAAAAGGTCATCTTGGTTAAGTAGCACTACCTTAAATATTAGTTTTTTTTCCCCTTCTCATTCATATCTAAATTAATGTTAACTTATATTAAAGTTCTAAAAAAAGAGTAACTTATTTTTTTCCATGATGGATTCACATCATCATCATGAATGTTATTGAATGTGTAGGGAGAATAGGGAGAAGCACAAGAATAAAACCTAGGAGAACCGTGAAAAAATATTTATGTTAACATTGATTTAAAGTCCCATTTTGATGGGTTGTAATTTAACATTGTGTTTTAATTTCAAAATCTATGTTTTTTTTGTTGTAAATTTCATGTTAAGCCAACATTGACTTAATATTGTGGGCCTTATGGAAACTCTCATGAATAAGTTTTTCAAATTTGTATAGATGAAAGTAGTGCAATTGGTCACTTTGATGACTTTTAGTTAAAGCAAGATTAGTTTAAAATATGACCTTGCATTATATTCTTGTTCACATATTTCAATGTGCTCAATTTTTCATATTATGAACTTAATAGTTCATCTAGGTATTTGAATTTAATTTCCTTATTGATGCATTTTTATGTATGGTTGAACTTATGTTTGTACTTGTTTTGTTATCATGTTAGTCATCGTTTCACCTTTTAACAATTCTTTTGATTGTCATAGTCTTCACGCCTATGACACAATATAATTAGACTTATTTGAATAATTATAGAATGAATGTGTGAGGCAAGCAACCCATGCATCGAATTTCATAACTTTGAACCACTAGTTCAAAAATGGAAGCTTGAATCTTAATGATTGGTGAGTCCATGTGCATGCATTAATATGAATGCTAGTCAGTTTTTGGAAAAACCCCAATTATAATAAGGTTATTAATAACTTACCTAATTGTTGATTTTTAAAAAAATCAAGTTAAAAACTTACCTGCATGGTGGGTAACATCTAAAGAACAAATAAGACCCTTATGGGCCAAATATTGAAATTTCAAATTTTGATAACCTACTAGGATGATTGGAATTTCATTCATGTAGGTTATCAATCCTAAAGCCCTAAATTGAATTATGACACATGTGACACTTGATGTTTGAAAAAAGTTACTAATTTGAGGCTCATTTTTAGTTCCTATCACATTGAGAAACCAAGGCATGTTTCAACCAACTAAGGGAATTAGGAGGAAAACATGATTAAATGTTCAATCAAATATGATTGTGCTTCCCACAACCCCCTTTCCCCAACAAAAGGGGGGGGGGAGGGGGGGCCGCAAGGGGGACAATTGTCATAGTGAATTGCTAGTTATAATTGGTCATAGCCAAATACATTTTTTATTTTGGATTCTATCTCTCTAGTTGATCACAATGGTTGGTTAAATTTTTAAGTTGTTAAACTTATTCTTGGAAATAACATCACAAACATAAATGATGTGTTTTTTTTACTTGTGATGTGTTGATGTGAAATACATACAATTTACATTTAAACTCAATTCGTGCAATCATTGTGATATAATTTAATCATAATTTTTGTGCATTAAATTGAACATTCACATATGTCATTCGAAAACAATGTTTCATCAATTTGAATATTTCAGATATTGAATACATACAAATATCATCCATATTAACCATAGCACATAATTCATACAATTTTTATATGAACCTATGGAAATTGGATTTCACATAGAATTTGCACAAACCTAAAACCCTAATAAGCTAGTGATGTATTGATTAAGATGTATTAAAAATTTAAATAATAAATTTAAGTGTGAAATATTTTATTTAAAAGCCTTGAGCAAAGAGGAGTTATGAACTTTTGAAGGGTCAAAATTTGACCTTATTTTCAAACATCTTTTCAAAATAGAATTTTCTTTGTTTCCCAAAATTTTGTTACCTAATGAACATGTTTAAAAAATTTCTTATTGGGCTTTCATTCATATGAACTTTATGAGTTTTCCTTTTATAATTTCCAAATAGCATCTCCCACAATAAATGACATCATTTTTAAACATAGGTTTTGACCTTGATTTAAAAGGTTTTGTAGGTGAGTGAATATTTAGTAGTCAAATTCTACAATAATGAAATCTTACAAAGTAACAACGATGTTTATTTGGAATTTTTTGAAAAACTTGCTACTTAGACACGTATGGAGTGTTGTATGTACCTAAAATGAGCCATTACATATTGCATACACCCACCTATTTGAACCTAAACAATAATTATCAACCGACCAAACTTGAAAAGTAAAAAATATTATATTTGAAATCACTTGGCATTTGAAAACCTAAACCCAAACCTAGACTAGATCCATTTTTAAAAAAAATTGAAACTCACTCAAAACTAAGACCTTTGTTATGTTTAATTGCAAACTTGGAACTTGAGGTCATGTTCAAAATGCCATAACTACCCAACATTGGTAGCCCTACTCAAGCCTCTAGCTAGTATTAAACTTGGAGGCCCTAAAATGAATCCATCTTCCACCTCCATGTTTGTTCACAACACCATGACCTCTATAGCCCACTAGATCAAGTTATTCTAATGTCATGCATAAAAATTAATGTTATAACATGAACATGGGATACTTTTCAACATGAAATGAAAGCATTGTAACACCAACAAAGAGCAAGGGAAGAATTTTGTCAACAAGGAGAAGGTTCCGTGTTATAACTTTCTTTACATTTTGCAAGTTCTTGTGACAAGGAATGGGCAAAGGTCCAACACCTTTTTGGAGAATGTGTAGTTTCATTACAATGTATCAATTGACCTTCAAGTTGTGGGTTTTGGGGATTTACTAACAAAGTCATTATTATAGACCAAATGGGGAATTATCAAGCATGACATTGCCAAACTTTGTGAGTACTACAATGCTACAAGTGCATTGTATGAATTGGGGACATCAAGTGAGGTTATTATTAAACAATTGTTAGAATTCTATAAAACTAAACATTTAAAACATATTGCATTGAAATTTATTCACTATTGGTTCATCTTGAAAGACCTAACAAATTGGGCTAATATCCATAAAAAATCCAATTAGAACATGTTACCATAAAAGTGCAAGACTCGTTGTAAATACAATATGTCATATTCTAGGTAAAGGCATATATTAAGTGATAAGGTGCAATCCTTATGGCTAGCTACATAATAACCTATTGATAGGATGTATACACATACCAATTCGTGAAGTATATGTTAGAGTCTTCATTGTATCTCAATTCATTCAATAAAAACTACCTTTGTGAATATATACGTTATTACAGATGTAGTTTCCAACATGATTTCAAAGCCACTAAGGCATTTAAGTGATTTTTTAAGGAATATGTATGTCTTCAAGAGGAAAGAGAAAGAAAAATTAATGTTTCATTGAGGAGACCAATAGAATAAAAATGGAACATAAATGGAAAATTGATATGTTTGATGCAGTTAATTATCAAACATGGAATACTATCATTGAAATATTTTTCTTAAGGGAATATTTGTGGAGTGATATTAATGGAAATTCATTAAGACCAACTACACCAACTCATCAATCAACATGGGACTCAAAAGATAAAAACTCTAGGCTTATTCTCCAATGAAATATGAAGGACATTCAAAGGGTGCATGTTAAATCTTTTAAAATTAAAAAATTAGCTTGGGATGCTTTCAAAAATCAAATTACAAGCTAAGAAGGTCATGAACATAAATTTTCTCATAAGAAAATTTTACACACTTAAGATGCAAGAGGAGAAAGATGTTGAAAAAAACATAAATAAATTTTGCAATCTCTAATACCAATTGACCACAACAAGATAACAATTTTAGATGGAGAAACCTTAGGTATTTTACTAGGCTCAATGTCAATTCATTTGTTTTGTTAATAATGGCACAAACTCGTAGGGTGCTCCAAGTAATGCAATAAGTTATCGATTTATTGTTTTTTAAAGAACGAAGAAAAAAATATGAACAAGTTGAAAACTTGAGTAGGGTTCTATTGGAACCTTCTATGGGTCTATTTTTAAGGTCTAACAAACCTAAAGGAAATGGAAAATGTCATAGATGTGGAATACATGGACACTTTGCAAGAGACTTTATTGAATTGCATTCTACTCAAAAAAAATCATGTGACAAACTAACCTAGTGCAAAATGAAATGTTTCAATTGTTTTGAATTTAGTTCTTTGAAATGATCTTAAATTTTGTCAAGAAAAAAAGTCAAGGTGAGAAGATTATCAGACCATGAAGATGGAAACTATTTCCATGGACCATGTGTAGAAATAGTTTAGTCACATATGAAAAGTCTTGGCAACAAAGGTAAAAGTTAAGGTGAAAGGGGGGGTGGGGGGATTGTAAAAATCTAGAATATTCATGTTGAGGGGGAATGTTCTATGTATTAGGACATGTTAGATTCCCAATGTAGACATACATTAAGTGAAAAGGTGTAGTCCTTGTGGTTGGTTATAAAATAACCTATTGATGGGATGAAAAGACATACCAATTTGTAAAGTACATGTTGGAGTTTTTGTTGTATCTTAATTCATTCAATAAAAGCTAATGTTGTGAATATAGTTCCTATTGCAAATATAGTTTTAAACACTTGATGCACGGGTAGATGCATGGTATAATGTAAATAATTTTAGGGAAAGTTGGGACTACATGTAGTGTAAAAAATAGTAACATGTAATATTTCACTCACTTTGAAAATTTCTAAAAATCACATGTAGTCAATTTGAGCTTCAAACATAAATAAGTTATTAAACCCATTAATATGAAGTTGATTAGTAGTTGTATCATTGCGTAAAAGTAATAATTTTATAAACATTGATTTAAAACCCTTATTTGACAATAGTTTATCATTTTTAATTAATTTTGAAAATTCATTCTTTTTATGTAAAATGGTAGAAACAACATTTAACTCAATTACATTTTCAATGGAAGAGCATTTTACAACTTAAAAAAGATCATAATCGTCATCATTATTATAACATAATGTATTAGCAAATGTTTTAAAAACATCTGATGTGAACTTCACAACTTGAAAAATAATTGAAACTTTTAGTGAAGAAGATTTTTTTTCATGGTTGTTTTTTTACATGTGCAAAGTATTATGGATAAACTACCATTAAATCTAGTCTTTTGTAGTCTTTTTCATAGTTGCAACATTGTGACAAGGTTGTTGCAAAGTGAAAATGTATTCTAATTAATAATTAATTTGTTCATATTTGCCCCAATTTCATGATACAATGATATATTGGGATGTAAACCACCATTAATTGGAAATTTTAATTATATACATATATTTCCAAACATTCACCATGATATATGAAAGTTCCATAGGTATTGAAAACTATCAATTATGATAGTTTTTTGTTTACACCGTAACATGCATTCATGCTTTGACCAACTAAACCCAAGTGAAATGGAATTGCTCAAAACTTTAAAGAGGCCATATGGTTCAAAGTCGGGAAAAAAAAGTTTAAAAAGATAAAAAATGTGCCATGAAAGTCTAGGTTCATGCCATTGTAAATATGGTTGTAATCGCATTGAAGAAAGTTATCATGCTTGAGGAATAAAACGCTATATGGCATTGTTTACAATGTTAAAGGGTGAGTTTGTTTCTCTTGAAGCCAAATAATGTTTTCGCTTACACAAATGGGAAAAATTTGAAAAACATCATGCTCATCTTACAAATCTCCACCTTGTAAATTCTTTTAATTGAAGAACTTTAACATCAACATTTTAATGAAAAAAATGAACATTTAGAGACAATATAGATTCCAAATGAAGTGATAGACATTGTAAGCAATACATGATAATACATAAACATAAGTAAAAATGATTAAAGTTCTTAATTTCAAAATTGGCTAATGCCTTGTAGTTGCAACAAAATTACAAATGTCCTATGAAATCATTTCAAATCTTGTTAGGAGCTTATCCATGTTTTCTATCTAAGTGGTGATTTCCACATAATCATCAAATGAAAGTCTTTGTTTGAATTATATGTTTTCCTTTATGTCAAATGTTGCCTCCGAGTTTCCATTATACCCATCTTTTAATGTCATATTGTGTATCATTAGATAATTCATCAAGATGTTGGTTCTAATTTCTTGGTCCCATTGTGATGTACCCCCAAAGGCATACTAAAAAATATTGTAGTAAAATTTTAAACACAATGTGTTACAAAAGATTTGAAAACTTTGAATGTGCTTCCTATGAATTCCATGCACTGAAACAAAAGGGGCATGTGGGAACTCTAGAATGATACTAAGACAAACCCAATATGTGTGAGTTCAAGGTGAATTGAATATACATAAACATCCAAAAAAGATGGCGATTAGTGCAAATTGGAGCCAAATTGGTGCAAAAATGACACTTGGGCAATTCACATTCACAAGACACATTGGGAACCAAAGTGGGGGAAAATCACCATTCTTCTCCTTACAATATACTTTATAGATGGAAATAAGGGCTACATTGAAACAATACAAATTTTTGGAATTCCCAAATGGGAGTCCCCAAGTTATGGATCTCATTATTTTGTAGATTCATAACTTCTTTATATGAACTTCAAATCAAAAGTATTCAATATTAAAATTTTAGCCTTAATTGAAGAGATATTTCTAAGAAAGCTTGAATTTAGGATGTAACCCAAAGGTACTATGCTCACATATCATTTTCCATAATTGGATTTGATTCAACCCTTCAAATGGTTGAATACATGGCCAACAACCTATTCACCAATTTGATTTTAACCCATTAAACAACCATTTAATTCCTCCAACACATTTTTAGTTTTTTCAATGCAACCCCATTAAAATATTATATTCTTCAAGAATTTTTCAATGGTTTGAAAAAACCCAATTTGGAAAAAATTTTAACCTCAATTCAAAGATTCAAAACACCCTAACGCTTTTAACTCTCCAAGTGAAAGTTCAACTTGGGAGTCTAGGAATGTTTCTTTTGAATTTTCACACAATTCCATTTCATGTGGGAGTAATTTTTCATTTTTTTGCACACATTTGAATTTCACCCCTTATTCAATCCAATCCCCCAACTTGGAAGCCTTCGATTATTTTTTCTTTTTGCAAAGGACAATTTGTCACCCATATATACAAGGAGAAAACTAGATATGGACTTGAAAACATGAAGGACTCCACAATGAATAAAAATTATAAAACTTTATTGGTTGAACCAAATGTAATACAAATTAAGCTTCGTATATAAGTGTTCGTAGACCACAACTTGAGTTGGCAAGATTGAAGGATGGTGCCTTCTAGACCTTTATTGATAATATCCAAAGAACATTTTAAACGTTCATTAACCTTTTAAAAATTGGTGCCATTTAGACTTTTAAAAAAAATTTACTAACTCGGTATGTTAGAAGTTTTCGTTATTAATTCTTTCATAAGTTTTTGCAAATTAATCTTTTAGAACAATTTGGCAACTAGGTGAAAGCACACTATGGTGGAACAATTTTAGGCACATGTGAAACCATCCATAGTTATCCAAATTAACAATGTGAAGGTAATGCAAACACAAGATACCTTGAATCCCATTAGCCATGTGGCAATTTATCATTAGACATCCATCATTAAAACTTTGGTGACCATAGTTTAACCAATGAATATTTTATATTTGCAATATGACATTTAAACTACTAAATTCAATGAATGTAGGACTTATAAAAAATTCATATTTTAATGCACATATCGATATTTGGTCATCAACATTTTTTCAAATTGTCCTCCTTAGTATCAATGTTACCATACCATATTAACATTGAGTCCTTTATTCATTAATGGGCATATATGAAGGTGCATCGAGTCCATGTACTCATTTATTATGAATTCTTACTACATGTTATGTGATATAATGTTTTGAAAGTCCAATACATTATGCTAATTCAAAACTTGTTCATGAAATTCATATAATGTGATTATATCATATACTTTTTTATTTTGTTGAATCATCTTTCATCTTGATCATTTTTATGTATCAATTAATTATAATTTTAAAAAAATCTTGTAGATATTATAATGTTAAAATTTTATGGATTATTTAATGTGTTTTCACCTAAATAATCTTTTTTAAAAAACATTTGAAAAAAATTAAAGCATAATCCTCATATCTTTTCTAAAAACTTCCTTTGATATTTATTGTTCGTGACACCGTCTTGAAAGTTGTGACATGCACCTAAGTTAGGGTTATGACAATCTTTTGCAATTCAAAAAAGGTCAATGTCCTTATTGATGTTATTGGACTTTGTTCGAAGTTCCATGGTTAATTTCCATGTAGTTGAAAGTGAAGCTTTCAACTTTGTTTTCAATTCAACTTCACATTCCTTCATATTTTTGTTATGGTTTTAAAACAAAGGTTGGTGCAACATAGGCGTAGTCATAATCCAATAAGCCAAAAAGGGCATTGGACCACAAAGAAAAATAATCAAAATTAGAGAAATATTTATGTTTATCATTTAAAACCATAGAAATGATGGCAAGTTGTTGTTTTTTTCATTCATATGAATATTAAAGGGTTCAAATAAAAAATTCATTTGATTAAATTTTAAGTTTCAATTTTGGTTTGGGACCTTTGAAAGTGAACACCTATTGCATCAAAATGAGTCAATTTTGCAAATTAAAAAAAAAAAACTCATATAATAAAAACATTTTGATGGGAAAAAAAATAAAGAGGATAAAGACCTATTAACCACAAATTGAAAAATCATCCATAGCCTGAAAAATGTGGAATTCTAAAACTTTAAAAACTCAAAGAACTTTCCAAAATTGATCTAGAATGTTAAAACTTTGAAAGTCCTTTATCGCATATAAATGAGGTATAATTTACGTTGTAATTTATGATAAAAGAAAACATAAAAATGTAGAAAATGAATTTTTGGTTATGATTTGAAATTGTTATCATTTGTATAAACATAACATTTAATTTATAAAGAATCAAGACGCTTTCAAAATTTCATATTTATTGTAAAAAGGACAAGCAAAAAAACAATGTTATGTATTGGGAAAACTATAAGCATTTATTATAACAAATTGCAAAAAAATTGTTCCAAAATTCATTTGTATGAAAGGTTTTTTGGGCAAAAGGACATGTAGTCATTTTAAAAAGTAATAATGTTGGTTCATTGTATTTCATTTGCACACACACTATATACTAGGGTTTGTTATAATCCCAAATCCCACTTCTAGGGTGAAAGCACATTAAACTATCCATAGAATGTTGTTAGAAGGCAATTTTGACAACATTTTGAAATTTGTAATTGGCCATGTGATTAAATATTACAAATGATTAAGCTAATAAAGGACTTGACACTACAATGTTATATATACTACAATCACATTATATGAATTTTTTGAATAGTTTTTGAATTGTCATAACATAATGAACTTTTTAAAAAGTACCCAAAAACTTGTAACAATCCATAGTCAATGAATATGAACTTTATGCACCTTCATACAATGGTTTTTATTGAATGAAAGATTTAGTGATAATATGGTGTGGTAACATTTATACTAAGGAAGACTTTTTGAGAGGATTTTGATGACCAATTTTTTCTATGTACAGTAGAACCTCTATAAACTGATCCCCTCAAATTTTATAACCTCTCAAATTTTATCACTCTGGCCCGGTCCATCAATGGGACCAGGCAAAAATTTTATATTCTTATAACTTATCACTTTTCCTCTTTCCCGACAATTTTATAATTTTATAATTCGTTTATTTCTCGATTAGTTATGGTGGAAATAACTAGTTATGGTGGACTTTCCAAGGGGTCTCCGTGACCTTCTGCAGAGTGTAGCTTAGATCTGTACCGTGTATATCTAGTTTAGGGCAAAGTGTGAAGTGCGTTGGAGGGTTAATACTCTGGTTATAAGCAGGTTTGGAAAAAAAGTGCTGGACTTCAGATTTTTTCACCCTTTTTCTCTGCCATAGATGGGTTGCCTTGATGATCAAAAATGCAAAGAAAATGGGAAAAAAAAGTAGCCTACAGCTTTTGAACCTTGTGCCTCATAGTTCCAAACTCTCCCATAACTTATAACCTCTCAAACTTTATCACTAGCTGCCGGTCCCTAGGTGATAAAATTATAGAGGTTTTACTGTACTTTGAATTATGGTTTTCCACCATTAAGTCCTTTTTTTAGTGAAAATAATGATTTAGAAACTCATATTTCAAATTAAATTTTTCCATAAAGTAATAGGTTTGTAATTTCTGTTAATAATGAATTTCTAATGATAACTTGTAAAATGACTTGTGTGATTCAAAGTATCTTGCCTTCACACTACTTCCATAGTGTTAATTTAGACAATTATGGACTTCCATATGTGCTTAAAACTTTTAAACCTTAGTGTGCTTTCACCCTCCAAATTTTCCAAACATCATTCCACATCTTTGCAAATAACCTTTTGTGCCTTAGCACAATGCCATCATTTTTCACCTTGGGGTTCATGGATGGTTTACACAAGTATTGACAGTCAAGGATAAATATTATTGAAAAGAAAATAATATTGATGGTACCTATTGCCATTAACCTCACAAACCAAATGAATGCTTGCATTTTGCAACAAATTAAATAGTGGCTATTAAATAGTTTGCAAACAAATTAATATTAATTTCATTGTTGCCTCTTAGCAATTCAAAAAATTGCATGTTATATTGAAATCAAATTTGAACCACAATTGCCTTGAAGATAATCAACTTGTGGTTATTTTTATCAATAAATTGGCCTTGTTAAATAACAAAGTAATTTTTTCAATGATAATGTACACAAATTTTAAAAACAAACATTTCAAACAAACCACCCTCTACATTTATCATCATTTGTTTATCTATACCAACTTGTGATGGTTGTATTATGTATTCATGTTCATACATTTATTGCATACTTCTAACAAAATGTTTCAAACATTCAGTCGTTGTTTTTTCTTTGATTCTATAATATTTCATCACATGCATTGACAACCAAGCCATAGGTTAACATTTTTTATGCCCTCATACATTAATGAATGGATGAAAGCTTAGGAATCCACAAGCATTTTATTTTTTCATTGAATAATAATCATGTGCACGCACATCTTGCATGATCTTACAAAGCTTGTCATCATAGATAGGAGTTGGTGCAATGTAATATCACCAAATTGTTTGGTGTCGACCCATTGCTTTATCTATCTACATAAATTTTCCATGCCCAAGTACCAACCCTCCATGTCTCCATTGAAGTACTTCATGTTTTGTTATGACCTTATCTTTGGGTTCATGGCTTAGATTAAGGCAATGCAATAATGGGCCCAAAAATGATTCCAAAACACATAGCGACAAAAACATTTTCCCACATTATGCAATAGGCCTTTTGGAATCAAGGGGAGGCATCCCCAAGACTCTTGGGATGAACTCCAACTTTGGTTGTTGGGATTTTGTGTGAGTTTAAAAGGTTCAAAAGGTGATATGGTGAACAAAGTCACCTCTAGAGATCTTTAACTTGTTGGAAATATTGCAATGAAAGCTACATGATGTTGGGGTTGAATGCTTTAAATCTATTTTTTTGAAGGAATTATGATGTTCCAAAGATTTGGAACACATAGTGTCCCAATTTTGGGAGCTTATTTTGGAACTCCCTTGATGAATTTTAGTTACTTTGACATAGTCCTTGCCAAAAACTCCAAAGCATATACTATAAGGGGGGGTGGTCCATCCTCTTCAGTCCAAGTTGTGTGAGTTCAAGGTGAGTGCAAAGCAAGCTCATGACCCAATGTTGACTCCATTCACACTAACCACATGCATTGTCTTGCTTGTCCATTTGAATTGACAAAGACATCCATGATTGTCACTTCGTTTTACTCCTATCTTGGAGCTCTTGCACAACCTTCTAGTCTTGGTGCATGAAACTAGGGAACATGCTTTAGGTTCTTCTTTCTTTTTATTGATGTCATTGTGAGGAGTTACCATTGATACCTTAGGACAAGCTTGGGACGAATGAATGCTCAAGCTAACTCAATACTCCACCCAACCACAATCTTCATTCTCATTGTTTACCAATTTTGCACTCAATCAAGGAAATAGTTGGTTTCTCCATGGCTCCATGGTTGAGTTCACAAGAGGATTGCATTGTTGGAGAGATGAGAAATGTGATGTTGGAGAAAGAGAAGAGAGACAATGTACTCAAGATAAGTGAGAGAGATAACATAATGAATGAAAGTGATGAACATGAGTGGGGTTGGTTGTAGGGCAAATGGAACAAAGGCAGCACATGCCCTTGAAAAGCCCTTACACAATTAGGGTAATGTGAAAAACATTCTTTTACTGATGGAGATGTTCTAAAGTGGCTCCACAAACCACAAGGAAAATTTCAAAAGTGATTTTTGTTCATGGGAACTGCTGCCCGTTGTAATCCCAGTATGGGTTTGTTTTCTTAGCAATAAGGCTTCAACATTTTCTTGTGAAAGAAAATCTAAGGCAGTTTCATATTTTTCAGGTCGAAATTTGGTGAAATTTCACCCCCCAAAAAGACACTAGTAGTAAGTGAAAATGCCAAGAGAAAGCTTCTGTGTTAGTGCAAAGCAGGCCACACTCTCCATCCCCATTTTTCCCAAGGCTAATAGGCGCCACAAACTGCGCTGTGACGACAAGTTACCACAGAAACCTTATGTGGAGGGTAGCATGCCAAGCCACGGGAATTGCCAAAATAACGGCCCACATGAGGCAGATCTTGGCCTTGTAACATTTCAAGCTCACATCCAATGTCACCTTGCATAAGTGTGTGTATATAGAGTCCTAGCTTGGAGCCTTAGGATCAAATCAAATTAAATGGCCCTTCTCATAGGGCCTCATGGCCTAAAGCACGTGATGGAGGTCCCATCCACAGGGACGCTATTCCCTACAAGAAGGGGAGGGGTGGTGGTGGGGGGGGGGGGTGTTTACCCTTTTTAGTGAAGCTTTAAGTGCTTCAGATAATAATATGTTGGGTTCTAACTTGTGCCTACATAAGTTTGGGAAAAAAAAAACACAAAATCTTCTACATTTCGTTTTGCATGTGAAAAGTTTGCAACTCCATCATTCACCCAAACCCTTGATGGTTACATTTGTTGCCTGCCATCTCCCCTCACACAAGAAAATCATCCCTCAACAAAAGCATTTTGAGTAGGGTATGTGCCTTATACTAATTCATTTTCTATTATTTCACTCCGAAGACAATATATCGTAGTACCTTTTCTGGTGTGGCCATAATTAAATCAAATTTGACAATGTCAAAATTTTGCAAGGATTTGTTATGAAGGTACTTGAACATCACCATATGTGTGAATGCAATAGCCACACGTTACATACCATCACATGTGGGTGGAATGTCTGGATGCGTTTACATGGCAATCTAGAGAGAAAGTACCTTGGTATTAGGGAACTTAACATTAGGATTACTTAACCCATGTTTGATTATTGAAGCTTTACTTAAAGAACTATAGAGGCCTAAATTCTACATACTTTATTGGCAGACTGCCAAAACGATTAGACAATTAGACTTCCATCTTAAGTTGTGCCATTGCGGTGGGGTTGGCCACATCCCAGCTCTCACCATTCTTTGAGCCCTTGACCATCCCCACATACCACTTCCTGGTCGCCTTAGCTATACGATGAGTGATTATGTCCTCAATTTGTGCTAGGGCAAACTGGGGGTACTTATTTATTCTGTTTCATATTAATTAGTTGGAGTGCCTCACAAGTGTAACTGTTTTTTTTTTTTTTTTTTTTTTTTTTTTTTTTTTTTTTTTTTTTTTTTTTTTTTTTTTTTTTTTTTTTTTTT
>Ga0209611_10008474_pt1 | contig 16046 bp, 10 predicted proteins | sample S1TSphgellanicum_3_FD_187693 | JGI IMG/M metagenome (GOLD analysis project Ga0209611, IMG submission 187693) | Host-associated microbial communities from peat moss isolated from Minnesota, USA - S1T2_Fc - Sphagnum magellanicum MG (SPAdes) (version 2) | ecosystem: Host-associated > Plants > Peat...
AGCAATGCCAGTTGCCATCGCAGCCATCAGCTGCCATGGTCGATGCTTTTGACTTTTCCACCTGCTTAGATGGGGTCCAGGGTCCAAATTTGTAGAAACCAATTTGGACTCATTTGAAGCAAATTGAATCCTTGAGTTGGACCCTGCCTTGGACCCTAGCTTGCATCTTGGCTCCTGAAATTTAGTTCTTTTCCTTTTGGTTGGAACCAATTGATTTTCCCTCCAAAATGCTGCCATGTAGGTTTAGCCTCAGTTTACCACTTTTTGGTCTTTGACCCTCGTTTCAAGGTCCCAGGTGTCCAATTTATGACTCTCGTCGAATATTTTGATGGTCCCGTCCCAAAAAATCATGATATTTTTAATATTTCCCAAATAAAAGCATTTTCTATGATTATGAGACTATGATAATATTTCTCTGTAGCCAATTATATACAATACAAGCTCAAACTTTTGGGCAAAGGATATGGCACAAATTATGGTTTTCTAATGAACATTTTGGAAGCATTATTGGGTGCAAACTTCACTTCCTTACTTGAGTAGATATTTTTATTCCTAACCAAACCCCTCCCTCCCTCCCTCCCCCTTCACCCCAAAAAATATACATATATTTTTACACTATTTTACATGGACACATAAAATTAAATAAATGTAATTATTTTATATTTCTGATTAAGTTCTTTTACACAACATAAAATAAATTAACATGATTTTACACTTACACAAATTTATTCAAACATAGATAAACCATATACACTTACATGGATAAGGTTTAAACCACACACCACACAGGCTAGTCCAAACAACCATTTTTAACTTCAAAAAACAAATAATGAACCCATGAGGTTGAAAGCACTGGCATATGTCTTCAAGTGGTATGCACAATTCTTAAAAAATTTGCCAAAAACAAAATAGGTAGGTCGTAGAATGTCGTAGACAGAGGGTCCTAGGCTCTAGCAGAACAGTTGAAATGGTTACAAATTGCCAAGTTTCTCCTTTGGAAGACACCCTCCTCCCCCACCATTTCAAAAGTGCACAACCTTCCCATGAGTCAATTAGTCAACAAATTGTGGCAATAAGACTTAGGAGTTTGGAGTTCTCTCAAATGAAATCCCCAAGCGATCAATTTGTGTTCTCTTGACATGTCCTTTGGGAAGCCAAGATATTTTGTGCTAAATTCTTCCAGGAATAGAGCAATGCAGTTTTCAAAAAAGTGATGATATTCTGCAGGGCTGTGGTTGGCAATTTCCTTGAAGCCCAAGAACTAAGGAATATTGACTTTAATGAATCAACTGGATAGAGCTAAAATAAAATTCAAAAAAATGTAGAAGCCTGGCAAAGGTATTTATTATGCAGGGTCTCAAAATTTTCCAACTCAATACGGGCACTTGGGTATATAGGCTTTGCAAAATTATCAACCAAGAGTTAAGGGTAAAGATAAATGACTGACCAATGTTAACAGAAAATGTTATCAGGGACCTGGGTGAAAATGGGTAAATATAAGGTTGATTGTAATAATGCAAAGGTATGACAAAACAATTTAAAGACAATTGGCATTGCAAACATGAACACATGGAATTTGAAACATACTATAAATGTTTTAATAAAAATGAAACCAATCAACACCCTTCACAATACAGTCAAAACATTCTTATAACGACAAATTTGATAATAAAATTTAAAGAATTTACAAAGAATCCAATAAAAACCAATGGCTGGAACCATCACATCAAAGACAAAAAGGAAGGCCAAAGAAAGGCCAACAAATGCGCAACTCGAAGGAACCAGAGGAGGGAGAAAGTTAGTCCTTCTTATGGTAAAAAACTATCTCACCCACAACCCCTTTAATGTTACTTGCATGTAAATCGTGAAATCTAAAAATAATAGGAGGTTTAAAACAAGCATTTCTTGCCAAAACAATCTTCCTCTCTATAGTAAAGGCTAAAGCACGTTGAAGAGCAATACTGACATGTTTGAAAAATTAAATGCAAAAAGACAAAAACAAATGACCCCTCAATCATTTATCATGAAAAAAACGAACACATTCTCTAATGAAACAATCTATATCATGCTTAGGTGCATTGTGCACCTCCGGGGCCATCGGAATAAAATGGTGCCCTTCACAAAGCCCTCTATATTTGCAGATTTTAGCAATGGGTTTAAGTTTTGTATTTGCACTTGATGTTTGACTAATGACACTTGTATTTACTATCTTCTATGGTGAGTTAATAATCAAATCATTAGCAACAAAAATTTGCTCTTCATGAGTCATGGAAAGATCTGCTCATAATGAAACTTCTAACGTATGGGTGTACCACTACTCTATCCATGCGACATCCCCATTTTTTTTATCAAGGGCATACATGACATCTTTGATGGTGGCATGTGTGGCTATCCACCAACCTCCGAATGGACAATGTGTTAAATGCATTCCAAATGCATTTAGTTCATGTCCACACTCACACATAAAAAGGCTAAATGCTGAAAATTAAATCAAATTGAAACAAAAACACATCGTTGAAGTGAAAGTAAAATGTGCGATGTGGACTAAATAGATAGATGACCTAGTAATCAACAAAAGCCCCACCCCTTTACTTGAACAAGAGTGTATGTGAACTCTAAAAGTAAAGGAACTGGAGTCATCCTCCAAGATAAACCTAATGGATGTGTCATGATGGATTTCCATCAAAAATGCCTATAGACCTAGGGTGCCAATAACTGTTAAACTCTCAAACAAAAGGTGTATCTCTTTAGTTACGGGAGGAAAGTTATTTCAAGTTGCACAAAGGCATGACTAAAAGAGGGTGGCGCCCTTTCAACTTGAAAAACATATTTTTCAAAAATGGGTCTATCAAATGTATGAAACTTGTAGCATAGATATGGAGCCACCAAAACCCAATTCCCTAAAAAGGCAAATGGAGCATAATTTTTCATAAACAAAAAACCTATATCAATAAAAGAAATTGGTAGTTAACCTTGACACCCCACTAAAGGGCCTTGAATAGATTCCCATGACCCAAGGCCCATACTATTCCACATACCTACAAAATTTTCGAGTTGAAACTCACCAAAAGAGATTTTTTTTTTTAAAAAAAAAGAATTGTTTAAGTGAGAAAAGAAAAGTTGATAAACAAGACATGAAGACAAAATGCCTAATACGACTTGTGTGTTTCCCAAAAGAAGAAAATCATCAATATGCACCATGTTTTGAAATAAAGACTCATTTTAAAAATGCATGACAAAGTTTTCAAAACCCATTTACACACCCAAAATGCATAAGTCATCAATGACCAAAATGCAACCTTGAGGAATCTCTACACCTAAAAAGATCCTTGATGGATTCCAAAGAATGCATTTTGACACTTTGGCCTTAAGCCGAACTAAAGCTAATTGGGTTGAAAGGTGGTCAAAGCTAAGAATAACCTCATTCATAAGGCCCACGATGTGGGTATCATTTAGGTAGGATAGAAAAACACAGTTAGGGGTTCATGTAATGGTCCCTAAGAATGTTCAATAATGGGCCAAAACAAATAAAAGGCCATTTAGGGGGTCACCATGTTTCATGCTTGAAGATGATTCAATAATAGTGAATCGTACTCATGTTGCCCATGCTGGTAATAAAGAAAAAAATGAACATTATAAAACAACCTGGCAAAAAAGATAATGTTCATTAAAGGTCCCTTAGCATCTTGTAGCTTTTTTAAAATAATAGTTCGAAAAACGTTATTAAAAGCATTTTTTACGTCAACTTACATGATAACCTAATTAGGGTGTAGGTCAAGGAGGGCTTTGATGCCAAAAAATATTGTTCATAATCTTAAAGGTTGAAACTTTCAATTGACGAGGGGATAGGTGCTCTTGAAACAACCCCCAAAATTATAGGACAATGGAATGACTAATAAGTCATGCCTCATCTATGATAATAAAACAAAGACCTCTTGTGTTTTTTGCCATTGTCAACAATGTGTGAACCCTTACCATTAGGGCCACCAACCTAGGGATATCACCATGGGCAACAACAACAATAACATAGAATTTTTTTGAAAACCCTAAGGATGGGTCTTCTGGTATGAAACATTTTCAGAGATGTTCATTAACCATCCTAGAGAACCCACTCGAAGACAAATGGGGAGCAATAGTTAAGGCATGTGTAAACAAAATCTTATCCATGATAAAGGTGTGTTCTTGTTGATAGTTAAAAATAAATGGAGGGACATGTTCTAAGGGAAGGGGATGCAACTGACGCAAAGTTGCGATAGTGTCTTTCAAATAATAATTGACGACATGGGATTGATGAACTTTAGTAGCACTATTGTATTCTCCGGCTCCACCCAAAGTTAGACATTGGTGAAGATGAATGGTCGAAGAATTGTCCTATGAGTGGTGGGAATGAGGAACACAAGAGGCACGAAACGATTCTTTTTGAAAAAAAAACTGATCACCCACCATAAACCTTTTAAGGCGAATAAAAACCTTTCGATAAAAGAATGACCTCTTCTAGTATAATATAAACACTAATTAGGTAACATGAGGAAAAAAAACCATTCTAATTCATCCATCAGATTTTGAATAATTCAATCGAAGGGTAAACGAAAAGCTTGCCTGACCTCATGAATTTATTTGGCATCAAAAGGAAAAAAAGTCTAACAAATCATGTTTGAGTTTGTTAGTTGTGATAGCAAATAACTTCATGAGTTTCGATCTTTATTTAAGCCACACATGAAATCATTTGCTATCACAGTTGCATTTTTGGTGTTTCCAAGAGTGGTTAAGCCATGGAACATGAAGTCTTTTGCGATCACAGTAGCGGTGCTCTTGCAAATCAAACCGTTGATGATGGTGGTGCTAGCCAAGTTGGCTACATAGAAGTCTTGTTATGGGTTGGCATTTGATGCCATTGCCATCATGGGTGAAAAAGTTATTTGTAGCACAAAAAAAATTATTGTGAGACTATGTTGGGACACTAGATTCCATGCCATCATAGCACTAAAGAAAATATCACGAAATCTAATTGCACAAGATGCAAACTTGCGGTTGAACGTGTAAATGTGTTAAAAAGTGTTCAAGATGATTACTAAGCTTGTTGCTATTGATGTTGTTGGGAAGGTTTGATGGAATGATGAGAGACTTGTGAACATTCTTCTGATTTATAGGTGATCATGAAATGCGTGATCGGTCCCAAAGAGAAAGCTACAACTAAGATGTACCATGTTGCATGTCCAATGGGACGACCCACAAGCAAGTCTGAATGCGTGGAGATTCAAACATCGAATGATCCATATCCTGGACCAGTGTTTTTTAAAAAGAAAATTTGTTGGGCCCTGCCCCCACAGGGACAGGGACTATTGCGTTGGATCCAACTTTTGGAAGTTTTACCTTATTAAACCAGTTTCACATTAGGTGAACTGGTTTCTTTGGTGAAAGTGTTTAGACTGTTTAGATTGGAACATATTTTGTTGGTGTTCAGAGTGTGGACGTAGTAGGTAGATGTACGACATCTTACATATTGGCAGGGCAAGCATGTTTGTGATGCCTTGCTTGTAGCCAAAGTGACTTTGAAAACTTTGACAAAAGGTTGAATTTGTAACTTAAGTGTGGACTAAGCACATGCATACAAAGGCAGCACAGTAAATCTAAGGCATTTCCAACTGAATGTTTGATTTTGGGTTCTTTGGCAGCATATTTGGCTAGTGATCTGGCTGCTGTGCACAATTGAAGGTTGAAATTTCTAAGATCTTAGAATAGAATAGAGATGAATGTCAACTTTCTAATCTGTTATTTGGCTCTTCCTATTTGAAGGTGACAAGGTCAATTTCTTTTGCCTGTGCAAAGTTTATCCAAGCACTGACTACTGAATTTGATCTTCATTTTTCAAAATGCTTCTCTGGCAACAAAAGTGCACCTAACTTTGGTGAATTCATAGACAATCCTGGACAATGGTTCAACTACGGCCACAGTGAACCCAGCACCCACCAGCGCAGCATGATTGATGAATGGTAAGTGATCAGGATACAGTTTTCTGTTGGGTTCCAGTTCCCTAGCTAACCATGGTGGTTAACTTAGTTACTTTTTTTTCCACCTACCTACTAAAAACCCACAAGTAGGTTGTTAGTAGGTAGGTAGTAAAAACAGCCCTTAGCTATGTGTAAACCATCCACTTGCCTAGAAGTTGCTTATTTTCCTACCTACCTGCCTATATATGAAACCTATTTCCTACAGAATTGGTTACCAAGATGAAACCAAATATTAACTCAGTTGAGGTTCATCCACAGCTGAGTAATAACGGACATCCAGTGGATGGTGTGCTGGTGGGTGCTGGTTCACTGTGGGCAGTCATCACAGTCCAGCAAAACTTTCATATAAGTACTCATCTTGGAAGGTCAGTTTGAGAATCAGGCTAGTACCAGTGGGGTTTTGAGTAAACCTGTGAAGATCAAACCAGGATTTATGATTGGATGAAGTGCTGCAGGGAAAGCAATATGAACTTGTCTCAAGCCATTAACTCAAACACCATGTCACAAGAACTATTTGAGTGTATGCTTGATACCAATAAACCTGCTCAAGTGCTTTTGTAGCCAAAAGTTGGTGCATGATTGTATGGTCCCCTGAACCTTCATCCCATTAGACTTTGTTCTGCCCGTTTCTGGTCATTTCATTTCTTCCTTTGGACCTCCTCTTAGAATTCCTTATTCGTGTCATTAGAGATATTTGTGAAGTGACCTCCTTTTGGGCCCTTATTTCATCCCTCAACCCCTCTTTCAACCTTTAAAGATTATTATCTGCAAATTAATGAAATTTTATTAAATATGAGTATAAAATGTTGAACACAGGATCAAATGCACAAGGTGTGAGAATATTGTAACTGTAGTACACACAGAACAACAATGATTAGTTGAAATCAATCTGGAAAAACAAGGAGGATGAAATTCAGATTTCACCAAATTTGGTGCTAATCTGAATTTCAGTCCTTGTTTAAGCCCAGTGGCTTTTTAAAATCTCACCCCCTATATGATGAAACTAGGGTATCGATGTTGTGTCATCCTTACTTTGCGTATTGTGTCTTGCTTTTCTTTTGATAAAACGATGCACATTTTTATTTACTCCTTAATCTGATAATATGATATCCTCCCTAAAAATACAGTAGGAAAATCTTTCATCCATCTTTCCACTGCAACAATGGACAAAGAACTCTCATTGCTTCTGATTATTGGTCAATGCAATGGATGTCACAGATGGAATCTATCTATGAAGGAAGGTAGTTTGTTTGTTTTGTTTGGACTTATGAGATCCATAGAACTGGGATGCTTCATATCACATTCTTGGTCTCTTTGGAAAGCTGTCGAGGAGGAGGGGTGCATGGGCTTGGTTTCATGGCATTTGGACTTGCACTGCAAAAGTTTTTGAATATTGAATCATTTCTTCACTAAAAGTTAAATTAAATCGTAGCTAAAAATTTCAGAAGAATTGGAATGTGCCTTTGGTGTTCCTGGAAAGATCTTGATGAGCAAGATTTAATGGAATTTATTTGGTAAGATTTGGATTCAGAATGTGGGAGATATTGATTTTAAAGTGATTTCCGCCACTGAAAATTCAAATAAATTCCCAAAAACCAGGTTTTGGAAGGAAAAATCAGTTGAGAAGGTGGTAACACTTGAAGGGTTACTATTCATTTCAAGCATGATATCCATTCATATTTGGCTGTTCAAAAAATCGATACATACATTGCAAAACAATGTTCACATGTTGAGTTTCCCTATTTTGTAATGGGTTCACACTTGGGCCAACGGCACAGGCCACACTAGTAGGAACGGTTTGGAGAACTCTCATATTCAATTATGCACAGATTCCTCTATCAGATGAACCTGCCCCAAAAAACCAAGAAAAACCGGTAAGAAAGTCACCATGTAAAGCCCTGTGGTAGGTGCATTCCTAATATTGGGCCTAGGATGAAGCAGTAGTGCAGCCTCACATTTTGAGAATGCCACTCCATGGTTTACCCATCAAAAAGCAGGAGGTCAACATGATCATGAACCGAAACATATGTAAATGATGGGGCTTAACATATGGAGAGTTCTTACACCTACTTTACAAGGCGTTAGATACCTCCCACTCTGAAGGAGTAGGATAATATTCTTCCTCTATTTGAAGGGGGATATTAGGGACTATATTGTGCCCTCCAAACAAACTAGGAAATTTGGGGAATACTGTATGGCGCTGGTGAGGCTGAAGTCTCCATCTGTAAGCCTTGCCGCCAGGGCATTACGCTCCATAAAAAATGAGGTCAGTAAGCAGTACATAATGTGGGAGGCTGTACATTACGAAATTACGTATGGTATAAAAGAAATTTCCTGCTATACACGCCTGTTCTGCACAGACGCTGCCCTATGCCGGCTAACCTTTTTTTTCCTGGCAGATCTAACAGCTGGAATTTGATCACCCCCAAAAAAGAATTTGTCGGATTTAAAGCGTTTCCCACTGATACTGCTAGATTCTCTACTGTTTTGAGACTTTTATCTTGTCACCATGAATGCTAAATCCTTTTTGGGATGATAGCCAGTCCTGTTCCATCACCAAAAACAAAAGTAAAAGGCTGATCCCCACACAAGAGCTTCCCACCAATACCTAATTACCTTGCTAATGTAACTTTCTTCCTATCTACTAATTTCCTTACCTACATGTCTACCTACCCTACCTACCCTAGTAACTTATTTATCTTGTTCCTTGAATTTCCTTTTTACTTATTAACCTGCCTATTAACCCAACTACCTATTTATATACCTACTTACCTATTTATGCACCCACCTTCCTATCTATCCATTATGTTTACTTATTTATTTACACTTTTTCCATAGCCAAATACTTAATTAACTGCCTATTCACTTTTTCCAACTGCACCCCCATAATCCTACCTATCAATTTATTAAGGTTTGTCCTAATTCATGGAAGAACATAGTCCCCATATGTAAGTATTACAAACAATTTATAGTGGAAAAATGTCATAATTGTAGCCATTTTGGTTTAATTAATTCATATTTTATTAAAAAAAATTTACTTAATTTATTATGGAATGGACATTACAATACATCTTTTCATGTAATTATTATAAGTATGTACTATTGAATTATGGTTTAGGTTTAGGGTTGGGACACATAAATTAATTAGTAAGTTTTTCACAAATGTATAGTAATTAACCTAAAGTAGGCTAAATTTGGGGGGAAATTTTTAGGGTTTACACATATGTGAAATAATATGTGATATGTTTTTTTCAAAGAGAGTGGAAAAAATTAGGTTGGAAAGATCACACAAAGGTAAAAGACATATCTTCCTTTTTGGTTTTGTACGAAATTTATTTGATTATTTTTTAAGATTAAGGTATTTTCTTTCAATCAATAAATATTTATAATTTAAAAGCTTTAAAATTTGGTTTCTAAATTTTTTCCTATGTTCTTTTAAATTTGTTTGTTTTGTATATTTATATAATTTGTATAGTTTTTTGGGTTTAGGGCATATATCAATAGGACTTCTTTTTGTTAGGGTTTATATAGTTAGGGTTGTAATAGGGCTTATGACAAAATATCATTTGGATTTTTAAGGTTATGCTTTATGATTTAGTGTATAGGAATTTGCTTCATATATTTCAAGGTTTAAGGTTCATACTTTAAACTTTGCTCATTGTATTGGTTTTTAATTTTATCACTTGTTTAGATCTACCATAATTATGAATATCCTTTGTTTCCATATGTTCCATAGTTATTAAAGTTCAATATTTTCTAACCCACTTTTGTATGAGTTATGATCTTTTAAGGTTGCGTTTTGAATTGGGACTAGAAACTTTGATGGAATGTTGTCATCTTTTATTCTTAAAGGTATGCATTTGTCTCTTGTTACTTCTTTTGTTTTGTGTTTATATTTTCACAATTTAACCTCTTTTCATTTCTTAGTTATTGGATATAGAATGGGCATCAAGTTTCATTAATTATACAACCATAAATAAAGGTTTTATACCTTTACTTAGATATTTCATATTCAATATATCTTTGTAGTTTGTTTTTTTCATACCCATATGGGAATAATGTATTTACTCCCCAGAACCAACATGGGTTTGATGGCCTAAGGTAGGTATTGCATTTTGCACCTTTCAAACAATGTGCATTGATGATCATTATGTGGGTATTGCTACATGGGGTTTTCAAATATTGTGGGTTTAAAGTACAATCTGGGTATTGCATATGTGAACATTTTTAATGATGGAAGGTTTAATAGCTCAATGTGGGTATTGCCCAAGTTCATTTTAATATATGGGTTCATAATGCAAATATTGTACGTGATGTACATTGGAACAATAGGTATTTTATATCATGATATTGGTATTGTAATGGGAATTCCAAATCACAACATCGATTTTAAGGGAGCCATGTATGTATTGCATTTTGGGTTTTTGTTCAATGATGATTATTTATAAAAATATAAATTTTCTTGGTGCAAGAACTTGTCCTACTTCTTTCAATCATGGGAAGGGTTCCAAAGTCCCATTCCATTCATGTCCAAAACCCCACCAAGTCCCTTTTCTCAAACAAGGACTTGGTGTGGAGATCTAAGATACCCCATGGAGGGCAAAATAAAGTGACCATTCAATTTGCTTATGTTTTATATGTTCACATCTCAGAATTCTTAGAAGGTGAATGAGGGGATACGAGCACCCCTATGGAATGGAATGTTTACAAAAACTTTCCAAGTTAAATAGATGTCAAGCAACCAACTATCAAAAACCACCTCGGGCATACATGGTAAACATTTATGGCATTAACCTTTTTAATTTTTTTAATTCATATACCAAAGATGTAATCATTTACATTTTGAGAGTTTTTTGGTCTAGGTATCAGTGCAGATATGGACTAGAAGATTATCAATAAAATTCAACCCACACTCGATTTATTAAACGAGGATGCCTAGCGTCATTTTCAATAAAAAGTCTATACACATAGCATTATTTATCATAAGGCTTATGCACAAACTATTGGTCATTTGCACATGGTGAGCATGACCCGGAATCCATTCCATGCATGTCACAAGCATTAAAAGACCACATATGGGCCCGATTAAACTTAAATTACATGGCCAAACAAATATATTATAAGCATAAAGCAATTTGGTGGGAAGGTGTGAATGCATGTCCAAGCATGACACGAGATGATTTCATTCAATTCCAAGACATTGCATATTTGGATTGCAAAACATAAGAAAGGGAATTGGTGTTTACACACCAACCCTGTAATTTCAATTCAATTTTAGGCTTTTCAACATTTGGAAGATGTGTTCTTTTTCCAAGATGTTGGTGAAATCAATGGGATTCAAGTCCCATTCACCATAGGTATTCAAACACCAAGTCAATGTGAATCCATGCTATCATATGGTCACAATGATGCCATTTTTATGGATGCCACATTTGGCACAAATGACATGAAATTCCATCTATTCACCTTGATGGGGTTTGATGATCATCACATGGGTGTCCTTTTAGTTTGGATCATTATAAGTAGGCAAATAGTTGAAGATTTGATGGAATGGTTGAAACCATGATAAGATAAAATGTTATCACACATGCCACATTAGAAACCATCATGTTTTTTCGTTGATGATGCACCTCAAAAATTGAAAGCATTATGATTAATTCTATACCTAGTACCTATTTTGTGTTTATTTCCTTAAATGTTTCAAAATATTTTTCATAAAATTCTTGAATACTTCAAATCCATTTTATGTTGTATTGACCCCATCCACTCATGGTGATTTTATTGCATATGTGTCCTTATTAGGGTCATATGGGGTATGGACGAGGTTCCCATCTACCTTTGTTGTTGGCATGTTCTCAAAGCATGGTGAATATGTGGTACTAAAAAAAATCAAAGATGTGGAGGTGTGGTGTGGAATCCTCCAAGACCTTCATAATGTGATGTACATGTCCATCAATCATGGAAAAACAATTGATGACTTCAAATAGCGTGGGAGGGTTGTTGTGAAAGAAAGCCTTCACAAACATAGGCCTGGTGATGCATGGAAAATTTACTTTTAAACTTATTACAATCAATTTAGTAAGTGATAATATTTATCATGGTTAGAAGCAAAACAACAAGATCTTTGACGATTATTCTTGTGTCGTGAATGAATTATTTTATGAAAGACAACATCTGCCCTAGGACCTAGTACTGAGACAAAGCTTTAAATTGCACTCCAACTGCATACTCTAACCTTCCTGTCAGTCTTGTAGAAGGATGTGCAAATGCAATTTACTTCACTTCTGTTCCTCTCATCGACGCCTAGCACAAAGACGAAGGAAATCAACAGCAATTTTGAATTAGGTCATTAGGAAGTTTCATGAGTAGATGAATTCAGAATAAGCAAGTGATATCCTGTTCCACTTGTCAATCACGAGTTGCTTCCAACACAAGTGAGTGGGAATTACTGATATTGCTACTGCCATGAAATCTTCTAGAAACTTGGTAAACCGAGAAAGGCTCAATCATCCTGATGTTTCTGCTACCACTCGAGTGACTGCTCGAGTTATGGAAAAAAATTTCAAAAAAATCCATACAGAAAGTCTGTGTCGTACGTTTGTGTCACACATTCCTGGAAGCAAGCACCAAAATAAGACTTGATCACTCCAATTTTGCAACTCTGTTCAAACACCTTCTTCTTCTTCTTCTGTCATAATATGCTATGAGAAATCATCTTCGTGTACACAAGTTGTAGAGCTTTTCAGTTGGAAGGATTTGGAGACTAACCTCTTTAACAGAAGACCATTTCCAGACCGTTTTTTTCTGTGTGATTGATTGGTATCGGTACTGAGCTCAAGAGTATTTTCAGGGTCATTGTAGATGTTTCGTCCAGTGCACTTTCTAAGCACCTGGTCTCGAGGACTAGCATGAAACCTTTACAGTAGTAGACAAAACCACTAGATGGTCACAACATTGCCAGTGCAGTATCCAGACCAGTGTTGGACGGTTATCAACTCTTAAAGGTATCCTACGAATATCAAAAAAAAATTCTTTTTTTACAAGGAAAGATATCAGCTAACTGCACTTTTAGTTTTTGTAGGTTATGAATATGTTGGTTTTCAATTTTCAAAACATGATGGATTTGCACAAAGGGTATGTATATCAAATTTTCAATTATGTTGTTTTTAAGAAGTTTTTGAAGAGTACAGCCTAACCTTTCTAAACAAAAGCAACATGAATAAAATTCAAGACAAAGTAACTTGTGAAGAAATTGAGCTCTATTTCTATGAAGAAGTAGAACTCTGCCCACTTGCAACCCAAATGGCCTACCCCAACCACACCCTCACACAAACCCACCACAACCCTGGAAAATTAACCACCATTAACCTAGAATTTTTCAAAATGTTACATTGTTTCTCAATCAAATCATAGCTTTTCTCTACCAAAAACTCTTAAGCTTTCAAGTATTCTTCCAAGTTTAAATTTAGCTTGCGATTGGCACATAGGTCATCAAGCTTCTTCACTGTAATAGTAATTGATCTAATCCATGTTATCCACCTCCAAGCAACAACACTTTAGACTCGTTAAATTTTCCAAAACTATTCTTGAACATAAAAACATTAATTGTAAAAAGAATATTATTCATGTGACTACAATTTTGGGGAGGTTTTGGAGAGGAATTGGTGTGCTTTCACTTGATGAAAATTTCAAATCAAAGAAAAAACACCGCAAACTGAAAAACCTTTTAAAAAAAAGAAACCCTAAATACAACAAACCTTAATTTTCAGCTAGACGTGGCCTCTTAGGGTTTAGCTGTTTTTTGCAGAGATGTTTGAATGAACAAGGTGGCAGCATTAGGGTTTTAAATTTTCACTTTCACAAAAATAACATTGAAATTTTTTTTATGGGGAGTTGCCAGAGATTTCATTTGGTTGATTTTTGGCAAAATTTTGCCAAAACGAAAACACTGCATTGTGTTGGATTTTATGCAAAAGACAAAATTCAACATAATTGTGCAGGATGAAACTAGTGCTGGGAAAGGAGCACCAGTTTTTTTTTCAAATTTTGTAGTGTAGCAACAGACAAGGAACCCTAAGCAGATTTTTTCTTGATTGATGACACTTTTGCATGACACCATTAAAATATTAAGTTAGTATACAGACCTGTGGTGACACCCTCCCCAAACAGATGGAAAAGGGTGAGATTTGGCGACTTTTTTTTTGAGAAAAGAGGAATTTTTGCCAAAACAAAAGTGTTGCCTTTTGGCGATTTCCTGGGGAAAAAAAAATAGCTTTGGTGAGGCGGTTCTTGACTTTTATGCAGAACCTCCAATTCCAGTTCTAAATAGAAAAGAGCACACAATTCCTGTTCCACACAAAATGGAACTGGGAATCCGATTATGGGTTGGCTTTTTGAAAAAATAAGTCAGTTTTGGTTTTGAAAATTAGACCCAGTTCTAGGTTACTTGGACTATAACTGCCAGTTAATTGCTAGTAACCCAGCAATTAGCGCCTGGTTTTTTTTTTAAGAAAAATAAAAAACTTTGGGTTTTTTATTCCAGTTCCAAACCTAAATGGTACTGGGAACCCAGTTCTAGTTCTAGATTTTATTTGGTTCCAATTTAGAACCAGGTTAAAAATCAGACAAAGTTTTTGTTTGGTTCTTATTAGTCAAAACTGGAGCTGTTGGTTCTATTTGGCCAAACTGGATACCCATTTCACACTAGTAAGAACCATTGGTTCTGATTCAGGGTAATAAGAACCCCAATTGAAAGCAGATGTGATTTTATTTTCTTGAGAACTGGACCCAGGACCAAGGTCATTGTTATATTTATGTATGGAACCAGAATTGAGTTAGGTACATGTTTTTGGAAAAAGAGTGGCTAGAATAGGGGTGAACCAGAGGTTAATGGCTAGTTCAGGTCTGGGTTAGTTGGAACTAGACTGGAACTGGGTCTGATTTTCAAACCGAGAACTTTCTACCCTTTTTTCTCCCCTTTTCTCTGTGCGATCGTATGTTTTGTTGAGGTATCTTCAGTTTTTCTGAAGGTATCTTGTATATTCCATTCGGTAGCAAATTTCCGCACGGCGAGGACGCAGCACCGGTGGAGATGCTCTTAATAATCTGAATATGTTGTGATGGGGCTGCTGCGTCCCCGCCCATTGAAGAAGGGGCTGAGTGAGGTGGCATATACCAAGTACTCCTTGTTCCCTGTTCTAATTTCAGTTCTGTGGCAAAAACACAGAAATTTTGATACATAAAAGTGGAGGAATTGAAGACAGTGGGCCCAAGAATATTGAGTCTGAACTTGGAAGCATGCCAGTTGCCATCACTGCCGTCAGCTGCGATTGATGCTTTTCACTCTTGAATTTAGTCAACGGCAAATCTTCCGGCGACTTCTGACTGGGATATTACTTGAAATGACGCAATTTCCGACGCGCTCCGCCATCCGACTTTCATCTCTCGACACGCCTATAAATGCACTAGCGCACTCTTTCATCTCTGAATTATCCACTACAACCATCTTCTGCTGCTTACACCACTTCTTCCATTGCGAGCTCAACATCAGGGTCCTTGGTCATATATTTCTTTCGACCCATCTAACGCCTCTACTGTCTTCGACCAGATTCCGACAAGTAGTGACACAGTTCCGTGCAGGACTGCTTTTCCACATCATGGCGGGCAGGTTCTCAGCTTACCTGCATCATGTTACAGTAGCACTTCTCGTGATGAAATTAGCTCTCTCATCCATGATGGCCATAGCATCAGATACTGATCCAGAACAAGACTTCTGTGTAGCAGACTTAGCCAGCACCACCCTTGTCAACGGTTTTGTTTGCAAGAACGCCGCAGCTGTGACGGCAAATGACTTCGTGTTCCATGGCTTGGCCACTCCCGGTAACACCAAAAACGCAGCCGGGAGTTTCGTCACTCCAGCATTCGCGGCTCAGTTTCCCGGCCTCAACACTCTAGGCATCTCCATGGCACGTCTCGACTTCGCTCAAGGAGGCCTTGTCCCACCCCACACGCACCCGCGGGCCACCGAGATCTTGT
>Ga0209611_10008475_pt1 | contig 16046 bp, 17 predicted proteins | sample S1TSphgellanicum_3_FD_187693 | JGI IMG/M metagenome (GOLD analysis project Ga0209611, IMG submission 187693) | Host-associated microbial communities from peat moss isolated from Minnesota, USA - S1T2_Fc - Sphagnum magellanicum MG (SPAdes) (version 2) | ecosystem: Host-associated > Plants > Peat...
AAGTCTACCTGGCTTTTTTGGGCAACCCCACCAATAAAAATGTAACTGGAACTGTACATACGTCCGAAGTACTAGTAGCAAACCACCTGGACCAATCATTATGATCGACCAATCAGAAATACTGAGTCGCAGTCAGGTCCAATTTATTACACTCTTTTCTGGAGGTGCACAACTGTGTTGCGCCTTTTACTAGCCACCGCAACCTGCACGAATTTGCTGCAGAAAAACCAATATCCTGAGCTAAACCGACACATTTTAACATGCTCACAAGAAACATTACTGTCTGGAGTCACATACTGAGCACCGGTGGAGATGCTCTTAGTGCACAGTTGTACTAACGACGGTACACAGTGCGCACTGCAGACTGTACAAAATCGGTAAGTCAGAAACTTGCATTAGTGTAGGGGCAAAAATCAAGGCCGACAAAATGTAAGAATTAAAATCGTGCTCAGCCAACGAGGAGATGGAGCATGCACTCTAAAAGCCCAAGGTTTTTTTTCTTTTGGAAGGGGGGCGGGTGGCTGCGAGTGTTTTCTATCGATTTTAGGTAAAGGGGGGAGGGTGGTTTGAGTGTTTTCTTTTCTATTTTGGCTCATGGGTGGATTTCTGTGTCATGACACACTTTTGTTTTGATTTTGTTTGCAAGGTCGTTGTGGAGGTTCAAAAATAATTCTATTCTTTCGACTTGAATCAGTTGGTCATATGGAGAGAACACTAGGGGCAAACATTTTTGGTTTAGTTTGCAAAGTGGTTGTGAAGGTTCAAATTTTTTCTTTTCTTTTCGCTTGCCTGGGTTGACCACATGGACAGAACACTAGAGATAATTTTTTTTGAAGTTTAGTTTGCAAAGAAGTTCTATTCTTTTCATTATTTTTATTTACATGGGTGCACCACACATACAGAAAATTAAAGATTTCTTTTTGGCTTTCTAAATTTATCGACGTTTTCATGAATTCATTGGTTTTCCATTCATGTGATTTTTTTTCTTTGTTCTTTTATTATTTCTTCTTCCTTATGCTACAGAGAGAAATGCATGCTTAGTGCAAATAGAACTTGTCTTTTGTATGGAAATGTTTTTAAAATCAAATTTTTCACTTGGATCAGTGCCAATAAATGGGCTATGGGAGCAATTTCTATGTTAGGGGTGTGTCAATGTGTGAAGAGTGGGTTTTTTGTGTTTTGGGTGATGAACCAATCAGAGAGGACTATAAAAACAAAACTAAAAGAAGAAAGTCAAAGTTGTACCGCCAAACTGATCAATATGGATCCCACTCCATCCCCACAATTCTGACCAGTGACGAGGCTATTGAGAGCCTTACTGATTTTATAAACACAAAGATTGGTAGACCCGGTAGGAGCCCACATTTTGGGTGTATGCCACACCATGCACCTTCCAAGTTCCAACCTTGAAAACTTTGCTTTATTAGTATACTTTGAGTAGAAATTTCTTACCAATTTTGTACAATCCTCACCAGGGGCCAGAGTGAACCAGAAGCCACCAATGCACCAGTTGGCCATTCTGTCCACTGGATGGGCTGTGTTTTTTCGTTTGACATCAAATGTGTTCATACAGTCCATTTCTCTTTTTGCTGTTGACCACTGTACTTCTTTTTTCTTTTTTTTTTCTTGGCCGTTTTCCTTTGGACTTGATTTCACACATAGCTACCCTACTCACCTTCCTATCTTCATAAGTACTGCACCAACCTTAACACCTTATTTATTATCTCTTACTGACATAGTTATCCTAATAATTAATTATCCTATTGACCTAGCTACTATACTAACTATCTACCCTACTAACCTAGCTACCCTATTAATTACATATCTTATTAACTTAACCATTGTACTAACTATCTACCTTACTAACCTAGCTACTCTACATACACAACCAGCCTATTGACATAAGTACTTTACAAACCTAGTCACCTTGATCTTTTATGCATTAACTTGCCTATCTACCTAACTACCTTGCTAGTGTAACTTTCTTCCTACCTACTAATATGTTTACCTACATGCCTACCTACCCTAATAACCTATCTATCTTATTCCTTGACCTTTTTGTCTGCTTATTAATTTGCCTATTAACCCAATTATTTACTTATATATTTACTTACCTACCTATGCACCCACCTTCCTATCTATCCATTGTGCTTACCTACCTATTTATGATTGTTACATAACCAAATACCTAATTAACTACCTATTCACTTTTTCCAACCCCACCCCCCCAATCCTACCTATCAATTTATTAAGGTTTGCCTAGTTCATGGATGATAAACATAGGTCCCCATATGTTGGTGTTACAAACAATTTACAGTGGAAACAATGGCATAATTGTAACCATTTTGATTTAACTAATGCATATTTTACTAAATTTTGTTTACTTAATTTATTATGGAATGGACATTACAATACATCTTTTCATATAATTATTATAAGTATGCACTATTGGATTATGGTTTAAGTTTAGGGTTGGGACACATAAATTAATTAGAAGTTTTTCACAAATGTATAGTAATTTACCTAAACAAGGTTAAATTTGGGCGGAAATTTTAAGGTTTACACATATGTGAAGTAATGCAATTTCATTCTATATCTTCTTCAAGGAGAGTGGGAAAAATTAAGTTAGAAAGATCACACAAAGGTAAAAGACATATTTTCTCTTTTGGTTTTGTAGGAAATTTATTTGATTATTTTTTAAGATTAAGGTATTTTCTTTCGGTGAATAAATATGTATAGTTTAAAAGTTTAAAATTTTGGTTTAAATTTTTTTTCCTATGTTTTTTAAATTTATTTGTTTTGCATTATATAATTTGTATATTTTTTGGGTTTAAGGCATATATCATTAGAACCTTTTTTTGTTAAGGTTTGTATAGTTAGGGTTGGAATAGGGCTTATGGCAAAATATCATTTGAATCTTTAAGGTTATGCCTTATGATTTAGTGTATAGGAATTTGGTTCATATATTTCAAGGTTTAAGGTTTATACTCTAAACTTTGCTCATTGTATTGGTTTTTCATTTTATCACTTGTTTAAATCTATACCATAATTATGAATCTCCTTTGTTTCCATATGTTCCATAGTTGTTAAAGTTTAATATTTTCTAACCCTTTTTTATACAAGTTATGATCTTTTAGGGTTGTGTTTTCAACTAGGATTACAAACTTTGGTGGAACGTTGTCATCTTTTATTCCTAAAAGTATGCATTTGTCTCTTGTTACTTCTTTTGTTTTGTGTTTATATTTTCATAATTCAACCTCTTTTCATTTCCTAGCTATTGGATATAAAATGGGCATCAAATTTCATTAAATATACAACCATAAATAAAAGTTTTATACCTTTATTCGGGTATTTCATATTCAATATTTCCTTGTAGTTTGATTTTTCATACCCATATGCGAATAATGCATTTATTCCCCACAACCAACATGGGTTTTATGGCCTAAGGCATGTATTACATTTTGCACCTCTCAAATAGTGTGCATTAATGATCATTATGTGGGTATTGTTACATGGGGTTTTCAGATGTTGTGGGTTTAAAGTATAATCCAAATATTGCATATGTGAACATTTTCAATGATGAAAGGTTTAATATTTCAATGTGGGTATTACCAAAGTTTGTTTTAGTATATGGGTTCATAATGCAAATATTGTACATGATGTACATTGGAACAGTAAGTATTTTATATCATGATGTGGGTTTATAATGGGAATTCCAAATCATAACATCAATTTTAAGGGAGCCATGTAGGTATTGCATTTTGGGTTTTTGTTCAATGATGAATGTTTATAGAATTATAACTTCTCTTGGTGTAGGAATTTGTCCTACTTCCTTCAATCATGGGAAGGGTTCCAAAGTCCTATTCCATTCATGTCCAAAATTCCACCAAGTCTTTTTTTTCAAACAAGGACTTGGTGTGGAGGTCTAAGATATGCTATGGAGGGCAAAATAAAGTGACCGTTCAATTTGCTTATGTTCCATATGTTTGCATCTTAGAATTCTTGGAAGGTGAACCAAGGGATATGAACACCCCTGTGGAATGGAATGTTTACAAAATCTTTCCAAGCTAAACAGATGTCAAGCAACCAACTATCAAAAACCACTTTAGGCATATGTCGTAAACATTTATGGCATTAACCTTTTTAATTTCTTTAATTCACATACCAAAGATGTAATCATTTACGTTTTGAGAGTTTTTTAGTTTAGGTATTAGTGCGGATATGGACCAAAAGATTACTAGGAAAATTCAAGCCACATTCGATCTATTAAACAAAGATGTTTAGTGTCATTCTCAATTAAACGTCTATACACATGGCCTAATGTGGCTAAGATCGTGATTTATCATAAGGCCCATACATGAACTAATGGGTCATTCACACATGGTGAGCATGACCTGAAATCCATTTTTCATATGTCTCGTTATGCTCCACACATGTCATAAACATTGAAGGACCATATATGGGCCCAACTAAGTTTAGGTTACACAGCCAAACAAATATATGACAAGCATAAAACAATTTGGTGGGAATGTGTGAATGCGGGTTAAAGCATGACACAAGATGATTTCACTCGGCTTCAAAACATTGCATATTTGGATCAAAAAACATAAGAAAAGGAGTTGGCGTTTACACACCAACCCTACAATTTCAATTCAGTCTTGGGTTTTCTAACATTTAGAAGATGTGTTCTTTTTCCAAGATGTTGGTGAAATCAATGGGACTCAAGTCCCATTCACCATAGGTATTCAAATGCCAAATCAATGTGAGTCCATGCTATCATATGGTCACAATGGTGCCATTTCTATGGATGCCACATTTGGCACAAATGACATCAAATTCCATCTATTCACCTTGATGGGGTTTGATGATCATTGCATGGGTGTCCCTTTCGCCTAAATCATTACAAGTAAGTAAACAATTGAGGATTTGATTGAATGGTTGAAACCATTAAAAGATAAGATGTTATCACACATGCCACATTGGAAACCATCATGTTTTTTTGTTAATGATGCACCTCAAGAATCAAAAGCATTACAATTAATTCTATACCTAATACCTACTTTGCGTTTATTTCTTTAGATTTTTTTAGTATCTTTCATAAAAATTTTAATTACTTCCAATGCATTTTATGTTGTACTAACCCCATCCACTCATGGTGACTTTATTATATGTGTCCTTATTAAGGTCGTATGGGGTATGGACAAGGTTCCCATCTACCTTTGTTGTCGGCATGTTCTCAAAACATGGTGCTTACGTGGTACTAAAAAAATCAAAGATGTGGAGGTGTGGGGTGGAATCTTCCAAGACCTTCATGATATGATGTACATGTCTATTAATCGTGGAGAAAAAATTGATGACTTTAAAGAGCATGGGAAGGTTGCTGTGAGAAAAAACTTTCACAAACATGGGCCTAATGATGTGTGGACAAATTACTTTTGAACCTATTACCATCAATTTGGTAAGTTATAATATTTATCATGGTTTAGTGTTCAAAATTATTTTGTAATAATGTTATTCATCCTCGTGCATTATGTTTATGGCTGTAGAATTATGGATGGTGGGTGTTCGAAAAGTGCCCCATTCCAACCAAGACACCGAAACGAACATTGAATCATATCATGATGCGCTAAAACGTTGGTTTGCTCTTGACACAAAAGGCTTTAAAAGGTGTAAGATTGATTGGTTGGTGTGATGATTAACAACAACCATTGCACGCCATTACATGCACATATTGGAAATGAAAAAAAAAGGTTTCATAAAAAACAAGGTTATGGAGGCCATTATTACATGAAATGTGGAAAAGGCAACCCTTATTCCACTCACCCATGTGTACCAACCAACCCTTGCGAGTGATGGAGTTTGGGGTGTATAGAACCAACGCCTTCCCAATGTCATTTACACGGTGAAATTCCCATTCACTAAAATATTTTGTTGCACATGTGAATGGGCATTGTGAAGGAACATGTGTAAACACCAAATTGTGGTCATTCTCACATGCATAGACATTTTTCAGGAGGATATCATTCATTATTGTGGAACATGGTATGGATCACATCATGGAGGGTTGGCTCACATGTTTGCAGACCCACGACACATTCCAGATATGGAATCCAATGATGATGATGAAAATGAACATCTTGAAGGTGATGATGGGACCATGGAATTTGTGGGCTCAGGAGCATGGAGCAAAATGATCTCCCTATGGGTGCCATTGTAGGGTCTAGTGACACAATAAATTCATCAACCCCAATGGAAAGGACTCTATTACAATTGGTCATTATAATGCAAGAGATCACAAATGAATGTAAAGAAGGCAGTGTGACACTTTGTGAACATGCGACCTCACCACGAAAGTATTGGCATGTAATATTCATGACATATGTTTCACAAAAGCAAATGCAATTTTACACTTAAAATTGGTGTTACACCGTGTAAAAGATGGATTGGGAAATAGTGTCAAACGGTTCAAAGATTGGCATGAAACAATGTTCCATCACACAAATGTACGTACTAAACGATGTCATGAATAAATGTTTCAATTATTAATCAAAATTGTTGCCATTGGCACTAAGAAATTTGTTTTAGAATCAATTTTGTATGGAGGAAACCATAGCCCAAATTCCTTGAACATCATGTATTCAACACACACATGAAGTCTAATATGCCACAAAGGTTATTATTGTTTCCAAGTAATAAACACAAAAAGTTTGAAATGCAAAAACACAAGGATAGTGATAATATTAGTGTTAAATGCAGGTATTATAACTAGGCCCCAAAATCCTAGTTGGTAGAAATAAGTACAAGTGCAAGTACTACAATTAGGCCCCAAAATTTTAGTTGGTAGAAGTAAATACGGGTGTAGGTATTACAGCAAAGCCCCAAAATTCTAGTTGGTAAAGGTAAGTATAAGTGGGGTATTATAAGTTTAAATGAAGAATCAACGCTAAATGCAATACCCACATGCATGGTCGCTTCAAAATAACCCATCTAGATAGTTTGGGTACCCTTAAATGAAGACCTAGTGATAGTTCATTAATTATTTAAAATATCTTTTTAATCATTCATTAAATTAAGGGGAAATTTATAAGGTTTAAACATATGTAAAACAATACAATTTCATTCTATATCTTCTTTAAAAAGATTGGAAAATTAGGTTTGAGAGATCACACAAAGGTAAGAAACAAACCTTATGTGAAGACTCAACCTTAAATGCAATACAAAGTTTGTTAAGATCAAAAAATTAAAAGTTCATGCTTAAAATTTCTTCAAGTATCTTCATATTTATATTTTTTCTTTTCAAAGTTGTGAATTCATTATATATATAGTCTTTAAGTTTAAGATTTTAAACCATGTTTAAAAACAAATCAAAGCACATGATTTTTTACTTTTTAAATTTTATTTCACATCATAATAAAAATGATCTTTCCCATATATTTATCTAATGTCTGATTGAAATTTTAATTAAAATTTTTCTCATATATAGTAAATAATTTTTTCGTTAAAATAATCATATAGTGGGCCAAAAATATTTTATATTTTATACATATATAACACAAGTCCTTATGTAAATTTCATTTTTTATGATGTATAATATTGGTTTAAATATTAGTCCAAATATATTATTATTTATAACACGTTATATATAAATAATGATATTTTGGAATTATATTGTTGATTCATTTCAATACACATAATATCTTCATATTTATTTTAAATAATAATATTTAAATATAGATTATTTAAATTATATATATTAACCCATGGTTATGTATATTGCAATTTTTTTAATGAACTTTGTATGAAAATGTTCATAAACTCTTGGAAGCCATGTCAAAATTTGTGTGGATTTGGAAGCTTTGTGAGGGCCAAGTTGTTGTGTAATGTTTTCAACACCTTTAGAAGTTGAAACATGACTCAACTATCCAGGAAACACTACAATGTTCATAAAAAAACAACCAAGAATCCATAGCCTTGACAAATTACTAACTTCAAAAAAAGCTCATCGCTAAGGTTGTCACATTGATTAAAGTGTCAACATTGACCAAGCTAGACAACCTAGCCTAACATAAATAATAGGTTAGTAAGCTACTTGTTAAGTAACCTAATTAACTACCTAGTAAGCTACCTACATAATATAGGCCTATTATGTAATTTACTCACTAGTGTAGGCTTTTTAGATTAACATCTTAAATGGTCTAAATAGGTATTCAAGGTGGTTGAACTTATTAGGTAAACCTATTAGTTATGTAAGTAGTTTACTAACCTAGGCCACATGAACCTAATAAGCATTTATGACAGTTTAATGTCTATTCCTTATTATATTATAACATATTAAATTTGAACTAAAAAAACTTATTAAAAAGAAAGCACATTTTTTCATATAATTATTAGAAGTATATATTATTATATATACAAAACAATGCAATATATATTTTTATATATTTTAAAAAGAAAATGAAAAAAATCAGCTTGGAGATATTAGCAAATGGTAATAGACATACCTTCTTTTGTGTTTTGTTACACATTTTATTTAATTATTTAAAAAATTAAAGCCAAATTTTTAGTTGGTGAAAGTAAGCACATGTGTGGATATTGCAAAATTATATGAAACCTTAACCCTAAATGCAATAGCCATATTCAAGTTCATTTCAAAATAACCCATAGATGATTTAAGTAAAACCTTAAGTGAAAGCCCAACCTTAAATGCAATACCCACCTGTTAGGTTGTTTCGAAATACCCAATATGTAGTTTAGGTGATGCCTTTGAATGAAAACCAAAGCCTAGATGCGATACCTACATGCAAATTCATTCTGAAATAATCCATAGGTGATTGAGGCAAACCTTATGTGAAGACCCAACCCTAAATGCAATACCCACATGTAAAGTCATTTCAAAATAACTAATAAATAGTTTAGATACCCAAAATATGTCTTTATATATACTTAAATTAATTATTATTCTAAATTTATTTTATGACAGTTAATTCTCATGAATAATGATCTAAAATAATGATATGAATAACTTTTCAACCTAAAAGAATTTAATTAAAATAATAAATTAAATATCAAATTATCAATTTGATTTTTAGATCTAAATTTTAATTATTTGAATAATCAAGGTTCAACCAAATAACCAATTAATTAATATTAAGAAATAAATGATTGTCTAAATATGATAATCAATCATTTACATTATCTAAAGGTATTTTTAATGAAGATTTAATTATGACATTATTTGTTGATATTTAGATTAAATTATTATGTCATATGAATCCTTTAAATATTGCATTAGAGACCTATATGTAGGTATTACTAAAAATGCTTAAAATCATCAAATATTTATGGACCTCTATGTGGGTATTGCAACGAATGTAAAAAAAACTAACGACTATTATGGGACCTATATGCGGATATTACATATTTAAAAATGGCCTTATGGAATTTTGAATAGAAAATGATGTCAGTATTGCATGTTTAAAATGTGGGTATTATTTTTAAAATCTTTAGGTGATGTGAATCCTATTACATTAGATGTACGTATTGCACAATGTTCATTTTGATCTTTGTCAACCCTAAACAAATTAATGTTACCTATTCATATTGGCCTATTTAATTTTTGATTCTTACATCTAAAGTATTAAGAAGATTATGAAAAAGAAAACATATATGATTAACCATATACCCATCAAACAAGTGTGACTAGAAAAAAATATTATATTAATAAAAGATGTATAAAAATGGGTGGATCAAAAATTGCTAAAGAACCCAATGAAAAAAATTAAAATTCTATAATATATTAAAGCACCAAAGTTCAAAAATTAAGTAGTCCAAAAAATGAAAGGGCTGAAAAAAACCTAGCTAACAATATAAAGTGGAAACCTTAAACCATATCATTATCTACAATCTTGTGTTTAACTTAGTAAACAATTATTACATTTGTAACCTTTGCTGCATGATGAGTAATGTATAGATGCTGGTGTTGCATCTCAACCTGAACTACATTTGTAACAAACTTTTCCTTTGTTGTGCCCTGAACCCTATAAACACCCAAAAACCACCAAATTAAACCCTAACACACTTCAGATGAATTTTTTTTTAAAAACAATAAACATTTATTATTATTGTTTCTTACCTTCCATGAATCATTTTAGATTTATGGAAATCCAATACATATGTTAACTCTTGTGTCCAAATTGCTTTAATGGACTTTTGATCCCAATTTTTGACATCCCATGCCATCTTCAATTGTTTTGCATATGTAGAACGAGTGGATTGAATCATTTCTTGTAAATTTTCATCCTTCTTCATTTGTGATGTTGCATCTTGCACACATTTCCCACACCTTAGGCATTAAGATCTAACACCTATAACAGTTGCTTTGAAATTAATTTGACCAAAGTTGGTTTTGGTAATGGTGGACATTGTTTTGTAGCAATCATTAGTTCATCCCATTCCCACTGGGTTTTAACATGAACGCAACTAAAAACCTTTTGATCATTTTGCCTTTGCACGTCCATGGAATTTCCCAAGATGTGAACTTTTGTTTTAACATGGTCTTGATGTCAAGGACTTCTTTTAGAAGTTGAAGGCTTCCTAGGTTTGGTTTTTTTTGCCACCAAACCATGCGCCTTCTTCAAATGCTTGGTCAACAACCATTTGGCACAATATGCAATAATATAAATGTTAGTTTTACACTTCCATTTCGACCCAACCTTCATCTTGTTTTTGTCCTTTCGAGCCATATTAGGTGGACAAGGGGGTGCTAGTGGCTGAAAGGCCTAGTCAATTTCAAATTTCGAACCTAAACCGAAAAATATTATAAAAAAATCATTATTTTATAATAAGAAAATCCTAACCTTAAACCTTACACATAACAAGTTCAAAAAATAGAATGCAAGTATTGTAAAATATAAAATCACACAATTAGATGTAACTACTACAAATTTTAATTGTTTTCAAGTATTATAATAAAAACATTTTGACAAAAAAAATCATGTATTTTTCATCAAATGATGGAAACTATGAATATAATTAAACTTAAAAAACCTTGTACAATTATTTTAATTTGCATTTAATTTAATGTATGTAAATTCTAAAATAATTTAACCCACCATTTCTCGATCAAAATTCCCAATTTATATTAGAAATGATCTCATCATTTGAATTGCAAACTATCACCATTGTTAACTCTAAACCACATAGATTCCTTAATTCATCAATTTTTAGTTCTGATGAAACAACATTTTGTTCCCCAGGTCTCAATTCTGATGGAGCAACATTTTGCTCCCAAGGTCTCGATTATAATGGAACAACATTTTGCTCCCTAAGTCTCAGTTGTAATGGATCAACATTTTGCTTCTGAACCTCCAAATCACCACCTTTCTTTAATATCCTTCCTCTAGCCACTACAACTTTCAACATAAAAAAAAAACCCACCATTTCATTATTAATTATCAATTCTAATGAACTAAATCAAAAGGACTAAAAAAGAAGGAAAAAAAAAAAGGTGATGGTAATTTGCTGCCATCACCTTCTTCACAACACCACCACCATAGAAGAAGGTGACAACATTGTTACTATCATTTTCTTCGCAGCAACTGAAAAAGGCTATGACAATTGCCTTCACCTTTTTTGCAACAAAGCCATTGAAGAAGGTGACGGAAGTTATCATGGTCTTCTTCTTCTTTTCAAACACAAAAAAAAAGGTGATGGCAACAAGGTACCATTGCCTTCATCGCTACAACATCATTAGAGAAGAAGGCGATGGTAGCAGCCATCATCACCTTCTTCTTCTCTACAACACCACCACAGAAGAAGGCGACAGTAATTACTGTCGTCATCACCTTCTTCTTCTCTACAACACCACCACAGAAGAAGGCGACAATAATTACTACCATCATCACCTTCTTCTTCTCTACAACACCACCGTAGAAGAAGGTGACAGTAATTGCTGCCGTCACCTTTTTCTTCTCTCCAACATAACCACAGAAGAAAGCGATGGCAACAATTGCCATTGCTTTCTTTTTTATAACACCACCACAGAAGAAGGCGACGATAGTTACTGCCGTTGCCTTTTTCTTCTCTCCAACACAACCACAAAAGAAGGCGATGGCAACAATTGCCATTGCCTTCTTCTTTTCTACAACACCACCATAGAAGAAGGTGACAACAATAACTATCATTGCCTTTTTCTTGTTTACAACACCACCATCGGATAATTACCTTCGCCTTTTTCTTCTCTATAACACCACCATAGAAAAAAACGACAACAGTTGTTATTGCCTTTTTTTCCTCTACAACACCACCATAAAAAAAGGCAACAATAGTACTTGTTATCACCTTTTTCTTTTTTGCAACACCACCATAAAAGAAACCTCCCAAACCTTACTACACATTTAATGGTTGGTTCATTCAAAAAAACTAAAGAAAAAAATTAGACCTCAAAATCCAACAATTTCATTGGTTAATTCATTTTTGTTATATTTAATTTCATGTGCATTTGTAACTAGGATTTATAGTCGCAATTGAAGTTGAATAAGATGCCACGTGGTGTCTAATGGCTTATGAACCACATCCCAAGTTGCAAAAATAACTATATTTTCATTTATTTTGAAATGCCACTAAAAATGGATGATATACATCCACTTTTCATCATCACTTTCATCCAAATGACATTAATCACAAGTCATAGTTCATATGTAACTACAAACCAATTTTTAGTTGTTTTTATGATTACAAGTCATTTTTACCATGGTACCATGGAAGATTATCATATCAATAGTTGAAAAAATGGTTGATTTGGACACAAGTCACAAATGTGTGGGTTGGTATGGATAGAATTCCTTTTAATGAATGCATACACAACAAACTGGGAAAACATAGAATCATAAGCTCTTGAATTAATAACAAAAAATGGCACTGACGTATGGATGGATAAATTTCCTAATGCAAATATTAGGTATTCTTCACAAAATAAAACTAATTGTACTAGAGTGAAACCATATAACATTTGTAATGAATATATTGTTAGCCCATGTATAGGTGTCTCCATTATTCCTAATTCAACCAATGTCGATGTTCAAGACCAAATTATGCCTACCCATGAATTCCATTCATTACTTCAAAAAGCAAATAACAAACGTCTTATATTTTATGATGTCATATACAAAAAAAACAAAATTCAAATGAACCAATTCATTTATTCATCACTGGACGTGTTGGTACAAGTAAAATTTTCACATTAATGTTTTTAGTTCAAGTTTTGATATGTTTTTATAATAGACATCTTAATTCAAACCCTTTAAAAAAGATAACTTTGTTCATGGCATATATTAAAAAAACAACATTTAACATTGATGGAATTACAATTCATTCAAGTCTTTCTATATTAATTAATTATAAAGATTTACCATCACTAAATTTAGAACAATTAAATAATTTAGTTAAGAAATATGACCATTACAATTAATAGTATTAAATGAAATTTCATTAATAGAGAAAAAATATTAAAATTTATTGATTTTCGATTAAGATCAATCAAATGTATTCACATCAAATTCTTTGGAAATATTGGTGTAATTAACCATAGGGAATTTTATCAAGTTTAGCTAGTTCGTGATGTAGGAGTTTTCAAAATTAATGCCAACAACATTGATAGTTTAGTTCAAAATTTTTGGATGGAAAAACTTAAATCATATGAATTAAAGCAAGTCATGCACCAAAATGATGAAAAATTCATTAACATCTTGGATTGATTTTGAATTGTTACACAATTGCAATTAGATGTGAATACCATAAATAATCAATGTTTTTGTACATCACCAAATGATCCAAAATTTTCATATTTATTTTACACGAATGAAACAAAGCAAAAACATAATGAATTAGCTTTTTTTCGAAGTGAAGGGGATGTATTTGGGTCAAAACACATGACTAGGAACCAAAAAGGACGTTGGACGAACTAGTCAAAATCAAACATTAATTTTTTTATTATCATTTAAGATCATAGTAATCATGACAAGTTAGTCATTTTTCCTTCATATGAATGTCAAGGAATTTAGAGTAAAAATTAATTTGATTCAAATTTTTGGTTTTAATTTAGGACATTTGAAAATGTACACCTATTATGTTAAATGGAATCAATTTCGCAAAGGACTATCAAAAGGACCCATATAATATTTAAAAATTCATTGAAAAAAATATAGATGATAAAAACATATTAGCCACACTCAAAAAACATTCATATTTTTAAATATGTGGAATTTCAAAATTTTAGAACTTCAAGAGTCCTTACCACATATAAATGGTTTATAATGTACATGATGTATTAAGAAAAGTTATAGTTTAAAGTATAATAAATTTATTTAGAATGTGAAATTTTAATTTTGATGATGATTTAAAATTTTGATCATTTTCAAAATGAAACGTTGAATTTGTAAGGAATCTACATAGTTTTAAAATTTTATATTTATTCAATAATGACTAACAAAAAAATGTGATGCATTGGGGAAATTTTAAATATTTTTAAAAATAAGTTACAAAACATTTCATATATGCAAAAGTTTTTTTTGGGAAAAAAAAGCTTGTAGTCCTTTTCTAAAGTAATCCCTTTGGTTCCTATGTTATATGTTTTGACCCATTCATATTGCGTGCACAAGATAGACATCATAATACATGTCCTTAATCATTTCAATACAAAATGATGCAAACTTCACATCAAAATTACATTCAAAGGTTTAAATAAAGAAAAATATGTTGGTTGAACTTTATGTTGGAAATTTTGCAACACTCGATGGTCTTGTAATTTATGGTGCAAATGAAATAATCCAAGGATCAACTAAAGTATTCAATTTGGGTCCAAATTCTTTAAGGTGTACCAAAATTTTGTCACAACGTCATCTTTTTTTGTCTTTTTTACCTAGTCATTTTTTACCATGTAAAGACACATTTATGGATGTTTATGATGGAATCTAGAATTGTAATGGTCTAAAATATAAATCTTTTTAATTATTTTGACAACTTTTGATTCATTATTTTTTATGGGGATCAAAATATAGGGTCAAAAAGGACTATAATAAAAACTAGGCTATTTTTGTCATGTGTGGTACAAAAGGATTTTCACCCATTCACAAAAAGTCATATGGATATTATTTAATAATCCCAAATGTGGTCAACTCACAAAAATAAAGAATGCACATTTATATGAACATGAAATACATTTTACATGGACACCAATAGAACCCATATCTAAAGATATTCAAATTAGTTCAAATTCTACTCACGTTATAACAAGAACACAATTTCCTATTCAATTAGTTGTAGCACGTATGGTACATCAAGCACAAGGATTAACACTTGATTATTTACCATTTGATCCTAATAATGTTCATAAACATGATTTAAACATATACAAAACTTTTTCATGTTAAGAAAAAGGAATTTTTTTACCTTTTAGAACCTTTGCAAATGAAAAAACATTCAAATTGATCCAAATGTTGCCATGGAGATGCATTGATTGCAAACCATTGCACAATAGGATGTATTGTTCACAAACCACATACATTTTATGATTCACATGTACTAATTTATTCTTTCAATATTAAATCATTGCCTTTACATAAAAATGATGTTTTTTCGAAGTACAATTTCAAAATAGCTCACATATTGTGCTTCAATGAAACATATTCCAACACATTAATGTTTAATAATACATCTTCAAACATTGATACAAGAACACATTCAATGATTAGTGTAAATGGTCGAAATGGTACAATGATTATATATGACAATTTCACAACCTTATCATCACATGAAACTATTACATCTTTAGGAGCTGAATATATTGCAACAACACTCAATGCAAATACAACAAAGGCTATTCATATAGTAGCAATATACAAACTTTCAACATTATCCTTGTCAATGTTCGTAATTCACCTTCAAAAGTTTTTGGATCTAATGCCAATTTCTTGTCCCATGATAATAATTGGCGATTTCAAAATTGATATGCTTGATTAAAACTCAACACAACCAAATGAACTCCAAAG
>Ga0209611_10008476_pt1 | contig 16046 bp, 12 predicted proteins | sample S1TSphgellanicum_3_FD_187693 | JGI IMG/M metagenome (GOLD analysis project Ga0209611, IMG submission 187693) | Host-associated microbial communities from peat moss isolated from Minnesota, USA - S1T2_Fc - Sphagnum magellanicum MG (SPAdes) (version 2) | ecosystem: Host-associated > Plants > Peat...
GGGACTCCTAAGGAGGAGTCCCAAAATTGTCCCGGTTTGGACTCCTGGGATTTGCGAGGTCATAACTCTTTGCTCAAACCTCCGATTAGAATGAGGTCTCAAGCAAACTTGTAGCTCTCCTCGAGAGCTTTCCAACGGTGTGTCACACTTCACTTGCACGCACCGAAGTCGAATCAATTCCTGACTTTTAATGGTCAGGAGTCAGTTTGACTCCTGGCCTTTCTTTTTGCCATAACATGTGTTATAGATGTCCAAATGGCCCATGCAAGCCCATTTTCGACATCTACATTTCAATAGCTTTTCAATGATATAAAAAACACCCCAATGCGAGGTGTTTTTGACCCCTACAATCGAACTCTGAAACTTTGGGAGTCTCGGAGGACTCCCAAGTCCCCATTTCGGGAATGTGAGTTTCATCCTCACACTCTCTCAAAGTAAAGTTGCGACATTGGCAATTTCGAGACTCCCATTTGGGAGTTCCGGGACAAAAAGCCATTTGGATGTGGGCCTCGGGGAGAGGCACAAAGTATACTATAAGGGGGAAGGTGGTGGCTTCCCCCAAGTCCGGGCCGTGGTGAGTCTTGTGAGTCCGAATTTGCCCATGGCTCGTCCTAGCACCAAAAGTGCTTCAACTATGCACTAACCAACTTGTTGTTTGGTTTGTGCAGACCCGAATGAGTGATTATGTGTTTGTCATTCTTTCAAGTCTCATCTCGGAGCTCCAACACGCCCCTCTACCCCCCGAAAATGCTACGAACCAAGGAGCGTGCCCCGATTCCTTGTTTTTCCACTGTCTTCAGTCTGGACTCACATTTGAGTCCATTAAAGAACCTAGGGGTGCCTCAAGATGCATCATAACTAATTTAATTAATTAATATGAATTGCAATAAGTACCTAAGTTCTTGCAAAAGTTTAAGCCAAAAATGGTGATGAATTGAATTCCAAATAAATGTCCTATTCAAGCAATGAAGTGGGGCAAAATGTGCATTCAAAAATATTCCTTGAAATATGTTAAGCACAAAATTAACACATCTTTAACACCTTGACGTAGGTCACCCCCCCTTACCCCCTTGGAGAATATCAAAGGGTGGAATCACAATGTATTACCCAACTTCCACTCCCTCACTCCTTGTTTTCTATCTTAATAAATCCCCAATTAATTCCAAATCAATTCTTTCCAAAAATCATTCCATAAAATTTAATCTTAATGTAATCAAAATCAAATAAATTTTATTTTTTTTAACAACTTTCTTCTTTGTTTTCTTGGTTATATCCTTTTTCCATGTTTGTTGCAAACAACAATTATACCTCTCCTTCCTTACAACTTTCTTCCTTGTTTTCTTGATTATAACCCTTTGTGTGTTGTAAACATCAATCGTACCTCTTTTTACCACTCTTTCTTTTCTTCATTTAACTAGCTACAACCTTAAACCAAGGCATACTCATGCAAACATCAACATTGAAGGATTCGAGCAAGTTTTTACACACAACCAAGTCTCACATCTTCAAGAAAAGTTATAAGGTGTTTCTTTCAATCTCAAGTCTCTTCACTTTTTTGTCTAACTAATTCTTAACATGGTTTCTATATTATCTTCTTTCACTACAAGCCTATTTTCCTACTTACACCTTTAAAACACTATGCCACACCCCAAACAATCCTTCACACTCTATCTCTAATGGGATAACCTTCCTCTCAACTCCTTGATTTTCTTGCTTCATAAGAGGGAAAACCATTACTTTTTGTTTTTAGGCCGCACAACAACATTGTTCAGTTCTCTCTTCTTTTCTACTTCTATCTCCTTACTTCAACAACAAGTCTAGGTACCCCTTTTTTACTTTCCACCATTCTCTTATAGTCGCCATGTTCATGAAGTTCCCCGATTGAATAGCCACCAATGCCATCACTTAATAATCTTGCCTCCATTCTCCAAAGCAAATGTTGACTTGATTGTTTCTTTAAAAACTTGTTTTTTCATGATGTTGTAGCTTCCTCCCCCCTTCACCTACCTCACCCTTTCATGATGTGCCAAAATCCCCTAGATGCATGGACAACTAAGTAATATGGATTTGTAAGAAGAAATGGTCATTAAGGGAATATATTGACATTGACATGCTCTAAAACATTTACACAAGGCCGTGAAAATGTATTTGACAAATGTTTACATTGGCCTCATGTAAGTGTAAAAAAGATATATATACATTGCAACAATATAAGTGATAAAAGTTTAAATGTGTAAATGTAAATCATTTACACATACACGAGATTTTGTATATACGACTATTGACTCTTGCACACACAACATTCAATTATATACCATGTAAATAATGACTATTTCTAGTGCCTACCTTCTAACAACCCATAAGCATGTTGTTAGTATGTAGGGAGCAGAAAAAGCAACTGACCTAGGAACTAGAAACCAACATAAAACCGTTTCATGACCACTTACCATCCATCCTTCATGGTGCACTAGTGGATATTAATTCATAACATAAAATACTTGGCTAGAATTTGTAATGCATATGGAAACAGCCTTAAAACTAGGAATATAACCTCCTTGAAAAGAAGAAGCAATTTATAATTATTTGTTAGTGTAAGGTGCCTCTTGCACTTGCAAAGTAGGCATAAGATGTCTCTCACACATACAAAATAAGCATGATTGACCTCATACTGCATGTTGTTGTACGGTAAGGCCCTGCTATCAAGGATTATGCCTTGAGAGTTCAGAGCTCCCTAACAATAAGATAAGGAATGCTCAATTCCCAAGGTGTAATGCCCTGACAACAAGCCCTTACCCTGCACAAAATATATATCCAGTCCATTTGGTTGTGGAGCTAATTGTGAACACAATTGAAAAAGAAAATATAATGGAAAGTTGATGTTGGAACAAAATATATGATCACATTGGCCTAATGAAAAAAGACCTTCAGACTCCATCATGGGGACATGCTGAAAATGAGCAGTCTAGGATGGGAGGATGTTAAATAAGTAATGGGTTCTTATTTCCCTGAATGCCCAATTGCCTAGCCAAGATGTGTCTGGCCATGGCCAGACACAAATTTTGAGTCTTATTATACATGCTTTGGGTGTGTCATGGATGCCAGGCATATAATGCCTGGTAGTGTATATTATAAGCCCAAGGTGTGTATAACGAGACCTAAAATTTGTGTCTGGGCATGATCCATATTTTTCTCGAAAAGATGGAGCAGGCCAAGGGCAGACAAGAAGAAAAAGAAGCAGACAATACTTTTGTATTGTCTGCAATAATGACCGATTGCTGACTTAACGTCTTCTGTATAGGACGTAATCCTTGAAATTAGGGATGTCCTGCCTGCCTAGGTGGCAGCAGCAGATTCCACATCTTTCCTTCATATGATTTGACACTTGGGCTAACCCTGATGTATTTGTGTAAGAGATAAGGGAGAGCCTAATCATTCAACCAATGAAAATAATATGCTCTGGGCCTCCTTCAATTAGGGTACTGAAAAACAGCAAATGAGTATTAACCAGTGTGAGTCACTTAAAGCTGCCATAACGCCACAAGAGTCTCTGTTGCCATTGAAAGCTCCAAGTTCCAACACAGCGATGAAACCCTGGCAAAGCAGCAAGCTTCATTAAACAAAGCAACCAGCAAAGGGGGAAAGGAAGAACAAAGAGAGAGGACCCAAGTTCGAGCCACAAGAGGAAAAACCCGAAGTGGGTCACAAAGCAGCAAAGGAACAAATCATGATCCAGAGCCCCCAGTTATTTCTTTCCATTTCTGAACTGTGACCAAAATGAGCTCTACTGTATCCAAATGAGCAAGGGGTGTGTCACACTGTGGCCTTGCCATTTACATTTAAAAGTATCTTAAGGCAAAAGAAGAATTATGGAAACTCAAAATATTTCACCACGCAAAAATATAATCTTCAAAAAACCTCTAAAAGAACCAAAATCCTTCAAGATATTATAACTCTACAACTAATCTCAAGTTTCAACACAAGTCAAAATATCATCTTTCAAAAATCCTCATATAAAAGTAGGCCTTCTACTGAGGGGCCGAAATCCCTTAAGCAACTATACTCTATAATGAATCTAAACACAATATCCTTGCCTTGGTAGGTAAGGCCAATAAAATCTGAGGCCCTAATAAGGTAGAATTCTGGTCAGTCTACAAGCAAGGTGAAACATCCCCAAGTGGAGCCCCAGTAAAACAGTAACCACCAGTGCACCAATGGATGAAACTCAAGTACCCATGTTGTGGATCATATATGCAAATCCATATATTAGCTTGTTTGTTTTTTTGGGAGTCTCATTTATATCTCCCAAACCATGGCAGCACTCTTCGTATCATTGGAAAGACCTCAATAAGCAGGGATGCACCCAAGTAGTTTTGTATTGTTTAGACTGGTGTTGAATGATTAAGTATAGATACCAGTGTTGGGCAGGTATCACAAATACCCTGGGTATCATCCAGACATCCCAATCTGATCCTTTTAGGGTATCATCATGAGTGATACCCTGACTGAAAATTGAATTATCGGTTAGAAGTGAGAACCGGATGTGAGAACTGTTTTTTAAAATTAAAAAAATCTGAGAATTGGGTACGGTCTGACCCCTTATTCATGTTAGGGTCTTAGGGTTTAGTCGCCATCATAAATTAATACAAGCAAGCAATGAGAAAGAAGTTATGAGCATCAAACTTAATTATGTTTCTATGCAAAATGGAACAACTTTTTATTTATTGGATCTTGTTATCATTCATGAACCATGGGTTTGAACTTTGGAAATACAGTGTTAAGTCAACCTAATTTAATTCAGGTTAAAGAAAGGACATTTTCATCACCAAACCCACATCAAAATTTGCCTATCAGGTCTAATTTGCTTTGGGAGATGGGAGATCCAAAGGAGGGCTAGTATTTGGTGGTAGGTACTTATTAATGGTAGTTCAGGTTAGATGGTAATGATGTTTGGAGAGTTTATATTAAATGATAATTTATTTTATAAATTTTTCAAAAACCTTGAACCAAAGGTCCTTTGATTTTAATTTTTTTCAAAAAGCTAGAGTTGTCGTTAAAAAGAAATCAGATCAATAATTATTTAATCTTAATCTTAATTTTTAATTTTAAACTAAAAACATAAATTAATACTCGGTTTGTGAGAACTAGCAAAGGATAACCGGTTGTTTTCAAATTTTTGAGAATTGATTTAAATTTTTTATGTTGATACCCTTGCCCGGCTTAAAAATTTTAGAATTTTTTTTTGGGAGAACCAGACCCTTTTGTAAATTACTTTGTGAAAGTTGGACCTAATGGGTATCATAAAATTGTGATACCCACCCAACACTAATAGATACCCATATACCTACCGCAACACCCTTGATCTTAACCAAAAGGTCAAGAAAGGTATCCATATACCTACCATGTAAGTGGTAAGTGTAAATGATTTACAAGATAAAATTTTTGGCATTTACAATTTAACTTGTCTAATATGTATATGTTCTTCTTTAAAACACTTATAATAACATGGAAATGTAAAAGATTTTCATTTACATTTTCAAAACCTTGTGTAAATATTTTTGGCAAAGTAAGTGTAAATGAACTAGGTTTTTGAAAAAAGAAATATTAGAGGATGCATTCAATGTCCCGTAGGTCTTATTGTATGCATCTAATTTTTTTATGACTTTTGGAATGTTTAATTTGAAAACTAATGGCAAACACACACTTTCCATCATCAAGAATTAGGTATCAAATATTATATGTCCCAAGCTTTTTTGGATGCCAACTTCCAATTATGATTGCATCATTTAGGACATGGATTTTGGACCCATGGTTTGAGTTGAATTTAATACACTAAGTTTATTTACACCATCATTTTTTATATCAAACGACCATTTTTTTTTTCCTTCTTCATGTTGTCATATATTTTTGTATTTATTAATGAAAGTGGTGTCATAACCTTAGCCTTGGGCTCATGACCAAGGTAAGGGCTTGTAAAGGTGTGGGTCAAGAATGAAGCCTAAATCACATTTCATGCTCCCGGGAGAATAAAAGAGTGTGAGAGAATGACCCCACACACTCCCAAGTGGGCTCTCATTTTGGGAGTTGAAATCTCGATGGACTTTGGAATCTTCAAAGGGCGATTACAAGGGTCAAAATTCATTGAATTAAAGAGTTCCTTATATCATTAGAAAACTTTCGAAACTTAGATGTTTAAAATAGGTTTTCATGATCCATTTGGGTACTTAAAACATAAGTTATGGCCAAAAGAAAGGTCGCGGGTCAAATTGAGTCAAATTGTCAATTTGACTCCTGATCATTAAAAGTCAGGAATCGCCCTGATTTCCTTACGTGCAGGTGAATGCCACATACCGTTAGAAAGATTTTGACGAAAACTACAACTTTTATTTAGACCTCACCTCAATTAGAGATCTACACACAAAATTATGGGTCTCCAAAGTCACGAGAGTCCCAATTTTAGGAATTTCGAGACTCCCAACTTGGGAATCCCAGGTAAAATGACATTTGGGTGTTGGCCCCATGGCCAAGCACAAAAAATACCATAAGGGGGAAGGTGATGGCTTCCCCCAAATTTGAGCCATGGTGAATCTTGTGAATCCGTGTTTGCCCGTGGCTTGTCTGTGCATTAAAGATGCTTCAACTATGCATTAACTAACTTGTTATTTGATTTGTGCAAGTTTGTGTGAATAATTGACTTGCTTGTCACTTGTCCTACTCCCCATCCTGGAACTCTAGCATGCCTCTCTACCCCCTAAGTGTTGCGAACTAAGGAGTGTACCCCAACTCCTCATCCTTCCATTGTTTTCACTGTAGACTTGTAGTTGAGTCTATCAAGGAGCTTGGGGGTGCGTCAAGTGGCTTCAGTGAGATTTGACAACTTTTCCCCTTCAAACCTATGCATTTTACTTGATCTTTTGTGACCTAATAATTTTTAATTAAATCAACATGTGATTAATTTTTTCACTACATGCTTCAAAAAATGTATTGTATGGGGGTATTCATGAAGGAGCTTTGATTTTTTTCATCTTATTATCATTTAACATTTTAATATCCATATGTTTAAAATTTAAACATAATTTAAATTTTATTTTTGCATTAAATATTTGCATCATGCATCTATGTGATTTTTTAGTTTTAGTTGAAAACATGAAAAATAATGAAAGAAGCTGATTATGCATGACTAAAAAAATATCATCCATGAAATGGTCAAATTTAGTTCTACAAACATATTGATAAACATTTAAGTACTAAATCACATTTTAAATTATGAAAATCATGTCTAGCACGCACAAAGCCATTATAAATATATTAAAAATTGATTTGTTTCCATGGGCAAAAGTATAAGGAAAAAAAAAATCTTTTGGGTTTTGAAATTAAAGCAAACAAGGTGTGCATTACAACCAAAATAACTAGACCTGTAGGCTCCAAGTTGTTATATCCATGCTTTTATCAACTCCTTGTCCTAACCAATTAAATACCATTTCATTTAATGTTACCTCTTAAACTTTCAATGTAAATTATACTTTCTCCTTCCTACTAATTGAACCTACTAACAACTAATTATTATTATAAGTCTTTTGTACATGGGTTATATTTTTTCTAATTTTTTTTTCAAATAGTTATTATTAATGCATACCATATATGATTTATTATTGAAAATTTAAAATAAACATAAATTTTCATTATAAAACTAATTGAATTATATTTCTTACCCAACTTGACCAATATATGGGACTCTGTAATTTTATTTTATATTTTTCTAATACAAAAAAAGTGCACACCCACCCCCCCTCCCCTATGCGCCCCAAATCATTCCTAAAGTGTAATCTCAAAAATTATTGAAATATTAAATAGTAGACATGGGAAACCCCATTGTTGACATTTTTTTAATCATGATTTGAATTTTTTTATTGATTCCAATTTTTCAATCAAACGAGCCAAAAACCATGTCAAATCCCAACAAAAGCTATCAAATTTTACATGATATTTTTATGCATTGCCATTTGAAAATATGGTAGTAATTGTGTTAAATGACTATTATGAATGTTGCGATTTCAAATTAAAAATTCATTTAATTAGTTTTATGTTTTGATTCTAGTTTTAAAAATTTGAACTTGTACACCAATTGAATCAATAATGACAATTTTGCAAAGGATTAAACTAAAGACTCTTTTAATAATAATAAAATTGATTGTAAGAGAATTGAAATGATAATATCCTACTATTAAATGACATTGTGTAGGATCACAATGAACAAATAGATTTCCTACATAGGAAGGATGATCAAGTAGATTGGGTTAGCACACAATAGGAACTACAAGTGGTTCAACCAACATATTTGTAGGATCTAGCAAGCAAGCCACCACATTTATAAGAGGTTTGTTGCCATTTTTATAGGTATCATTCCCTTTTAGAAACAATACTTAGAAATTGGAGAGATGTGGTAGAATGTATATATTTGTTTTGGGAATTTGAAGATAATGTGCATGAGGGTGTTGTATGTTGAATCTCTCGAATAAAGATAGGTATATTTTTGGGAATATATATATAATTAAAAAAAAATTCTTTGGTTTTCATGATTGAATTTAATTTTGCAAGTATAATATATGCACAAATGTGATACATCTTTTAAGCTTGCTACAAAAAATGTAGTTTTGGCATTTGTATGTTAAGTACCAACATTGTATAGGAACATTTAATACACACTACCCATGACATTCACAATTTGAAATTTGAATATTTTAAAATTTTCATGTATGTTTTTAAATGTCATAATTTTGTGGTATAAAGGACTTTATAATTTACAAGGTCCTTATGAGGTGTAATGTACATGACATCTAAAACAAAGTTATAACTTATAATATAAGAAATTAAACCATAAATTAATTAACATGTTTTGGTATGATTTGAAATTATAATAATTTTTCAAGGTGAAAAGTAGATATATGCACTTTTGAAATTTACATGGGTGTGAAAATGCATTTAAAACCCACACCCACCTCCTTAATGTTTTACTTGAAAAGCAAGAAGTTAGTCAAGATGATGTGGGAAAACTAAATTTAGATTATTCAAAGATTAATATCTTATTTAAAATTTCACATAAAACATTTATGATCCAAAAAAGTCGTCACATTATATTATTATGTACATGTGTATATAAAATGAATATACATAAATTCAATATAAAGTACCCAAAAAGGTTTTTTGTTAATTAAACAACAAAAACACTAGTTACACTTGGTTTTTAAAAAATTGAGTACTATGTATTGATTTTTTTTTCTATAATAGATTTGAAACATTATTTTAAAATTACATCAAAACTTTTCAATGTTAATTAACATACCATTAAAAATTATGAAAAATTAAACATGTGTTTCACATTCCATGGGTCCTACTAATGTGTTTAGACCCACATATACTTGACAATCACTTAGGGCAACATTTGATATTTTAAAGCATCTCTAAGCATGTTTAATAACAAGTTGCAAAAAGAATCATTCAAAAAGTATTTTCTATGATAAAAACATTTGGGGAAAAAGGCTTACCATCCTTTTATTTAGTGATGTCATTGGTTTGTTTAGGAAAAAAAAGAATCATAAGATTCCATTTCAAATTAGAACAAACTTAAGGCAATTTATAGGGGTTTTTTTATTTAAATACATGTTTGGGAACTTATCTCAAGGAACTTTTTATGAAAACTTTCATGTGACCCATCATCCAAGGAACCTCTTCTTGAATGTCTTTCTAAATACTTATTATGGATGAAAATTCATGAGTGAAATTCATCCATGAATGACATGTGAAGTTGAAAGAAATAACTTATTTTATCAGTAATTATTTAAATCTAAATTCATATGACCTACGTGTCATTGATATCACCTCCCTTTGTAACAATTAATTCCACAAAGATCAACATTGGGCTTGTTCAAATTTTAATTTGTGGATTTCCTACAAATTTTGAAGGGCATTTGAAATGACACATGCCTATAATTTACTTGTCTAAAGCTATTTGTGATAATCACTCAATCTTGAATTGTACGAGAAAGGTCAATCTCATAGGATGCTCCCCAATTCATGACACTAGGAAAATTGGGGAATGTGAGAGATTCGAAAAGACTAGGACTACTTGTGACAATCCTTACAAACACCTCTTTGTCACATCACCCCCACAAACCAAACAAAGAAAAATGACTAATGCAATTGTAGCAAATTTTGATTGATGTGAATTAATCATAGACTTGCAATATTGAATTCACTTGAAAGATGTATAGCTAGTTCCAGTGTACTTTCATTGATGTTATGTAGTGTTATCAATGAATAAGGTAATTCTTTTATGTCAAGAATTTCTTCCTCCTCACACTATTCTTCATCATTGTTTTAATTGGTGGGTGTATTTTCTGAATACTTGTTGGAATTGTTGATGCACAAAAGACCTTTAATAAGCAAACATAAAACATAGGATAGATTTTCATGGAATTCAAAAGTTCGAATTAGAAGGCCACAACATTTATTTGTTTGAATAGGTAAGGTAATTTTTTGCAAGGGGTATTAGCCCAGGTCAAAAATGGTGATGAACTCTGGGAAGGCAAATTTCATGCAACCAATGGGAAGCCCCAAGCATGCAATCAAAGTGCCTTGCTTTTTTTCCTTTTAAGTTTTGGGGGGGAGAGGGTGAAGGATTTTTTTTCATTTTTCCCTGTTTCCCAATGTGTTCTCATTACTGTGCCTTTAAGTTTCCAACGGGTTCCCAATATGCTCCCCAAGTTTCCAATGTGTTCCTCAACATGTTCTCCATAGCACAGGTCACTTTTATCCCATATGCTTTGGCAAATGATGTCCTCCTTTGACCTATATAGGTGGGCCAAAAGGGCAGAACTCTATACTTGAAAATAGAACCTTCTATTTTGGAGAACCTCTATAATTTCTTTTTTTCTCGAGTGATGGTCCAATCAAATTGGCTCGTTGCAAAAAGAAAAAAAATTGAACTTGAGAGGCACCTCATCTAATTAATAGGAGAGGTGAATTTATTTGTTCGAATGAAGATGAATGGTCAATCCATGTTACTTTGTAGTCCAGTTTTTTGAAAAGTCATGTAGTTTTGATTTGTTATCAAAAACACTAAACTCGGTTTCCAATCTTGAAGCTTGGTTGTTTTTTATGATGTTTGTGAACACTTTGGGAACATGATGAAAACACATTGAGAACAAGGAGAAAAACAAAAAAAATCCCTCTCCTCCCACCCCCTCAGAAGAAAAAAATTGGATCGTTCATGAGTGCATGCTAAGCCTTCCCATTGGCTGCATGAAATTTCTCTTCCCAGAACTGTAGGTCACCATTTTGGTCCAGGCTAACGGCAGGGGCAAAATTTTGGGGACAAAGTGTGATTCATATTAATTAGATCATGTGTGCACTCACAACTTTTTCTTTTTTTAAAAACGGAGCCATATTGATTGGTCCATCTGCAGATTTTTTGGGAACATTTGGCATGCCCCCAATAGAAGCACCTCTTTGGACCCCAAGTTGCAAAACAGAAACAAATGTGCACCCCTGGATAATAGTTTATATTAAGGTGAGTTGAACTTTGGGCAGGCCATATGGGATAAAATTGAGGTGCTATTGGGAACATCTTGGGGAACACATCTGAGAACATTTTGAGAACTTGGGAACATGTTGGGAACACATTGGGAACAAGGAAAGAAAAACAAAAACTCCCCTCACCCCCACCCCACCCCACCCCACTTCCAGAAGGAAAAAACAGGGCCTATCGTGAGTGCATGCTGACCGTTGGCTGCATGAAATTTCTATTTCCAAAGCAGGTGGTCACCCTTTTTGGCAAAAGGCTAATGGCAGGAGCAGAATTTTGGGGAGATAGTTAAGTAGGGAACTGGAACCCAACAGAACCAGGCATCCTTGAGGGTTCGCTGGTGGGTGCTGGTTCACTGTGGCCCATGTTGGGTGAGAAGAAGAAGAAGAAGAAGAAGAGGAGGCGGCTGGTTCTAGATCTCTTCTTTCCATAGCCTTGTCTCAGGGATCTTTGTAAGGCAATAATAGTAGTCAGCATCGAGAAAGAAGCCCAAGGAGGAGAATCGCTGGCCGGCCAAATGAAGTGCTTGCAGACATGCTGACAGTTAGTTCCCCCTTGTCTAGTCAGCTGTCCTGGCAACGAGAGTGCTTGCGCCAGCGTTGTTGTTTTCTGCACGCTTGCATTGGGGCACGGCCATGGTACCCTGCAATCAAAGCGATATCGAACGTGGCAGCCTCTAGCAGCCATTGTTGCTCTCCCAAGTGTCATTCCTGCTGTCAAATTCCCATCTTCACATGTCCCCTTTCCTGCCAGCAAAAACGTGCCCCCAGAGTTTGTTCTGTTGCTGAAAGCGTGCATCGGGACTCGGGCATGATGCTTTGCGACTACCACACAAGTAATTCAACGTGACAGTCTTCAGCCTCCGTTGCTCTCAACTTGTTGGCACATTTTCCGGCCAGAGTGAACCAGCCCCATGACTGCACCAATTGGCCGTTCTGTCCATAGGATGGGCTGTGTTTTTCATCTGCCTCTTTACCTTACGTTAACCAACATTCTACTACAGTCAATCTTTTTTGGCTTCTGACCTTTGACCATTTTTTATTTTTTCTATTTGTTTCTCAACTTTCACCTTCATACTACCCTCCCACCTAGCTACCCTACTGACCTACATTTTAGGCCTGCCTATGAACTAACAACTCATCCCTTACCTTCATTTTATCTTTTGGCAAAACATATACTTATTCTTGACTAAACTTTTTTCTTGGCAAAACTTTTATCTTTTGGCAAAACTCTTATCTCTTCTTGGCTAAATTTCTATCTCTTGGCAAAACTCTTATTTTTTATTGGCTAAACTTTTATTTCCTGGCAAAATCTATATCTCTTCTTGGTTAAACTTTTATTTCTTAGGCAAACCTATATCTCTTATTGGCTAAATTTATATCTTTTCTTGGTTAAATTTTTATTTATTCTTGGTTAAAATTTTATTTCTTGGCTAAATTTTTATCTCTAGGAAAAACCTATATTTCTTACTGGCTAAACTTCTATCTCTTGGCAAAACTTCTTTTTTTTTGGGTTAAACTTTTATTTCTTATTGGTTAAACTTTTATCTCTCCTTGGCTAAACTTTTATTTCTTAGCAAAAACAAATTTGGGGGTTAAACTTTTATCTTTTGGCAAAAACCTTTATCTCTTGTTGGCTAAATTTATATCTTTTGACAAAACCTATATCTCTTATTAATTTATTTTTTATCTTTTCTTAGTTAAATTTTTATCTCTTGCAAAATTTATATCTTTTATTGGTTAAACTTTTATCTCTTCTTGAAAAAAAATTTATCTCTTGGCAAAACCTTTATCTCTTCTTAGTTAAATTTATCTCTTGGTAAAACTTATATTTCTTTTTGGTTAAACTTTTATCTTTTGGCTAAATTTATTTTTCCTTCTATAATTTTATTGTCTTTTTCTTGTATAGAATAATTTATTCTAATTTTTTTCAAAATCATGAATCTAATTTCTTTATTTTTCTTTTAATTATAAAAAAATTCTAAACTATCATTGTACTTTTTTTAATAATTAACAATGGATATTTTATGTGCGACATTTGGGTATTCCCTAAAACATTAGAAATCTAGCTAAATTTTATGCTTCAAATGTAAATATTGCATAGTTTTATTAAAAAATCTTATTTTAAGTATTTTTCATCATAATGGCAAAAATATGGTTGAGGGTATTACATACATTGGACCAATTATGATGTGATGAAAATTGAATGACAATGCACCAAATTTCCGTAATAACCTCATCTTGAGATTGCGCACCTATTACAAAATTGAAATGCAAATAACCCAAGTCCTTGCAATTCCCATATAATTTTTGCTACCAATTATATTTAAGTCATAGAAAGGTTGGAAAATACAAATATTATAAATACTTTTTCATGTCCACCACCTAGGTTAAGGCAACCAAAAAGTTTAGGAAACTACAATACCCACATCGTCAATATCAATTATAAATGTTCAAGTCTAGGTCAAAGTAATTTGTACACAATCAATTACATCAACCCTAAATTATGTAAACATTTTGAATTAATGGAACCTTAACCTTGTCTAACAACTAAACACTTTCATACAAATGACCAAAAAACCTTTAACCTTGTAAATTATGTTTGCATAAACCATAAATTATGTAAACATTACAACCTAATGGATGCATAGGCTTAAATTTGAAAAACTAAACAAACCTATACAAAATGAACCCTAACATGTTGAGTTAAAACCTTTTATGCAACCAAAAATCCTTACATTGACCCTTAATTACATAAATACAAAAAGAATTGGTTGCATAACTTTAATGCTAAAATTTAATAATCTTTTTACAACTAAATGATAAACCTAATTTTGAAATTATTTTTGTAGGACCCTAGTTTGTGTACAAACTACAAACATTGGATACATAATTGTAATATAAATATGAAACAATTTTATGTAAATACCAAAAAACTTGTGCTTTAAACCTAGTTTCAAGGGATGGAACCCCAATCTTTAATAAAATGTAAACAAAACAAGTGGGAAGGTTATATCATTCATACCTTTGCCATGGAGTCACCTTCATTCTCCTCTCCTTTAGTAGATGAAAGAGAAAAGAAAAATAAGAACCTCCTTATATATGTGTATGTGAATACATAAATTCACCTTTAAAATATTCCATGAAAATAATATAAATCTTTTTTAAAAGGTTACTTTAAACCCAATGTCCCCCTTGTTTATTTGAAGTAAATATTAAGCAAAAGTTTATATGAGGGCAATGTAACATGAACATGGATTAATTAACGATGTGAATATTGCAATTTGATGGACTGGAAAACCCCAACCATTGACAATAGAAGATCAAGAGTTTGCAATACCTGCATAAACAAACTAGTCTATGCACCAAGGGGTCATTTCATGAAGGTAAACAAAATACTTATATAAAAGTATTAAAACACATTTTTTCCTTAAGGTTATTGTGTGAGTATTTCATGATAAGGATAATGAAAATATTGCATAGTTAATCATTTTAATAATAACCTTCAACTTGCATTCATGAAAGTATTGCTTAAATGTTTTAGCATGGCCAAAAAATGTGTTAGCCTTATTAAATGAAACTATTGTTCATTTGGTTTATGGTGAATATAATCCATTCATGGTGGATGGGGGTATTTGTGTGCAACATGGCATAAAGTGTTCCCAAAACCTACAAATCCCAAAATTAGATCTCAACATTAAAACAAGTGGATTGATACAAAAATGTTCAAATAACCTCACTACAAAAATGATGGTGATAAAAAGATATCATGCCAAGTTAAGCTACAATGGTTGAATACAAAATGGTGGGTACATGCATTAAAGCCTCATTACAAGTTCAACTACAATAACATATTTATGATTATTCATCTAAGGAGGATGAACTAAGTGCAATGCCCATATTGGTGCGATAGTTTGTTGGTGTTATTGTAACTTTTGCTATGTGACTAAACAACTAATGATGTTCAAACACAAGTCAAATTGCATCAGCCACAAAAGCCTTATGGTATTTCAATGTGTGGTGGTAAATAATTATAGGCTTAGTTTCCAACACCACTAAAAGAAAAAAGTTCATAATGATAAAAATTTTGGGGCAGTTTGGATTATGACATTGGATGTACCATCCTTTGTAAAATCCACCTTGGATTGAAATTTTATTCTTTTGGTAAATTGTTTTTTGGGTTTGAAAGATTAGAATGTAGGTTTCAAATTTTCATCTCACTTTTGCCATTTTTTTCAAATAGATTTGAATACAATGCAACAATACTTGATTCACCCAAAAAAAATTACCACTGTGATTTCCAAAAAGGGTGAATGTAGTGTGTTTTTACTTTTTAACATAAACATGATGAAAATATTGCACCCCACCATCTTTTCCAAATGATGGGGGTATTGCATACCAAAACCCTTTTAACAACACAAAGAAGATAACGACAAGCAATGTAATTACTTCTTGTTGTTTTTTGT
>Ga0209611_10008479_pt1 | contig 16043 bp, 10 predicted proteins | sample S1TSphgellanicum_3_FD_187693 | JGI IMG/M metagenome (GOLD analysis project Ga0209611, IMG submission 187693) | Host-associated microbial communities from peat moss isolated from Minnesota, USA - S1T2_Fc - Sphagnum magellanicum MG (SPAdes) (version 2) | ecosystem: Host-associated > Plants > Peat...
TATGCAATTTAGGCTTCTCATGCACTGGTGCGGGGGTGTGTATATACTGGTTCAACATAGAAGTAATTAGAAGTGCTAGGCCATTGTTTGGCTCCCCATTACTGTTTAATTTTCAAAGTTGAAAGTTTAAAATTTTGGAAGTTGAGGAACTAGCTGAGACTAACAATGAAGACAATTGGTGGCTTCTTTTGGAAAAACATACAAAGGCCCAATCAGACACCTACATAGTACAGAGATGCATGCATCTGTGACTGTCAGCATGTAGTAGTCTATTAATTTAGCATCCTGACTTCGTTGCTCCTCCTTTAAAGTGTACTTCTCGGTTCTGTTCTTACCACCTCCGAAGGTCCCCACCAAACCAATAAGCTTTCACACTCATGATCCTGATGAGCAACATATCCTAGATATGAGAATCCGATCCTGAAACAAGAACTGTCAACAGTAAATTTTGTGTGAAGATGGTCCGTCACGTCGTCGAAATTTCATCAAATTCAGGACGGTAGATAGAGAGAGTGTTGGGGATCTGGGGTCATGTGCTTAGGGATTGAATTTCTAGTTGCTGAGGACTTCTGAGAGTTTGGTTCCAATAAAGTTTCTAGTCGATTGTGGGTTCTGCAAGGACTACTTGTTCTGGTTATACAACCGGATCTGTGCGTTGTGCATGAGAGAGTGACGCCTTTTGAAGGTCAAGCAGGATGGCTACTTCTAGTGAACAAAGGCCACTTTGGTACGTCGCACAAAATGGTAGCGAAGAGGAGATGCGGAAGTTCTTGTCCGACCGATCGCAAGTGAAGGTGAACGAATTAGGAGATAAGTTCGGGACCCCCCTCCACGGAGCACTAGAGTGGAATCGAGACATGGGAGTTGCTAAGGTACAACCCACATTGAGTAATACATGCATACAAAACTAAAGAATTTTGGCTTGTTTGTGTCCTGACTTAAAGTAGTTATAGCTAACATGAAAGATTTTTTTTTGGCAAGGCGGTATTTGTACAAATGAACACTCCCAAATAGTACTGATTTCATGACTCTTTGTGACTTTGTATGAAGGCCCTGTTGACGTATCCTGGGATTGACGTGAATTCCCGCGATTTGTTCGGGCGAACACCACTACACGTAGCATCATGTAAGGACGCGAGGTTGGAGTCGGTCAAGTTGTTGCTTCGAAACTCCAATACAGAGGTGAATGCTACTGCAAAGTTTGACATGACTCCTCTCCATATGGCGGCAAGGTTCGCTTGCCCAAAGGTTGTGGAGCTTCTTTTGGAGAACACAAGATTGCAGATTGATGCCAAAACCGTCGATGGGTTCACAGCTCTCCATCTAGTAGCGGAAGGCCATGTCGAGAGTTCCGAGGAGCAGTCGCGACCACATGAAGACAGGTGCAAGGTGGTGCAGATGCTTCTTGAGGCAGAAAAGCAACGAAGACTATCCGGTGTTGACTGCCATTTGAACAAAAGAGATGTCCTCCACAGGTTCCCTATTCATTATGGAGTGGAATGCAACAGTGTGGAAGTAGTGGAGGAATTACTCAAATGGGAGGTCGCTCAGATAAATGCCCAAGACATTTTCGGACTCACGCCCTTACATTTGGCTTTGCGATCAGAAGCTGATAATCGAGAAGCAATAGTGGCCTTGCTGCTCAATGTGCAAAACATTGATGTAAACATCAGATCAGTGACGCCATCATCAAATGAGCAACATGACTTGGAGATGTCGAGAAGCATCAAAGGTTTTGAGTGGCGTCAGTTCCTTCCGTTTCGACCACTTGAACAAGAAAGTAGCAACAATCTCACTGCACTACACTTTGCAGCACGGATGGGATCAGCACAAATTGTTGGTTCACTTTTACAAATGCCAGGAATGGAAGTCAATGTCCAAGATGATAGAAGTTTTACACCTTTGGACCTTGCCATTGAGAAAGGACATGTTGAAGTAGTCAAATTGTTGTTGGAGTACACTTCTACATCAGACCTTGAGAGAAAACACAATTGTAGTGGAAACACACCACTACACATTGCTACCAAGAATGGGCATGTAGAGCTAACAAACTTGTTATTAGAACATGCCAACAAATTGCACTTCAACAAGGAGAATGCAGATCAAAATGGAGCACACCTCAACAATGAGGAAGGGCATGTGGAGGAAGTGGAAGGTGTGTTTGAGCACTCTGAATCATACATCAAGGAGAAGAACAACGATGGAAACACACCACTACACCTTGCTGTAGAGGAAGGGCATGTGAAGCTAGTGCAATTTTTGTTGAAGTATTGTCCCACATTGGACCTTGAAGTGGAGAATATTGCTCGAGAAACACCACTACACCTCGCTAGTCTAAGAGGGCATGATGAGATAGTTCAGGTTTTGTTGGGGCATGCAAAATTGAAGCTCAATGTGAAGAACAAGCTTGGAAACACGCCGCTACACCTCGCTAGTCTAGAAGGGCATGATAAGGTAGTTAAGGTGTTGTTTGAGCATGCGGAATTGAAGCTCAATGTGAAGGACCAGCGTGGAATCACGCCGCTACACCTTGCTAGTATAAGAGGGCATGATAAGGTAGTTAAGATGTTGTTGGAGCATGAAGAATTGAAGCTCAATGTGCAGGACTGGCGTGGAAACACACCGCTACACCTCGCTAGTATAACAGGGCATGATAAGGTAGTTAAGATGTTGTTGGAGCATGAAGAATTGAAGCTCAATGTGCAGAACCGGCGTGGAAACACACCGCTACACCTCGCTACTTTAAGAGGGCAGGATGAGGTAGTTAAGGTGTTGTTGGAGCATGGAAAATTGAAGCTCAATGTGAAGAACAAGGATGGAAACAATGTTCAAAAGGGCGCCAATAAGTTGGACCTCAATGCAACCAATAATGAGGAGAATACCCCATTGCACCTTGCTGCAAAGGAAGGGCATGTTAAGATAGTGGATGTCATGTTGCAATTTTATGGAGAATTGACCATCAATACAAACAACATTCGAGGAAACACCCCTCTACATCTTGCTGCCATACATGGGCATGTTGATGTTGTGAACAAGTTGTTGAAGCCTAAATTCAAAGTGGACCTCAACAATAGAAATAGACAAGGGCAGACACCACTACACTTTGCCACAATAAAGTGTCACCCAAATGTGGTGAAGGTTTTATGTGAAACACAACAACGTTTGAAGGCAAATTTAGAAGATGGGAGAGGAAAAACTTGTCTACAATATGCCAAAGAACACCACCAAACTTGCAACACCAAATTGAAAAGACATTCCGACATCAAAGACATCTTGGACAAACAATGCAAAAAGAAACTTGACGAAATAGCCAACATACTTATGGAGCGTTCCGATGTGAAAGATTTTTTGGAGAGACAATACAGAGATCGACAAGTTTTCATTGATGCTGCAAATACACTTCTTGTTGGGGGTGCACTCATTGCCGGCATTACATTTGCTAGTTGGTTGCAGCCACCATTGGGTTACACAACCTATTATCAATTTCCACAATCTTCTCTTGGAACCCCACCTTCCACGTTTGAGTCATTTGCTGCTTTAGAATTGCATTATATTCTTCGTTTGTTTTGGGTGTTCAACACCTTGTCCTTTTTCTTTGCCATTGCCACTGTAATTTCAGGAGCAAAAGCTGCTTTCCCTGACTTGGATGCCATTTTCATTGTGGAAGCATTGCATTATGTGCGTAAGGAGTTACAATTCACGTCAACATTGTTAGTTTGTTCTGTAGTAACAGTATTAGGATCATTTGTGTGTGCGGGTTTTGTTGTGTTACCACCTATTCATAGGGACACAAAGAACATGAAAATTTCTGTAGCAATAGGGTTGATAGTTTGTAGTTGGACAATATTCAAATTCTTGGTTAAGTTGGAGAAAACAATGGTGAAAGTCATGTCCTCATCCTTAATGTTTAGATTCTTTTCTAAATTGAAAGAAATAGTGGTCAAAATTGTAAGTAAATCAAAAAGGGAACATTTAAAAGATAATGGACACAATGACATGGAAAAAACAAGAGGAGGAGAATGTGGAAATGAAGACACCCAGGATAAAAGTTTGTGGGCATTGTTGTCAACATGTATGCAAGGAGAAGTGGACAAAGATGATGCAATGGAAGAAGAAACACCAGACACATGGCTTCACACCAAGATTGATAGTAAGCTTTTGGTGGTCACCCCAATGACGTCTCAACAACGTGTCAAGCACATGATGGATGAAAGGAGCGAGAGGCCTGTGAGTGTTATTCAAGGGAATCGGCCAGCAATGTGCCATCATGAAACATTGTCTTACTATTTTGAAATCACCATCATCGATGATTTGGATGATGGTGATGGTGTTGCCATTGGATTTACGAATGAAAATTTCAAGAAGGATCGAATTCCTGGGTGGGATTTCAATACTTATGGCTACCATAGTGATAATGGTAAGCTCTATCACAATAGTGGAATTATAGCATATAGTGATAAAATGGAACAATTTGGGAAAAATTTTGACACCACAACTTTCACTAAGGGGGATGTTGTGGGTGTAGGGATCAATTATTTAGAACGAAATGTTTATTTCGTTAAGAACAAAAAATTAGTGGGTAGCATCCATTACAATTTGGAAAACACCTTGTATCCCACCATTGGGTTTTGGGGCAAGAGTGTGATTGTGGATGTAAATTTCAGCCCAAAAAGTGATTTAGATGTAAATCATGATATGGAACATTCCAACCTTCAACCACCAAAAACATGGTGGTGGTGGCATAAATAAGCATGTCCACCGAATGAAAGCACACTATGGTGGTATATTTCGGGTAAAAAATTGTTTTTTCTGGGTACATTTTGTATTATTTTGGGGGTAAATATTCTTTCATTTCATTTAGCATTTTGAGAAACATATAAAATGAATTTCTAACACAAAAACTTTAACAGAATTCTTGTTATCTTTCAAATGGTAGTGTTTTTTTAACAAACTTTTATGTTTTCACATTTATGTTTATTTGAGTGAAAAACCTCATCTAGATGTTTTTCATGAAATCACATGAATGGAACTTTTCATGAAATATTGAAATGGGACAATGAATTCATATGTAATATGTGATTGAGTACTTCATCAAGTTTGGTAATTGTTTGAATGGTTTTTGAAATATTTTTGCATTTTGCAATATATTGTGACGATTACAATTTTCTCATAAATATTTTTTTAATCATTTCATATCAATTTCAAAGTGGGATTTTGTTTGACAATCTTATTTTTTAGGTTTTGAACTACCTTATTCCAAGCACCATTTGCAAAAAACTCTTTTTAATATTAACTTGCTAGAAGTTCAAAAACATGTAATTTCAAAAGTAGTATTTGTGGCAACAATCTTTGACCACCATAATGTGCTTTCACCCCACCTTTGTTTCAAAAGGCATTGTAATTTCAATTCAAATTAACCAACTTTAACTCCTTCAAATGAATCTTTATTTATATGTTGTTTGATATGACAAATGTCATCATTTCATGTTAATACAAATGAATTTATAAAAAGAATTAAACATTATTCTAAATAAAATTTGAATAAGCAAAACTTAAGTTTAATGTATCATATAATTGTAAAAAGTTTCCACTCTTTCATTTATTTTAATTTCTTTGTTTCTCATTTTATCATTATGTTTATGAATGATTGAAGAAATTTGAAGTTAACTAGAATCAATTGAAGGTTGGGCTTGAAGCAAAGCAAAGTCATTTCATGGGCCAAATGGAGCAACTGGAACTAATGCACAATTCAGCCTTTCAAAGTTTGTTCATGTAGTACTATTTTTTTAACTGTAAGATGTGAAAACATGCCATTTATCATTTTCTTTAGTAAAAAAAACATAATTACTTATATTAATGTTTGAAAAATGCAAATTAAAACCTTTCACACTACAAGAAATTTGCAAATTAATGACTAGATTTATGACTAAAATGTGTAGTCATTTATGCCTATGTGGCATGACCATTTACAATTGGATTTACGACTAAAATGAATGGTCACATGTAACCAAGAACTAAGATGTGTAAATGTGGCAATAAATAAAACTTTAAATATATATCGTAACAAATAGTAGTATAATCATAACAACTACCTAATCCTAGCTAAGCTAAGTTAGGGTTGGCAACTATCTTAATATAGGATATGTTAAAATATGCAACCTAACATAGGCTAAGTAGATAGATATATAGGTTTATGTAGATAGGTAAATTTTTAATTTATTTCATTGGTAAAAGTTTTCTTGATTGGTTCATCCTATATGATTCATACAATTTGAATATTTAAAGTGTAAACCATGAGTAAACCATTATTGCACCTACTTATATATTTTACAAAATTGAACTTGTCAACAAATGATATGGGATAAATCTTATTGAAAGGGAACCAAAACACCATGTAACTTTAAAATAAACAAATCAACGACCATATGTTCAAGAACCTAAAGAAAGTCAAATTGTCACATATCCCTCTTCTATTTCAAACATTCAAAAAACATTTGTAGCCTTCCACCCATTGTTTCCATGCCACAAAAAACACTTAATTTGGTCAAGGAAAGAGGAATATATGAGTTGTTTTGTGTAAAGGGATTTATGTTTTATGGTAAGCCTATTAAAACAGTTTTGGATTTTCAAGTTAAATTCTTTGGTTGTTGTTCCATTACCTTTGGAGTACCAAAAAAGTATTATAAATCCTTAGTTGGTGCACCCATAGGTTTTAATATCACTCAAAATAGATTAAAAATGAAGAAAATATGGCATTTGAAACTGGAAAGGGTCTAGAGTTTTTTCTTCAAAAATTTGGAAACAAAATATCACTATCTTCTTCCTTCTCTTACATTTTCTTCCTTGCTCCTTTGCTTTTGGTGTTTCAAAAACATTTTATAGTCTTCCAATCTGTGCTTCCAATGACATAAAATGTTCAATTTGGTTAAAGGATGCAAAAGATATTGGAAATTGTTGTGTAAGCTTATGTTCAATGTTGGGTGGTTTCATCATCACATCCTTTGTTTCATGCAAAAAAACATTGTCACATATTTACACAATAAAATACCTATTATTTAACCTATTTACTACATAATATTTAATTAATTAATAACTCTTATTACCACTAGAAGAAATCTTGTATTATGCAACCATTCAATTTGTGATTGTATGCAACTCAATGTCATTTGCAACTATGTTTTTTCATTTTTACAAATCACCATTCATTTCAATCTATTACATTTCTTATGGGCTATAATGTAACTAATTTACAACTATTAGGTTTTATATCCTTCCATGTTGACTAATTTTTGAGGTTTTCATTCAAGAAAAAGCTCATTTTGCACCATGTGACACACCCCCAAACTCCTTAATGGATTCAAATGTGAGTCTAAACTGAAAATAACGAAAGAACAAATAATCGGGGCATGCTCCTTGGATCGCAACACTTTGAGGGGTAAAGGGGCGTGCTAGAATTCCGGGATGGGACTAGGAAGAGTGATAAGCATTAACTACTCACATGGACCTGCACAAAACCAACATGAGGTGTTTAATGATAATTGGAGCACTATTGGTGTTAAGATGAACCATGAGCAAATTCGAATTCACAAAACTCATCATGACTCGGACTTGGGAGAAGCCACCACCTTCCCCCTTATAGTATATTATGTGCTTCTACACGAGGTTCACATCCAAATGGCTTTTTGTCTCGAGACTCTCAAGTGGGAATCTCGAAATTGTCGCAACCTTAGCTTTGGGCTTGTAACCAAGGCAAAGGGGTTACAAGGTTGCAGGTCAAGAAGAAGCTCGGGAGTCATGTCAACATACTCCCGGAAGTGTAAGAAAGTGTGAAGGAGTATGAAGGAGTGAGCTTTCACACTCCCAAGGCAACTCCCACTTTGGGAGATGGAGTCCTCGTGGACTCCCAAAACTTCATAAAGCGATTTCAGGGGTCAAAATTCAATGGCTTGTAGCATTTTTTATATCATTGAATAGCTTTTGGAACATAGATGTCTAAAATGGGCTCGCATTGTTCATTCAAATATCTAAAACACAAGTTATGGCCAAAAGAAGGGTCGAGAGTCAAATTGTCTATTTGACTCCCAACCAAAAAAAATCAAAAATCGACCCGATTTACTTGGATGTAGAGGGCATGCAACATACCCTTGAAAAGCTTTCGATGAGAGCTACAACTTTGCTTCAAACCACATCTCGATCTGAAGTCTACTTGCAAAGTTATGGGGCTCCAAAGTCGCGAAATCCAACTGGCGCAATTTTAGGACTCCCATTCGAGAATCCCAAGAGAGAAAAGCCATTTGGATGTAGGCTCCGTGGCCAGCCACAAAGTATACTATAAGGGGGAAGGTGGTGGCTTCCCCCAAGTCCAGGCTGTGGTGAGTGTGGTGTGTCCGTGTTGCCCATGGCTTGTTCTAGCACCAAAGGTGCTCCAACTATGCACTAACCACTTTGTGTGGGTTATGTGCAAGCCCATGTGAGTGAATGAAACTTGTTAACTCTTCCTAATCCCATCCCGAAGCTCCAACACGCCCCTTTATGCCTCAAAGTGTTGTGAGCTAGGGAGCGTGCCTTGATTCCTCTCTCTTCCGCTGTCTTCTACTTGGACACACATTTGAATCCTTCGAAGAGTTGGGAGTGCGTCAGAAATTATCAAAGTTGGGACTCTCGCGACTTTGGGGCCTCATAACTTTGTATGCAGACCTTCTATTAAGATGAGGTCTAAAATAAAGTTGTAACCCTCGTGAAGAGCTTTCCAATGGTATGTCACATGCCACCTTTATGCAAGGAAATCGGGGTGGTTCCCGACAATGGTCGAGAGTTAAACTGTCAATTTGATTCCCGGCCCTTCTTTTGGCCATAACTTGTGTTTAAGATGTCCAAGTGGGTGATGCAAACCCATTTTAGATATCTACGTTTCAATAACTTTTCAATGATATAAAAAACTCCTTAAGCCACTGAGTTTTGACCCTTGCAATCACTTTCTGAACATTAGGAAGTCCACTAGAACTCCAACCCCCAACATGGGAATTCACTTGGGAGTGTGAAGGTTCTTTCCCTCACACTCTTTTGCACTCCCTCCCGGGGGCATGAGAATGCGACTCCCAGGCTTAATCTTGGCTCGCACCCTTGTAAGCCTTTTACCTTGATCGCAACACCTTGTCTTTGGCAACTAAAATTGTTTTTTATAATTATTTTGCAACCCTAAGCCTTTATGTCTAATTAGTTACAAAAGTAATCACAACTTGGTTATTTTTATGTGATGTACATATACCTTTGATATATATTAAAATGTTTTGGAATATATTAAAGGTATATATCTATATTCATGATTTTAATTATTTTATATTTGAACCATATTAAATATACATTTTTCATTTATTATGGTTATGTAAGTTTAATAAGTTCTTAAATAGTTAAGTAGCTGTGACAACCTACAATATTTAATATAAATAATAGTTATTACTAGTTATAAGTTAATTGATTAATTCATAATAAGAATGATAATAATAATAAATGTATAATAAAAATATCATTTATTATTATTTATTTGTATATATTTATAATTAAATTAAATGAATATTAGTTACAAGAATTTACCATTATCCATTCATTTATTATTTTTATATGATAATTTAAATATTTATATAAATACTAGATAATTAGTTAATTATTTAACTAATATGAAAAATAGTTAGTTAGAAAATATTTATTTACATATATAAATTATAAATATGTATAGTTAATATAAAATATTTATTATTTTATTAACCATGTATTATTTAATTAATAGTAGCATAAAATAATTTAATATTAATAGAAATTTATTAATTAACTTATTATAATCATTAAAATAATAAATATTTTAAAAATAACTAATAATTAATAATTTCATTATTTTATCATTATTCTAGCTATGATATTATTATTATTATTATTATTATTAATGAATAATAATGTGTTCATTATTTTTATTTAAATAAAATTATTTATTAACTATATTAATTTATTATATTTATTATTACTTAATAATTTCATTACTTTATGTTACTATTAGTTAATTGATTAGTTCTAGTTAGTTAGCTAATAAGTTATTTATTTAATTACCTATTAGATATATAATTCACAAAATTGAAAAAGAAAACAAGGGATATGGAACAAAACATTTAATTGTAACTTAGTTGCAATTTTAAAATTTATCTTATATGTTTTTTTTTCAATTGTCATCTCTTAAAAGTATATATAGGAAATATGTTTTGTTTTACATTTGTATAGTGAAAGCATGTGTAATTTGGGATGAGCCAATCAAAGAGGTTTAAACCTAAAGGCTAAACTTAAAATAAAATAAAAATATTTACATATCTATTTCTTAGATTACTTAGCTAGCTACCTAATTACCTAATCATAATTACCAACCCACCTAATCGGACCTACTTACCTTCATACCTATGTACCTACCTAATTTTACATACTTACATACATTGTAGCCGAACAACGGGTGGTAGGACAGTGACTCCATGACTGTGCAGTTTGTGTGAACACAAAAACCTTGATCAGGGTAATCTGGCCGCCTCTATTGATGAGTGGCGACGGATTTCTTCTTCATTAGTGTGAGAGGGAAACAAAATATGCATGGGGTGCATGGGAGAAGGTGGTCAGTCTGTGTGGGATGGGAGGACAGGAAGATGACGGTGCGTTTGATGAAGAGGAGCGGCGCCACATTGATTAGGGATGGAGGAAGCTTGGGTAGGAAGCTGGATCCAAGGATGTGGAGAAGAGGATGATCAATGGGAGGAAGATAGGTGGGTTTTGGTAGAACAGCTAGGAGCTGAGGGAACTTTCGTCTAGTTGCTCTCTTTTTCCGTTGCAATTAGTGACCAGAGACATCTCATGACTCCTTGATCTAGAAAAGCTTAGTGGGAATTTAGGATGAAGGCAATCGACATAGCAATTTTGGGAGGTAGGAGAGTTGGTTTTGTACGAGACATTATGTGTAATAAGAGCTATGGAGTTTTGTCTCTGAGATCTATTTCGCTTGAGTTATGTGTTGCATAGTTGTGAGATTGCGTTGTGCTCGCTCTGTCAGAACGAAAGCAGTTCGGGAGAGGTTTGGTTATTGTTGTGTCTTCTCTGTTTCTCTGGATCCCTCCTTTTTGGTATCAGAGCGTAGTTCTGTGTTAGCAACCTTCGAAGAACCTGTGGGAACTTGGGTAGAATGAGTGTTGAAGATCATGTCTTCGTCAAGTGGAGAAGAAGTGCCTGTGGAAGAAGTGACTCAAGAAGTTCGTGAACAATAGCTTGTCAATAGGTTTGATTTCTATACTATGCAGAACGGGCCACAGAAAGGGGCAGTAATTTTGCATTTTCTGGGTTTTGGAGTGGTGAGCATTATAGGAATAGATCCAGACCAAGCTAGAATTAGAGATATCGCCATAAAGGTAGTTCATAGTGGGTTTTATACTCGAACTGAAGTTTGGGTGAAGGTAATAAATGGAACAAGAGGGTTAGCATCGACCTCACACTTGCAGACCTAATTCTACTTCACCTCCTATCTTGCGTAGGATATCCCCTATGTTTGCTGAGAGGCAGCGAGGTATACCGAAACTAGGAGACGTTTGGGTACCCAAGACTACGGTGTCGCCCAATCACTTTGTCAGGTTATACATTCTTGGAGTGGAAGATCTGTTTCAAGAGGGCGATCATCTGCTCAGGGTGGAGCATGGCGGATCTAGATCGTGCCTTATGAGCTGGAAGATATGGCGAAGTCAGGAGGGAGAATGGCGGTTTCAGTAGGAATCGATTGATGAGCAAAAATTTTCTACTTTTGCTTTTAATGTTTCACCTCTGACTCCAGTCGTAGAGGGAGTGCAGTCGGAATTTTGTCCTTGATTGAGATAAAAATTTTCTTTTCCTTTAAAATCAGAGCTGAGCTGCAGAGACTTAGAAGCTGGTTGCTTTTGTTGACACTTGGACAACGTTGCAATTTTTGTTTGCTGCTAAACACTTGCTAGATGACTAGTCCCCAAGGAATGGACGAGTTGTTCTGGGGACGAGATCATGAGGACATTAATGACTGGGCGGAGCGTCTCACGATGGCGGCCAAAGTGCGCGATCTCAATGCTGACAAACTTTTCAAGATCGCCAAGCTTAATTTGCGGGGTCGAGCCAAGGAATGGTTCAAGAGGCTGCAACCTGTACTAGCCGATTGGGCTGAGTTGAAGACCCTGATTGTGCAAAAATATGGCAATGTCGATACTGATGACATCCGGGTGAAATTGGATGCCATCAAGCAAGAACCAAAGGAGCGAGTGCGGAAGTATTTCGAACGCCTTGACAAGTTGTTTCAGAGAGGCAGGATACCAGACGCCGAACAACCAAGGCGGTTTTTGGGCAAGCTGAGGCCTGAGATTCGAAAGTTATGCGTAGTTAGGACGTTCGCTAACATTGAAAAGCTTGTGGGTGCTACCACAGAGCTCGAAAGGGTACTGGGGGAACTTGGCGAAACTCCATACGAACCTCTGAAGGAGGAACAGGAGGAAGGAGTTGAAGAGACAATGATGGAAAAGCAAGTTAATGCTTTGAATAACACACTCATTAATTTCTTGAAGGGGAATGTGCAGGGACCTGTCACATCATCCTCTTCTAGCATGTCTACAGGATGCCAGATCTGTAGGGAAGGAGATCACATAGCCACTGCATGTCCAAGGCTTAATGAACCCCGGCCAAAATGTGCCAAATGTGGGATGCCTCATAGGACAGAGAATTACGGGGTGAAGTGCTCCTTCTGTGCAGGGTTAGGACACTCAGAGGACAGATGTTGGAAGAAGCCGAAAGATGGGAAGGCACATCCCAGATCAGCAAACTTTCTAGAAGTACTGCTCAATGATGAGGAAGCAACCCTGCATCAGCTCAACAAACTATGTGGGAACGAGAACATATTCTCTTACACTCGGGTGCCAAGAAGAAGGATGCCTATTGAAGTAGCACCAGCAGGTACTGCGCCACCCCTTGAAACTACAGTAGAAGGCGCAAAAGTCAATTGGGAAGAATTTGTCAAGTCAAAAATTTTGTCCCATTTCATTAAGGGAAAAATCTCACTAACACCAATGGAGACGGTGATGATGATACCGGGGGAATTGGAGCACCTTGAGAGTCTTGTGAAGGTAGCCAGAAAGAAAAAGGATGCAGAAGCTTCGGGTAATCAGATATCAATGGTCTCAGCAGCTCCAACGCTCAGGTGAGTATGCATCAACAAGACACACAGAAGCAAAACACTCCACCTCTTGGTGGAAGTGAATAGCTGTTTGGTTGAGGAACTTGTGGACACTGGAGCATCCATGTTAGTCATGGCAGCTACAGTTGTTTGAAAGTTGGGTCTGATGCACTTGGTATCTGGATCCGAAACTTACAAGACGGCATCAGGAGCCGTTACATAGGCTCTCGATCGGATCGAGGAAGTACTGATCAAGGTCGAAGGTGTACAATGCACCATGACTTTCATGGTGGTAAATACGGATAGTTATGATGTACTGCTTGGGTTTGACCTTCTCATCAAGATTGGAACGATCGTCGACGTGGAGCAGGGGTTGATTCAGGTGAGGCGTGGTCCAGGATCTGATGTGGAAGTCCTGCCACTGACCATGGTGAACATGCTACAGAAGTTGAACTCGGAAATCGTGATCCCAACTAATGCAGATGCTCTGAAGCACACACCTGGGAACTTGGATGCACTATTCAGAAAGTCGTCCTTACATGATGAGTATGGCGCCAATGTACAGATAGACACCCGGGAGTCGGATTCTGACTCTGATTCGAATGGGAGCTATGACCAGGTAGTCCAAGTGGTGGAGCCAATTGATGGCACACCTGAGTTCGGTAACACCGAACTTGAAGAGCTGATATTGTCAGAAGGACCTCAACAAATTCTACAGCTAACACTACAGGAGCAGGCTAATGATCTCATGAAAAAGGAGATCACAGATGCAGATGACTACGCCGATTGGATCCAATGGGTTGCTGACGCAAAGCGGGGAAAACAGGTCCTCTCTGGAGGAGGGAAAGGTGCAGAAGTGCCTGTGCTACTGCAAGTTCAGCGTGAGGACATCGCTGACTCGCACAACAGCATCAAAGCACAATTGGATCACAATCGAAAGGCGGATTCAAGGTGGGAAGAGATTCGCCAGAAGATGCGAGTGGATCAGGTGCTGAATAAGGAGATGGGACGGCAACTCTGGAGAGTCTTGGATCAATATCAAGATGTGTTTGCCTGGAACAAGGGGGAGCTAGGTTGTTGCACTATTGGAGAACATTCGATTGACACCCAAGGCTTTCCTCCTTGTAAGGTGGCTCCAGGACGACTATCATATTGGGAGGAGGCGGAAGTGAAGCGCCAGATAGATGTGTTAGTGGACCTAGGCAAGATGAGACCAAGTGACTCAAAATACGCCTATAGGGTGACCTTGCTGGTGAAGAAGGATGGAAGCATGAGGTTCTGTGGGGACTACAGACTGTTCAATTTGCAGACCAGGCGGGACTCGTTCCCCATGCCCCTAGTTGATGACGTTATATCCCAGCTGGGGAAGTCGGCTTGGTTCACTGCATTAGATCTGCAGTCGGGTTTTTGGCAAATTCGCATGGCTCTTGAAAATATGAAGAAAACTGCACTGGTCACTAAGACCGGGTTATATGACTGGACTGTCATGCCCTTTGGTCTCAAAAATGCCACTAGTACTTTTACAAAACAATGTCCCTGGTCTTCAAGGAATTGGGAGGCGAATTCCTGAAGGTGTTTGTGGACGATCTCAATATCCACAGTGAGAACTGGGAGGACCACCTTCAACACCTGGAAGCCATGTTCGCCAAATTAACGGAAATAAACCTGAAACTGAATCCCGGGAAGTGTTGTTTTGCTACCAGGAGCATCGTTTTCTTAGGACATGTGGTCAGTCGCAAAGGAACTAGGCCAGATCCTAGTAAAATTGATGCTGTAGTGCATTTCCCTGTACCAAAGACAGTCACAGATGTGAGGTCTTTTCTAGGGCTGACAGGGTATTATCGAAACTATGTGCAAGGATATGCACGACTGGCTGTTCCACTGTTCGAATTGACAAAGAAGGAAGTGGTTTTTGTGTGGGATTTGGGTTGTCAGAGTGCATTTGAAGCTCTGAAAGGGGCACTTGTGGCTGCTCCGGTGCTCATTCGACCTGACTTTGAGAAGCAATTATGCCTCGATGTGGATTGGTCACCGAAGGGCGTCGGTGCCATTTTATCTCAAAGAGAAGGCAGGAAGGAAAGAGTTGTGGCATACGCCAGCAAAGGACTGACATCTGCACAAAAAAAATTCCATCCCATGGAGGGAGAATGTTATGCACTGATATGGGGCATCATGCACTTCCGGCAGTATCTGCATTGCACCCACTTCGTTCTTAGTACAGATCACAAGCCACTGGAGTGGTTGGCAATGGTGTCTGATGCATATGGGAGAAAAGGACGTTGGATCGACATGCTCCAGGATTTCAGTTTCAAGATTCAGCATCGACCAGGCATGAAACATACCAATGTGGATGCGCTGAGCCGGAATCCCGTAGGAGCTGCTGATGATGATGACGATTTTGGTTGTGAAATCCAGGACCTCGCGACCAAACCAGGAAACCCAATTGAGGCATCGGGAGGGATATTCTCTGTCCAGTGTGGTAAGGAATCTGACTGGCTTGGCCTGAGGAGACAATCAGGACGACTGAGACAACACTATGGATGCTGTTTTGGTATCAACCATTGGCGATGGTCGGAAGAGCATCAGCTGTGTATGCTTGAGGTATTGACTGAGGCAAGTCAAGATGAGGAGGACGACTCACCTGAAGATGGAGATGAAGCTACTGTTGGGAAGGAAATCAGGAATTTGAAATCTTCCAAAAGAAAGCAGGTCCTGAGGAGAGGAAAGACCAAATACTATGATAGAAAGCAACAGCTTGAGCTGCTACTGGCTGCCCAGGCGCAGTTAGAAGATGATGGACATGAGACCCACGATGCAAGTTCTAGGGGTGAGGAAG
>Ga0209611_10008480_pt1 | contig 16043 bp, 25 predicted proteins | sample S1TSphgellanicum_3_FD_187693 | JGI IMG/M metagenome (GOLD analysis project Ga0209611, IMG submission 187693) | Host-associated microbial communities from peat moss isolated from Minnesota, USA - S1T2_Fc - Sphagnum magellanicum MG (SPAdes) (version 2) | ecosystem: Host-associated > Plants > Peat...
AATTTATATATAAATTTGACAATAATAATGCATACACAACAAATTGGGAAAACATAAAATCACAAGCTCTTGAATTAACAACAAAAAATGACACTAACATATGGATGGATAAATTTCCCATTGTAGATAGTGGGTTTCTTCATAAAATATTATTGATTGTACTAGAGTGAAACCATATAACGTTTGTAATGAATATATTGTTAACCCATATATAGGTGTTTCCACTATTTTTAATTCAACCAATATTGATGTCCAAGACCAAATCATGCCTACCCATGAATTTCGTTCATTACTTCAAAAAATGAATAATGAACGTCTTATATTTGATGATGTTATGTATAAAAAATAAAAAAATCCAAATGAATCAATTCATTTATTCATTATTGGAAGTGTTGGTACATGTAAAACTTTCACATTAATGTTTTTAATTCAAGCTTTGATACATTTTTATAATAAACATCCTCATTTAGTCCTTTAAAAAAAAAGTTTTATTCATGGCATATATTGGAAAACAACATTTAACATTGATGGAACTACGATTCATTCAAGTACTTCTATATCATTTAATTGTAAAATTCACCATCATTAAGTTTAGAACGATTAGATAATTTAGTTAAAAAATATGACCAATTACAATTAATAATACTAGATGAAATATCATTAATGGGGAAAAGAATATTCAAATTTATTGATCTTCAATTAAGATCAATCAAACCTATTCACACCAAATTCTTAAATTTTTTTGATGTAATTATCATTGGGGATTTTTATCAAGTTTAGCTAGTTTGTGATGCAGGAGTTTTCAAAATTAATGCAAACAACATTGATAGTTTATCTCCAAAATTTTGGATGGAAAAAATTAAATGTTAAAAATTGAAGCAAGTCATGTGCCAATGTGATGAACAATTCATTAACATCTTAAACCGATTTCGAATTGCTACACAATTGCAATTAGATGTGGATATCATAAATAATCAATGTTTTCATACACCGCCAAATGATCCAAATTTTCTATATTTATTTTACATGAATGAAGCAAAACAAAGACATAATGAATTGACTTTCTTTCAACATAAAACGGATGTCTTCATATTGTGTGCACAAGATAGAGATCATGATACATGTCCTCAATCATTTCAATTACAAAACAATGCAAACTTCAGAACATGACTACATTCAAAGGTTCAAGTAAATAAAAATATGTTGGTTGAACTTTGTGTTGGAAATTATGCAACACATGATGGTTGTGTAAATGGTGTAGATGGAATATTCCAAGGATCAACTAAAGCAGTCAATTCACAAGGAGTCATATGGATATTATTTAATAATTCCAAATGTGGTCAACTCACAAGAATAAAGAATGCACATTTGTATGAACATGAAATACATCCTACATGGACAGTAATAGAACCCGTATCCAAATATATTCAAATTAGTTCAAATTCTTTTCACATTATAAGAAAAACACAATTTCCCATTCAATTGGTTGTAGCATGCATTATACATCAAGCACAAGGATTAACACTTGATTATTTAGCATTTGATCCTATTAATATTTATGAACATGGTTTGACGCATACAACACTTTTACATTTTTAGGGGCTGAGTATATTGTAGCAACATTCAATGCAAATATAAGAAAGGCTATTCATATAATAACAATATATAGACCTTCAACATTATACTTGTCAATGTTCATAATTCACTTTCAAATGTTTTTGGATCTAATGCCAATTTCTTGTCCCATGATAACAATTGACTATTTCATATTAACATGTTTGATCAAAACTTAACACAACCAAATGAACTCTAAAACTTTGTGGACTGACATTCAATGGAACTTCAATAAAAAAAGATTACAACAATTTATGGATCCCATATTGATCAAATATGAACAAATCCACCCACTTAACAATGCATGTCAAGAGTTTTTGAAACTTATTGGAGTGACCATAAACCAATATATTTAGCATTCAAACTCCCAAATTACATCCCAAAATATCATCACATAGGTTTTTTAAATAATAATAATAATAATAAAACATTGACAATAATAATAAGACCAAAATAATGATGAAAGGATAATGACTTACATATCTCACTTCATATAACACTTTCAATAATATTCTTGAATGTTAGGACAAAGAGACATTACACAATTAGCTGCTTGATTCTATTTTGCAACTTGGGTTCCAAAGAGGTTCTTCTACTGGGGAGTGCCCAATGTTCCAAATTTTTAGGAAAAAAAAAGAAAAAGAGTGTGATTAGAACAAATTCTCTGTTTTATTAAAGTTTTTAGTCTTCGTATTCAGAGCTAATTGCAGGATTAGGAATCTGATTAGGGTTCGAATCCCAAGCATCCTCCTCGTCGTCTTCGTTGTCGGAAAGAGATCCGAACAGGTGCCCATCCCACATAACCCGCTCGCGTTCATCGTGTGCGTCAGAAGGTCCGCGTCTCGTTGGCCCGGCTACTACGACTTTCTTGCTCTGGGGATTGTTTCTTCTCTGCCTCTCCACCACCACCCCCACCCACCCCCCAAAAGAAAGGAAACCAATCGTGTGCGTACCGTTCTTTTGTTTGTAAGAAGGGTTGCTGCATTCTCTTTTGGAATTGCGTATGTTTTTCCCGGAGTGAAGGACATTCTTATCGCGATATGTTCCGTGATATGAAATTTTGTAGGTTCTGCTGAATTTGTAATTCAGTGCTGCTGATCGCATTTCTTTGCTGTGTAATCGCTGTGTGTATTTTGTGCGATCTCCAGCTTTTTTGGGTGTCGGGATCGGTATCGGGATCGGTATTGATCGGTGATAGAGATAGCAGGGATTTTGTAGTCATGTCTGGGGCAGCTGTGGTGTTGCCGGATCCGGAGAGGATTCGGGCCGATCTGCGGCTTGTTTTGCGGGATTTCGAGTCCGAGCTTCAGGAAGTGCAGTTGTCGTCGGCTGGCGCAGTGACGAGCTCTGGGGGGGGTGACGGGGGAGTTGGAGCCCCCGGAGTTTCGCCTTACAGTGAGACCGAATGGTTGGCGCACCTGGAGCTGAAGTTCGTGCTGCGGGCGTACCGGATGGAGGTTTTGAGGTCTTTGGGGAGGGTGTTGTGTGGGACGGTGTCGGAATCCGGAATCGCAGCTTCGCAATCCTCTGCTTCGTAAGTCTCTGTACGTTTCCGGAGTTCATCTTTCACATACATTTCTCTGCTTAATTGCTCAGGGAATAATTGCTGTGCTTAGAAGCTAAGTCCCACACATGTGAGCCACTTTGAGTGTGCCTTAAACCCTTGGTCCAGTACAAGGGTTTGAGGTAGGGTTTGGAATTTCTGGGCATTTTGTTGTGCTGGCAATCCTGTTCCATCCTCAAGGAGTTTGATGCCCCACTCTAGCACAGCTCGCATTCTCAAGTCATGTAATTGAGCACACTTTTCCATAACCCTACTGCTTGTACAATGGCTACGGAGACGCCCAATTTGCAGTGTAGCCAGTAAGACTTGCTCTAGTGGCAGATGTTTCTGGACTTGGCAGCACAGAAGGCATGGTGAATCTATGTCCTCAAATGGATGTGTCAATGAGGAGGTGGTTCTGCATCATCAGTTATTTGAATTTATGATTCTTTTGGTTTTTGTTGTGTAAGTGCTTTCAACAGTGTGGTGTAATTGTGCAGCAAGGAAGCTTTGACATTCATTGAGGACGTCCTTGTGAAGATTGAGGCCCAAGCAGAGGCTCGACTCACAGCCACAGATGTGAGTACACACCCCCTGGTGCTGCGGCTTGCAGGCCGGTATCGGCTAACTGCATGCGAGTCTGACCTGTTTCAACTACTCTTTGTGCGAGGTGCATCAAAGGCACCTTCAGTAAGAGCATTCTTATGTGGGTTACATTTGTTCTTCTTTCAGCACTATTCTTATGTCCTCTGCAGTTTCATTTGAAATGGGGAAGAACAAGGATTGTATGGTAGACTGCTAATTAAAAAAATTGTTTATCATGTTTTGGTCAGTCCATTGTGACACTATCAACCTTCTGCAGTGAGATGCAAGGATGTTGTTATTGATGTATATTGACTCCAAACAACTGTCAGGGACTGTTTAGGTCATTCATGTGCTACTTGCATAGATACCTCTTGAGTGCACAATTTGAGATGCTCAAAGGTTCAGTGATTTTTGAGTTGCTGAGATTTCCAGGGTTCTGAAGGTTCAGTGTCGCAGGTTCTAGACAGGATGACAAGGAAATGGCTATGGAGCTTTGTGGGATGAGTGTTTTGGAGCTGGAGGAGTTTCTGGATGACAAACGCACTCACATGGTTGAGGGCATTGTTGTGGGTCAGGTATCCACGTCCTTCTGACTACTATGGGTTTTATGGACAATGTTGCCATTGTCTGGAGACTTGCTGATCGATGGTGTGCAGTATTTTCATGACTTCTATGTTTGGAAACTTAAGAGACCTGAGGATCTGGGCGGAGCAACTCACCCTGATCATGGCAGGAAAGATTTTCTCTGTGTGGTGATGATTGTTGCATAGATCCACACAGGAGCAGGCAGTGCTGTATGTAGAAGAACTGATAGTGATGGTTAACACATGGCTATATGTTGCAAATGTTATATGTGTGTTGTTTCTCAGGATGATTATGAAGGCAAGACCATCCGCATGACAAATGAAGCTGTCTCTGTGTTACTGTTGAGACCAATGAAGACAGAGCAGCACTTGAAGTTGAGCAAGACAGAGCTCCTTACTGTAATGGAGTCATCACAGGTCAATTTCTTTTAATTGAGCTCATTCTTTGTGGCATTTTGCCTCTCCCCACATTTGTAATGAGCCAGAGACAGGATATGAAATTGTTGAGCTTCTATCGTTGTACAATACATTGAATACTGTCTAGATTTGGCTGGCAGGCTGACAGTGTGACAGATACCATGACAATGGATGCTGCTGGCATCTTAAGCAGTACTGGAACTGAAAATAAGGGTTCTTTATCGGATGTTGGAGAGCCAACCCTCCATAATATGGCAAATGCAGAGACAGGTTTGCCAGGGAGCAGGAAACGGAAGTTTGGGGAGGTGAATGACTTGGATGATATAGCTGCCCAAATTGATCAACTTGATGAGCTTGTGAGAGTGGAAATGGGTTCTCAGAAGAAACATGCTGCTCTGGTGAATGGTGGAAGCTCTGAGGCAGATGCAACCAATGGCCCTGAAGTCTTACCCACTGGTACAACAGGTGGGTTGCATTTGGATTTTAGAAACCCTAATGATTACCATGTTAATCCGCTTCATGGATGACCTGACACATGATTGTTGCCATATTTGCTCTCAAGCTTTTGTGTGATCAGGCTTTGATTGCCTGATGGCTGTATTGAGAAATTTTCAGTGCATATAAAGTTATTTGATTGCCTGATGGTTCATAAATGGTGGAAGGCCATTTTCAAAATATTCAAGGAAGATTTCTGAGCTTGTTTTCCTCAGTTGGCACCTGAATTGTGGTTCCACATTTTGATGACAGGCACAGCAGTGACTGCACAGGTAGATGAGGACCCTAAGAGCTTCGAGGGGGAGCTGCTCCCTTACAGCTCAAGTCTTGAGTATCTGGATGATGCATTTCAAGTGCTTGCACTAATGCTTCGAATTGCGAAAGCTCGCCATAAGGAGGAAATGAAGGAGGCTTTCAATGATGAGCGCCCTTGGTATGATGTATATCGCACAACCAAGGTAGCCATGGACTTTCTCTTGTAGCAGTACTTGCACAAAGGGCTTTTGGAAACATTTTTCCAGGAGGGCTATATGGTCATGTTCTTGAACTCATGGATTGGTTTGGTTTTGAACAAGATGTGTGTGCTGATACGAAGTCATCAGTGGCCTCTCCATCTGGGCTCATTGCTCAAGCCTTGCACCTTGCATAAATGCCTAAGCTGGATTGTCTCCTACATCATTCTCAGAATGTTGTCTTCCTTTCCTTTGTCTAGGTTTCTAGTATACGGGAACTCCGAGCAAAATTGCGGTTTGTTCAAAACAGGCTGCAAGAACGGATGAAGCTCACAGAGGATGGTGTGAAGGATGGAGTAACTCAGCTTCCTCGCCTTGAGGTGGGTATCTTTCAATTGTTAGTATACTGACCTTCATGGTTGTTCTCTTGGGATAGCTTGCCACTGATTCTGACAAGACTACAATAGGACAAAGCTTTTACAGGCAACTTGCTTGTTTTTGGTATTTGTCAGGCACTGGCACAGAAGTTGGGACTGGATGAGTTTGAGAAGGGAGTTGTTATCATGCTTACAGGTACTCAAAATGACCTTCAGTCAATGTGAGGTTTATTGTTTCCTCTGAGTGCAATCCTTGTTTTGTGAGATCTAAAGTTGACATCTGTTAGGAAGGATTGCAGTCCAAGGGAGTTTTGAAGATTATTCTCGAGTGTGTATAAACTCACTTGCATAGGTTGGTCCACTGGATTTCTTGGAATTCCTAACTGATGCCATGATGGTGGCAGCTGTTTCTATTTCGCCTGTTGTGAAAAGCATATTTGAAGCTGAAAATGGGGATGGTAGCTATCGGCGCAGTAGTGAAGCAGTCCAGGTATCTTTTCTCATTACCTCACATTACAGGTGCCTGGTGTTGTCTATTTTTGTGGAGTTGGTGGAGAGGCGGAGAAGTGGAGTTGGTGTTCATTTTGGGATATGCTTTTAATTAGCAGAATTGATCTGGTTTAGGATTGTTCAAGTATGCCAGATTTTTTTTGTTCACACATATCCATTTGCACTGTGGCAGGTGAAGGACATTCTCATTGTCTACTTTGACTCATTCAAGGAGCAGGTTCTCTATTCACTTACATCTCTTGTTAGCGTGATTTTGAAATTCAACTTGAACATGGTGGCGGTGTAGTTGCCTGGAAGAACTAGATGTCTTTAAAGGTCATTTTAGCATTCCAGACAAATTCTGACAGAGATTAGCTGCCTTTGCAGGTGTTAGCACGTACATACTTCTATAAATCAAGCAGGTTGGTGGCAAGAGGTTTGATAAAAATGCGCACAGCCTCTTACACACGTGGTGGTGGTGATTTAATGGACCAGCAAGTTGAGCTTGACCGACGGATGCTGGATTGGATTGTGGGCCTTGATACAGAGATGAATGAACTTGTAGAAGGCAGTCATTTGTATAAACCCAAGGTTGGTGGCCGTTTGCTTTTGCTTTGTCACTGTTATTCTGCCTACAGTGCTATTGTTAAGTTCCAATGTTCTCTGTTTCTTCCTGTGCAGTTGAATTGCAGAGTCTACCTGCTTATCTCAGAAATTAAGAACTTGTGTCTGTTTGTAAGGAAGACATTCTTACAATGGCTTTCACAAGCTGATGTGTGTGACTGCTTTCAGGTTGCAATGGAGCAGGTGGTGTTGCCAGAAGAGCAGAAAGAGATGCTTCTGAAAACGGTGGACAACTTTGCGAAGTTCAGGCAGTACAGGAAGCGGGAAGGTCTTGAGGACATTATGAGCTACGGTGCTGGCTTGGTTATCATGCTGTGTGGGGCCTCAGGCACAGGGAAGACCATGACTGTAAATGCTGTTGCACACCATCTTGGTGAACCTCAATACCCTCCATATGGATCTGAACACCTAGATGCATCATCACTTCTGATTATCTGTATGTTCTATGTTCATTTTCAAAGTATCTCACTCAACTCATTTCTACACTGTTGGATGTGGTTGTTGCTATGTTGCTGATCAAGGCTCCTTGCTTTTTTGTGTGGCAGGCAAGCGGGTCCTTCTTGTGGACTTCCATTCTTTGCACACTGCATCAGGGGGTAGTAGCCGTGATGATCATTCCTCTGACCTGCGTGGTCTCTTCAGGGATGCGGATATGAATGATGCCATCATTTTTTTTGATGAATGTGAAGCTATCTTTGCCCAGGTATGAAAACTGAACCACTCATTATTTAGCAAATCTGTGTTCACTTCTCAAGAGTTGAACTTCAATCTGTGCTCCTTGTTAATGCTTAGATTAAATTTTTCATTGCCTTCTGCTGCCAGTTGTATATAGCAGAAATTCTTGTCATGTAAGGTTCCACCTATGATAGATAATTTATAAGGGAATCAGAAATTGACTTGTAGAAGCTGGACACATTTACTATGCACTGGATGCCACAGAGAGAGCGTGGGGGCGATAGGATGCTTAACTCCCTGCTAACTGAGATGGAGCGGCATGAGGGGATCATTATGTTGGCTACCAACCGCCCATTGGATTTGGATGAGGCCATGCATCGACGAATCACGTATGCAGTACTTCATTTAAGTTTTAGTATGTGTGTTGTCATTTCTAAGCTTTGAGTTGGGATCAGGTCATTCAGCTTAGAGGAGAAGCTGGGGATGAATAGAGAGTACCCAGCTTAACATTTCACAAAAATGCTTTCTCAAACTTGTGGTTTTGATTGGACAGGTGTGTGAGTGAATTTCATCCACCAGATCACACACAGCGTCGTAAAATATGGCAGCTGGCCTCAGTACGATTGCCAGTTACTGAAAGCATTGATTGGGATAAAATTGCTCTGAGGTAAATTTGCTGCTGTTTCTGCATTGCAGCCCTTTTATGTTATTGCCACAGACTTGAGATGGAGGAATTTGATCTGTTGTGATTTATGAGCCAGTGTTGTTGATTTTAGCCATGTGTCATATGTATAAATATGGCTGCACCTGGTTAAGAATACAGCATTGCCTCGAGAGCTTGTTTTATTGTCCGGGTTAAGCAGAAGCCTCAATTATTAGTTGCCTGGAATCCTATAATGGTGTCTGAAATACATGGTTTGGAACCAATGCCCATGTGTTTTCAGCTGAACAATGTGACAAGATTTAACTTCTGAGAGTGTCTAGACACTGTATTTGTCTGGTTGTCAAGCAGAAGTTTCTGCATTCGCTTACTGCCTTACACTTCCAGGATTCACTGAATTCTGTGTTACTTGAACCTGATTGGGATCCAGGTATGAGTTGACAGGTGGTTACATCAAGAATGCACTAGTCAGTGCTCTTCTCTCTGCAATATCAAGGGACTGTGTTAATCCTGTGGTAACAGAAGAGGACATCATCTCAGGTTGCAGGCTGCAAATGCGTGGGAGCCTGCAGGCATGTTTGATATGGCCAGATTTGTTTCCACTCCTAGTAGAAACTGTTGAAGATTTTTGGTGTGGAATTTACTTTCCCACATAGACATCCAACACTGAGATGTAAACCTTTTTATGCAGATGAAGTCATTTACACACCGTGTTGTGCCTAAAATAAGTATGGAGGAGCTCATTTTGTCTTCTGCAATGCGTGAGCGGCTGGATGCCATCATAAACTTTGAAAAGGCTCGGGCAGTATTGCTTGGCCAATGGGGTTTCCAGCAGGAGCGCCTTGGTACTGCATGCCTTTTCTGGGGCCCTCATGGCACTGGCAAATCAGCTGCTGCAGAGGTGCCTGTTCCTCCTTTTTATTCTCACCACATGCTCTTCGATTTCTGTGCCTGGTTACCTCAGAGTTTGCATGCTTGTTTGGTAGGCTGATGCAATCCCATTGTTGGGTTGGGTTGCAGGCTGTTGGTTTTGAGCTTGGCCGTCCTCTGAAGGTGAGATTGCAATGTGAATTTCAGCTTCCCAGTTTAACCTTGTGACCCTTTGAAAATGACACAAGAAATTAGCAGGGATGACTCTTGGCTCCAGTCATGCTTGGTTGCCTAGGTCAGCATATAGTGTCTCCCCTAGCATTTTCTCCTGTCAAGAACACAGAAACTTTTTCTTTTGAATTTTTAGAAGGTTAAGATGAAAGGGTGATAAGGCTGTGTGATGCCTATCATCCAATTTCAGTCAAGTTCAAACCTGGAGACAAATGATGTAAATCAAAACCAGCTACAAAACTTTGTGACAAGTGGTCTTACGGATCTGCAGGTAGTAAATTGTGCACAGCTCATATCAAGGGAGAGCAGCAGTAAGACAGGATCCAACATTACATCTACATTCAAAGATTCTCGGCTTATGGATGCTGTGCTTGTACTTGAAGATTTTCAGGTTCCTTTCAAGTTCAGCCATTGACATTGTGAATGCTGCTTCTTGCATTCATTATTAATCTGGATGTGGGGTATGCATGATCCTTTCACTGCTGCATTTGTTCTATTCTCCAAGATTTCACAAAGAAACCCTGCTGTTTGTAGATATTCAAGGCAGAAGATGATGGTGGTGGATCTGGTATTGGAAGTGTCTCAGCATGGTCCCATGTAGCCCTTGGAATGCTGCTGCATGAACTTGAGCGTTTCCCTGGGATCTGTATTCTGATCGCCAACAATGTGCAGGTTAAAAGCAAATTAAAAGCTTTCCTATTACACTGTCTGTCTGTATGTAGATGGGACGACTGCACAGAGTGCCAGCTTACTAGTGACACTGTGCATGATTGCATGAAGGCATGTTGGGTTATGTGACACATGAGAGCAATTTGTTGGGACGGGTGGAGCTTGGATGATGTGCACTCCTTCAACTGAAAATTTTGCTGGGGTTTTGGTGCAGGGAAGCATAATCCACAGACTGGATCCTGAGCTAACTCGGAGACTGAAGTTTCTCATTGAGTTCAAGCTCCCAGAGCCTTCTGTTCGAGCACGCATGTGGAGGAAAATGCTTCCAGAGAAGGTTGTTTTCTGTTGATGTCACTTCCCTCTCACTCAGGGGTTGTGTATGCAGATGGCTGTTGTTTCTTCAATGATTTCATGTCAGTTTTAGCTTCAACCTGAAAAAATGATACAATTTGTGTAATACCTGTGTGGATAACTGAGGGAAACTGTGGAAAATGAAGATTGAAGATGGTTCTCAATTCCTGTGCAGGCTCCACTATCTCCCCAAATTGAGTTTGAGGAGCTTGGTCGACGGTTTGACTTCACCAGTGGAACCATCAGCAGTGCTGTTGTCAGAGCTGCAGCAAAGGTAGTCCATCTTTCTTTTCACCTGTCTCATGTCAGATGCTGAATAATGACTTGGGAACTCTGCTGTTTGTCAGAAGTGCTACTGAGGAAATTAGTTTGCTTCAATGCCTCTTGATCGTTTTCTTATGTAATGTGCTTTGAATTTTTCTGTCCTGGGGGTTTCTGGATGCACCCATCCCACCATATTGAATGGGAATAGCTTGGCAAATGCTGGCCAAGGTGCTAAGCTTTTTTTAATGGGAGGGGTACTTCCAATGTAGGAATTTTTTGTGTATGCCTTGCCAAACTTTTCTTCTTGTGTTCTTGGGAAACAGGCTGCTTTGCGGCTAGGCGAAAGGCGTGTTATTGGACAGAAGGACTTGGTGGAGGCGGCTGAGGCTGAGAAAGCACACAGTCGGGATGAAGTGAATGAAATCATGTTACGGGCATTCCTTTGATCCTTAATAGGCAATGCAAGCAAAGTGGCAATGTTTTTTGCATTACTGGCTGGCTCCAGTGAACGAGATTCCCCATTCTAATGGTGGCAAGCTGTGAGAGTTTTCACTAAAGAATTTGGTAAGAAGAAGACCTACCAACAGGAAAGATGTAGGACGAATTGCCTGTATATGTTTTGACTAAGGAAATTTTCATGCAGTAGGTTGATGATGGCAAAAAAAATGAATAATGCCATGACTTGGTATTTTGTCCTTGATGACTTTGTGAAGTCTTTTGTCAAAGCTCCATGTACAGCTGTTAACATACATATGGTGGTTTGTTCTGACAGGTCCTGGCATCAAATCCCTGTACCTTACAAGAGAGTTCCTCCTTTTCTTATGTAAAAACAAGAGTTGGACCAAGCCCTCTTCACAAATGGGGCAGTCTCTTTTGACTACAAAGAGAGGACCATGAACCAATCTAATTACTGCCTAGGACACACACACACCCAGAGCCTTGATCAAGGCAGCCTTGAGAATATTCTTTAGAACCTCTCTTCAGAACCCAGAAGCGAAATAGCTTCTGTAGTTATAGCCATCTCCTCTGTCCTTTTCTGTAATGCTCTTGGAACAAATCATCCTTTTGTTGGAACAGATTCAGCTGCAATTGGAGATCTGGAGAGTTCCAAGAGAGTTCCTGTCCTCGGGATATTTATTACTGCAAAGGGGATCACAATGGCATATGCTTTTGAGAGTCATAACCTTGCTGGTTCTCATTAGTCAATCATCCTCATCTGCTCACTTTTCAGATTGCAAAAGTGCTTCCTCCTCATTACCTATTTTCTGGTGTATTTCTTTATTTGTAGAACAACTCCACTTTCAGACTCTGAAATTCTCAACAAAATGTATTTCCCTGTTAACAGAAAGAGCTGTGCAATAGAAAAAGCTTGCTTTCAACTCTGAAATCCTTAATTGCAGACAATGGTATCTTCTGATATGCTGGTATCACTGATGCTTTTGAGTAGGCGAAATGGAGAGGACGACGGTTTCTAGTGGAATGGTCGTCTTCTCCATTTCCGCTGTCTATTATGGGAGTCTTGATGTTTTATGGTGCATGGAATGGTCGTCTTTCCTCTTTCTGTCTGTGCGTTATGTGATGCTTGTTCTTTTAGTATTTGTGGAATGGTCTTCCTTCACGTGGGTAACGTCTATGAATCGAAACGTCTGCTGATTCCGGTTGGCGGAATTGTCGTCTTCCTCATCTCGCTCTCCAGAACTTGAAGCTCGTGGACCGAGAGTGGGAAGCGAAGGTGCTGTGTGTCTGGAGCGATGGCGGTGATTATAGCCAGTTTTGGCGGGTGTGCGCTGCCTGTTCTGGCTCTTCATACCCACGTCTCCAGCTCCTCATTTGTGTCAGGAGAGCCTAGTTGCTTTCCCGTGGATTACAGAGCGAGAGGTGCGTTGGTTCGCCATGGTGCGAGGAGGACGAGTAGGAGACGACGACGACGACGATCGTGGGTGCCTTGTCGTATGTCGGTGGATGTCGACAACGATCAAGACAACGTAAACAGCAAACAGAAATCGCCGCAAGAGCAAGACGAGAGAGTTCCCGTCCTTGATTCTCGGAGAGGTAGGTAGGACGATTTACTCGTAGTGTCCGGTACAAATTGAGCTGCATCTCGCCCTTGTTTCTGCGATGGGGTTTTGTGGCATCATGAAAATAGAAGTGCTCCTCGCTTGGATATGACGCTACAAAACCCCATCGCAAGCCGTTTCCACTTGCTCTCTCTCCGTGAGTGAGTGAGTGAGTGAGTGAGTCTGTATGTGTACACTGGTCTTCAGGTTCCCTCTCTGTCTCTTATGGATCTTTCTCTTATTAATGTGATTTTTGTTGCATCCTGGGATTTGCAAAACATTGTTAGAAACCCTAAGTTGCACCACAAGACTGTCCAAATGCATTCAGACATGTATCTATGGAGGTCATCATGATGTGCCTAAACTAGCAAAATTGCTGCTCCTGTTGTCAGCCATGGTTAATTTGCACAATAGTGGAACTTTTGGCACTATAATGAAGGTTATCTATCCTGCATTAGAGCTTTGAGGAAAATGCAGTAGTGTGCACTGATAGTCGTAATAATGCCTGTGCCAACAAGGGATTGTCTAGCATAATGCAGAGACAGCAATTAGGATGTGAAGCAATTTGGCGATCACCAAGAACCTCATCTTCTTCTTCTTCTTCTTCTTCTTGTGTGGCCAGAACTGTACAGGAATGTGATGAGGAGTTCTATCGTAACTCTATAGTACTTAAAGAAGAAACCATTACCTTGTTTGGAAGTAAGGTTAGTGTTTTTCTTTGGAAGTGCCTGGTAATCATTAGGGGTTGCAAATGCTGCAGGGTTAGAGGAGCGGTTTGCTGTACTGAACACAGGAAAGCATGAATGTCGGTCCTGTGGACATATCTATGATGAAGCAAGGGGGGACATGTTGTACCCAGTGGCAGCTGGTACTTCATTCCAGTCTCTACCAGATGATTGGCGGTGTCCTACTTGTGGCGCTGCAAAGACCTACTTCAGCAGCAAGAGCATTGAGGTTGCTGGATTTGCACAGAACCAGCAATATGGGTTGGGTGGCAATTCTCTGACTTCAGGCCAGAAAAGCATCCTCATCTATGGAAGCCTCCTGCTTTTCTTTGCTCTGTTCCTCTCTGGATATTTTCTGCAATAATCATTTCTTGATCTATCATGACATAACTTCTTTCAAACTAGAACTGTGTGCCTTATATGTAGGAGTGAGAGGCATCTGTACACTAGTGCATTTTATGTAGGCAAGGCAACTGATGGCCATGGTGCTCAATGGCCTCAAGTGTGTGTACAAGAAACATGGCAGACTTTGGTTCTGTGGAACAGATTTTATTTCCTGTATGTATTTCATCCAGTTTCTTTGTGAATCCTCATGTCAGGTGCAGGCTGTGTTCTTGCATATGCTAGAAAATTATACTTGTTTCACCATTGTATATATAGCCTCACAAGCTTGTTGCAGCTTGAATGAGGATATATTGACCTTTTTTATTGGTGAAGTCTCTTTGAGTGCCAGCCAAACATCATGCTGAGTCTTCTCATTGCTTCCAGAAATGTGACAGAAACCCAGGACCTATAATGGTTTGCCCAGATTTGTGGCTTATTACATGTACTATGTACACCAATGGTCAGGGGCTGATGAAGTAAGAGGGTAGTCATGGCAGCTCCCTCACTGCTATTTATGATGAAGAAGGTGATGGTCAAACACTGTGCCACAAAGTGACTCTCATAAGGTTATGACCGCACATATCATATCCATGTGTTACCTTCAAGTGGATGTTGTGGAGATTTCCCTGCAATTTCATAGATACTTGTTTCACCACTGTTTGCCTAAATCAGGGATGTCTTTCCCCTACCAGGTGTGGGCCTGTGTTAGTGGTCTCCTACAGAAAAGTGTTCCAGTTGATTGGAAGTCTCAATAGGGAGCATGCCTAAGTGCTTGTGGGAGTCATTTCCCTACTGACTCTGTGTGTATGTGTGTATGTGAATGTTAAGAGGTTCAACTTAAGTGCTGCCTGAGTTGTGTTACCAGTTCACAGTTACAGTCTTGCTGCTGAGGAGCAAAGTCCTTGTTGCCATTTTTCATGCATGTTGAATACCCTTGAGATCAATCTCCCTGGTTAAAACAAATTGAAAATGGAAGGATGCCAAGTTGTGGGGAATGTACAACAAGCTTCTGCTGGTCCTCTCCTCTTCTTACTGCTATCTATGTCCTCTGTCCTCTTTCAAAGTCTTGATGGAGAAGTGCTCCCCAAAAGGCTACTAAGAAGAGTTGGGTCATAGTATTTTCTTCAAATGTCAAAGATGGAATACAGACATGATGAGATGACAATGCTGCCACTCTGCTGAAACCTGGATTTGCTACAACTGATCACCATGAAAACCTGTGTTATCAGTGATCTGATCTCTCTCTCTCTCTCTCTCTCTATCTCTGATGAGAGGGTAGGACCTTGCAAGCAGTTGGTAGGTAACCCACCAATTTTGTGTTTTGCAATTTGGATCCTGGAAGGATTGGGTGATTGCCTCTCATGCTGCATTTGCTGATTGCTCCAATTTGACCTATAGCATTTTGTCCATCTCTGAATGCTAAAGCCGGAGGACATTTCTTGTTGGAGAATTCTTGTTTCCAACTATTGCTGCTGCTGCTGTCAATGTGCAAGAGAATTGAAAGAAATAGCTGTGGTGAGACAGGTTTTTGTTTTGTGGAACAGAAGGGAAGAAACCCATTTTGCTGTTGTGGAGCTTGTGTGTGACATGACTTAGTAAGAAAGCATGATGCACTGCTGCTGTTGTTGGTGTTGATGTTGTGGTTGTTGTTGCTGTGTGTCGTCATGTGGTTGTTGTGCTGTGTTGTTGTGGATTGAGTTTCTTTCAATGGTGCTCCCTGATCTCCTCCAGAGAATTTCTGGGTACTTTGAAGCTGCTACTGCCATGCTCCTCCATTGAAATCCTGCGGGCCTTCTCCTCAAAAGACTTCCTGACAACTCTCCTGTCGATGTCCTGTAAGGTGAGCTCGTAATCCTTTTGCTGCTGCTGCATGACGACGTGATGGTGGTGGTGATGGTAGACATGGTGATGCTCATGCTCACTCACAGAGCTTCCTTCATGTTGTTGTTGTTGTTGTTGTTGGCGGTTGCGTAATT
>Ga0209611_10008481_pt1 | contig 16043 bp, 18 predicted proteins | sample S1TSphgellanicum_3_FD_187693 | JGI IMG/M metagenome (GOLD analysis project Ga0209611, IMG submission 187693) | Host-associated microbial communities from peat moss isolated from Minnesota, USA - S1T2_Fc - Sphagnum magellanicum MG (SPAdes) (version 2) | ecosystem: Host-associated > Plants > Peat...
ATTGAACATAATTATTCACACTTTTTAATTTAACATTCAAAACTGAATTAAAAATTTGGAAAATTTATAATGTAGTTTAAATAATTATGTTACTGATTTTAATTTGAAGAATTATTATATTATCTTTAAAAATTCCATGATATATATATTTTATTAATTTTACAGTAATTATGAAAATTAATGTTATGTTTAACAAATTATTGTATTTATAATCAATAATTACCAAGAGAAACAAATTACTTTACATGTAATAATGTTTACAACAATAAATGTAATTATACATTTAGTAATATAATTAATTGAATAATATTTTTAAAAAATTCGTGTGAGAATTAACTTTCTAATAAAAAAATTTAATTCATTATTTATAACTTTAAAATAAATATTTTAAATATATAATTTTAAAGTTATAGTCATTAAATTATTTTTACATTAATTATATTATACATAATTCTATCAGATTATAAAAAGTAATAATATATTTTTAAATATTTTATTTATTTATTTATGAATTGTGTATTAATAACTTGTGAATAACTAGATTGTTAGTTTGTTAAATATTAAGAAGTTATTGCTCATTTAAGTAATTGATAATGAATACTGAATATTTGTAGTGTATAGTTTGTAATTTAAATATATGTAAATTTAATCATTATTAATTAAATGATTATCTAATTATTTAGTACTTGAATTGTTTAAAAATTTAAAAACTATGAAAGTAAGGCATGAAGAAAGTTTTGGAATTACAACTTAGTTTGTAAGGAAGTTGCAACTTCAAAATTTATCCCATATTGTTTATTTTTCATTCCTATTTTGAACACTATATAAACAAGAGGGGTGTGGCCATCGAGTTTCACATTAAAAAATTTATGCACATGGGAGAAACTAATCAAAAGGCTCAACCCAAAACAAAAAAACAAATAATGCACAATTTTTAAATACTTACCTCCCCAACCCATTTATCCATCTAGCTAGGTAGGTATCTAGTTTCACCTACCCATCTAGGTCGGCCTTTGTACCTACCTACCTAAGTACCTACCTATATGAGTAGGTATTTAGCCTAGGAAGGTAAAACCTACCTACTTACTTTTTTATCTAAGTAGGTAGGTAGGTAAGGATTTTAAGCACCTACTTATGTACCTACCTAGGTACCTACCAACTTAATATTAATATTTTTATTAAATTATTTTAATGCCACGTGGCATATTTACATTGGGCCACGTGTCATAATATAAAATCATCCAAGTATTTGAATTGAACGTCCTAGATTATTTTTAAATAATAATTATTATTATTTTTAAATAATCAAATATTAAGACATGTGGCAGCACATGATTTGCCTTCAATTGTCACCAAAATAGTTGCATCTTAGTCGCATGTGATAATACATATACAATGGAGTCAATGGATGAAATGTATTTGTTGACTTTTTCTCTCATACAATACCCTTTGTCATTTGCGACTAGTTTATCACATGCAACTTGTCTTAGGTGACTAAAAGGATTTTAGTTGCAAAATGTTTCTTGCAAATAAAATTTAGTCGCAAAGAATAGTCGAAAATACATGTTTTTCTTCTAGTGTCGATAAAGGATTAAGTGACACTTGAAAACTTGCTATCCACATAATTCACGAAACCTTGACAACAATTCTATGCAACTCTAGGTGGGCAAACCTAGGTGCCACAAGAATTGAAGAACAAAGTGTTAAAACAACCAGTTAAATCATTGGATGATAGGGCCAACCACGAAATGTGTATGATAGTTTTTAAAAAACAATGAATTGGAAATTGAATAAAAAAACCAAAATCCCATTCTTTACATTGAATATAGTGCAATAGACGTGTGAACATGAATGTTTATTCAAAGTATGTGATCTCAAAAGGAAATATTTAGTTATGAGTAAACAAAATAAAATTATGGCTGAATTTGAACAATGTGGTTCCTTGTTGAACAAATTCATAATGACTATTGAGAAAAATAGTTAATGAAAATATCATATCAAAGCAATAAATGCTAAGCAAATACATGATGTTGTGGCTATTGAAACACATGTAGGTGTTATTCCATTTTGAGTGATTATAGCATATACAATTCTTCCAAATTCACTAATACCAACTAGATGGTCCAATCAAAACCAATGGTTGTGATGCCAAATTTAAATGTAAAATTTTACGAGACAACTACAAATATGTCATCAAATAGACATGTTCCCAAATGTGTACTATGTTGTGCATTTAGTTGAGTTTATTTTGAGGTAAAAGGGTTGCATCAAAGAATTTTAGGACAAAGTTTCTTCATTTGCATCATGTCACTATATCCATATCCATGGCACTCTTACATAACACCACCAGATTTGGATTTGTACCCACTTGTAGTTAAAAAAAACTAAAAAATGTAAATGTAGAGCTCCATGCAGAGGTTGGATATTAAACTTCTATTAATCAATTGTAGGATTACAAGATATATGGGACAATGATCAAAATGTTCATCCCATAGTTTCTTAGTAGTTTGCCATAACCACCTAGAAACAAACAATCCATGGCCAATAAACTCAACAAACAAAAATTCAAAACATGATTTTAGTGACAATGCAATTTACCTATTGGAATTTCAAGCATCTAAAAAAATAAGCAACTCAATCCTTTAAAAAAATGATCAAAAAATGATATAGATGTAAAGGATGATCCATACCAAACACATGCACTTGCTTACAACAAGGAAATGGACCAACCAGTGGTGGCCAACATAGTTAGTAGTGAAGTGGATGAGGAGGACATTCTAGGGTTGGATGACAAAGAAAAAAACAAGGTGCTAAAAGATACCACAAAGGATTTGGAGAAGGAAGAAGAAGCCACAAAATCGGCGACACCAAGATTAGAAATGGGTTCCAATGATATGAACAACACATCAAAAGAAAATGGTTATGTTCAATTTGTTCAACACAAAGACGAACGATATAATTGATATTCAGAAGAAATAGAACTAAGACACTTGAATCAATTGTGAAGAACTCCAATTGGACAAATAATTTAATTGATTAGAAATAAAAATTTTAAAAACTTATAGAATTAGGTTTAGTGAGTATTTAATGTAAATTGAACATTGAAAGCCAAGGATGCAAACACCAAAGTGTTTCAAGATGCTTAATTTGTAAATATATGGAAATTGTTTTTTGAACAAAAGAATGGAGGTTTTAAAGTAACCATAAAAGTAATTAAAGAAAACTTGTTGCCTCTAAACTTGAGTTAACAGTTAAGATTAAAGTTTTTAAAAATTAATTTGGTTTAGGGTTAGCAAGAATTAGTTCGGTTGATAGCACAAATATCTCTAATAGAGGATAATTTCTTGAATTCAATTCCCTGCATGTGAAAAAAAAAAAAATTGAATGTAGAGTGGTGGGGACCCAAGGCATGGGGCATTAGGGTTAAATAGTGTGAGAAAAGAAATCTTATTATATAAACCATATACTTACAAAATTGGCTACCAAAGTGAAATAAAATATTAACAAAATAGAGGTTCATCCACCCTTAAATAATAATAGGCATGTAGTGGATGGTGCAACAATGGTCATTGGTTCTTTGTGGCCAATAATAATTCTTTTAGAAACAATGAATTTGCCAAAGAAAGAAGAGAGGGAAAACATTTTATTCAAGTTGGGTGCAAAACACATACATTGAATGAGAATTTTTCAATGGCAATGTATCCACTGAATACATAATTTACAATAATTTTTTTTTGAAAACAATGAAATCCAAATCCAAATCTTGTAGTAAAATTAAGGAAAATACAAGTCACATATGTTATGCACTTTATAGATTTTGAAGCAATTGAGTCTATTTTTCAACTGCTTCAAAATTTATAAAGCGCATAACAAATTTGTCGTAAAATTGGGCAAAATCAAAGGGGAAGGAGAAGGGCAAGCTGCCAATATCTGAACATAGGCTTTAACATATGAAGGTAGCTAGTGGCTTAAAGGTGGGCTTGGAAAGAAATCATCACATACAAAAAAAGGGATGGGTGTCAAAGAGTGAAACACACCTCTGCACCACACGGGAAGATGAGTCATTAATCCATCCAAATTTAATCTAGAAAAATATAAAATAGATTTCATGAGAAGTTCAAACTTATTTACAATCCAAATCAATATTAGAGTGTTTATGGATAGGGGATTTAGGATTTGGGGAGCATTTTGGCAATTCTTTGCCCTAGGATCCTTTGTCTTGAAAAAGAGGATGAAGAACCTTGTCAAATACATCTTAATCTCCATCAAGTGCTAATATGTGTCGACCAAAATTCCAACATGCCAACACACTATTACTTGCAAGGAATAAAATGTTAAAAGACATTTTAGAATGAATATCCAATGCAACAATAGAAGGATTGAAACAATACATACCAATTGATGTTGTGAAATCAACAACAAAGGATCTAAGCTTTGAGCAAGCTCCCATCAATGCTTCAGGTGTGAGAAGATGCATCTCCTTGGCCACATGGAATGGTTTCCCAAAACTTGAAAATGTCATAGTGCTATTATTAGTCTAGTTGTAGAGAACATTTTTCCTCCGCAACCTTAATCCTTTACTCCAATATGCGAACAATGAGTGCTTAAAACTTAAAAGTCTGGGGGGTTTTCACCAAAACTGTGGCCTGGTTAAGTAGAGGTTGTAAGAAGAAAAAAGGGCATTGAGGATTACAATAAACAACTAGCAACAATAGAGTAAGATCGACAAGATATGGGGAAAAAAAATTACCTTCAACCCAATATCTTCAATGTTAATTAAGGGAAGATTGTTCACCACTGCCCACTTCATTTGGATTGACATGGAGCAATTGTCCATGAATTTTCTAATCTACTTGAGAACTTGCAAATCATCTATGTGGAAAAGGAAGATGGCACCACTATGGGAAAGGAACTTGTCAGCAAAAATGAAAACAAAGTCCATGCAGTGGGGGACCTTGGCATTCCACTCTAGAATGTCAACTCTAGACTAAAACACCATGGGAACACCAACACCTCCTATAACATCTCCAATGACAAGATCTGTTAAACCATGGTGGATTCACCTAACAAACACATTTTTGTTAAGTCATTGAAATTGGAAAATGAATGAAAAGAAACTGATGTTGATAAAAAACTATTGAGATATTGAGTTGTGTTCATTTGACATAGGTAATCAATGAAAATGGCATCTTGAGAAGCCACTTTCCAATTCTTTTCCGTGAGGACACCAAGGAAGACCATGAGAGAAGCATCCCTTCTCATGGAATCATAATCTCCTCCTTAATGGAGCCAAAGACAAATCTCATTGAAACGATGGTGGTCGACAACATTTTGGCCAATGGAATCCCAATGTTCTCCTTGATGGAACCAAAGACAAATCTAGTTGAAATGACGATGGTCGACGACTTTCTAGCGAAAGGTCAAGGCATCTACTAGAGTGTCTCCTTTTAGATCCCTCATGGAGATCAGCAAAATCCCACTTTGAGGTTGTGATTTCATAATCCACCATGGTCAAATCATCTTGAACTTCAACAATTTTTAGGGGAGTTGTCTTTTTCCCTTTCCCTTTTGCAATCGATTTCTTTTTGCTTGATTGAATATCTAAACCCCCCGAACTAACAAGCTTCTCTTGGAAGTTAGGTTTATGGCTTTCTCTAAGCTCAATTTCAAGTTGCAAAAATTGAAAGTAGTCAAATGAAAGTGGATGTGGACAGAAAATGGAAAGTCATACAAGAAGATTTGAAATATTATTTGGTGCCAAAATGTTGTTTTATGTAACCATTTGTCGAACTAGGTGTTTAAGAAACCATGTTTTGGGAACTTATTAGCTTCCCTCAACACTCTAGACTCATTCCATTGCTTCAACCAAGTAACTTTCTCCTCCTTGCTCACAGAAGAATACATGGGCATTTGAAAATTTTCAATGAACATCTCAGGCTCTAGGTTATCATAGTGGGCTTGAATTTCATGTAAAAATTCAGGCCCAAAATGAGAATCACAAACAAGGAGGTGTTTATAAAAGCCTGAGTAGTGCATGTTCCATTACCTTTTCTATCAATTCATGCAGCTTTGCAACAAATCTATCACCTTCATGGGGGACTTCTTCATAATAGAGCTTGACAACCATATCTGCAAAGGATGCAAATTCCCTCTACATGCACCACGAGAATTCAAGAAATGTTAATATGAACATGTGCGAGGAAATAAAAATGTGATCAAAATGAAAATATGTGAAAAATAAATAAAATATCACCTTGTACATATAATAAAAAAAGACCTTTAGATGTGAGGGAATGTCAAATCTTCTTCAATTTGTTTTCACATTTCTTGTACACGTTTACTGGCAAAACATCCTTGAATTACTTCAAGGGAATGATTCTTGGATCCTTTGAATGCGAAAGAACTCATGCACAAGGCTTGGCTTGACATGATCGAATTTAATGCCCCTACACATTAACTCAAAAATTGAGACGTTGGAGACAAGCAGAAAAACAAGACTAGATTCATAAAAAGTTCAAAAAGGAGGAAGACTTATTTGTTCAAGCTAATCATGCATGTGAACGACTCCACAAGCCCATGAGATGTGTCAACTAAAATCAAATCAACAAATATGTGTTAGGATGGATCATCATTATGCAATGTGCTAATGTAATGCATCTAGGCCTAGATGCGTTGGTTCATTTCCCATACAAAACACATTTTGTTGGAAAAGCACATAAGGTATGGGTTGTCTTGTAGCACCTTCTCAAATTGTTCATTTTCAAAGAACTAGTGTTCATCCCATGTCATTGTGTAAAACAACATCCTCCTCCTCGCCCTTCTAGTTTGTTAAAGATAGATAAAAAACCACATCTCCTTCCCTATATCCCATGTGAAAGCCTTGTTCCATCTTCAAGATATCAATCTTGAGAACAAGCTTGATCATGGGCATGGGAACCATCTTGCACAATGGAACATGCCTTTGAGCCTTACATTTTGGGGTGACCTTATACTTTTAAAAAATTTCCCCTATGTTGATCTTTGTTTGGTTTTACACTACCCAAATTCTTTTGTTGAATGACAATTGATCCTCCTCCATTTGAGTGGTCAAGTTTGAAAACTTTTATAGTAAAAAACACAGCAATTACCAAAAGAAAAATAAATAAAATTTATGAAGGATAAATGTGAAACCAATTTTTATTTGGGGTTTATTGTGGGTTCATTTCCTAAAACCAAAACTAAAAAAAAATATAAAAAAGGTGGAGAAAAAACAAAAGTCAATTAAGATGAAATTGTTTACAAGAAAAAAAACTCGCCAAACTACTCTCAATGCTAATAATAGCTTGGCGGGTTTCTTTAATGCAAACACAACCTCAATATCAAATTGGGGGAAAAAAAAATGAAGGAAGAAAATGAAGAAAGGAAATATGAAAAAAAATCATCAATAATAGTTTGACCTGATTTTTTCTAGCACCATAAAAAAAAAAGATGAATAAGAAGAACACAAAGAAATAGAGGAAGAAGATGGAGATGAAATATAAGAAGAAGAAGGAGAAGAAAAGTAGAAGAAAAAGGAGTAGAAGAAGATGGAGATGAAGTAGAAGAAAGAGAAGTAGAAAAAAATGAAAATTGTTGAAAAAAAGCTCGTTGAACTTCTCTTGGCATTGAGAGAAGCTCGATGGGCTTCCTCTTTTCAACTTGAACTAAAGAAAAGAAGAAGAAGTAGTAGAAGGAAAGGAAGGAATAAAAACCTTGTTGAGCTACTCTCAGTGCCAAGAGAAGTTTGACATGTGTTCTCCTGCTACAAGAACAGAAGTTGAGGAAGAGGAAGTGGAAGAAGAAAAAGAGGAAGAGGAAGAAAAAGAATAAGAAAAAGAAAAAGGATAAAAAAAATGTTGTAGGAAAAAATAAGATGAAGAAGAAGAAGAAGAAAAAGAAGAAGACAAAGAAAAGGAATGAAAAGATGAAGGTGGAAGAATGGCCCTATTGAACTTCTCTTGGCACCAAAAGAAGTTCAGTGGGTATGCTCTTGCATTGAGAAAAAACAATTGAGGAAGAGAAAGAAGAAGAAGAGGAAGGGGAAGAAGAATGTTCCTTAAAAAAATCCCAAGGAGCTACTCTCAACGTCAAAGAGTAGTTTAGCAAGATTTTTTTGCATCCTAAAACACAAAACATGAATAAGAAGATGATGAAGAAGTAGTAGTAGTAGTAGAAGAAGAAAAAGAATGAGAAGATGAAGATGAAGGTGGAAAAATGACTTGTCCAGCTTCTTTTTGTGCCAAGAGAAGCTCGACAAGCTTTTTTCCTACAACCAGTTCAAACATAGAAGGAAAAGGAGGAAGAAGAATGTTGCCAATCTTCTCTTGGTGCCGAGGGAAACTTGGCGGGTGTGCACATGTAATGAAAACAACTGAGGAAGAGGAAAAAGAAAAAGAGGAAGAGGAAGTGCTTCAAAAAGAATGTTGCAGAAAAGGGAGAGGAAGAAGAAAAAGAAGAATAATGTTGCAAGAAAAAAAACACATCGAACTACTCTCGACGTCAAGAAAATCTTGGCAAGTTATTTTTTCTATAAACATTTTTTCACAAACTTGACAAGCCAAATTTCACTTTTAGCGATGGAAATTTTTTCAACAAAAAACCTGCATAAGAAAAAAAAACTTGAGCTCACTCGACCATGTACAAAAGGAAAGATGAAAAGACAGTGAACTTACTTTCTCAAGGAGGTTTTGCCTTCTAGATTCGAGTGTTGAGAAATTTGGAGAAAGCTCCACTTGTGTTTCAAGCTCTTGCTTCTCCTCCTCTAACTCTTGATTGTTTTCTTGGAGCTTTGTGTCTTTTAGTGCCACCTCCTCCCCCTTCAATGTAGATGGACTTAGATTTGAATTTCACAAAGAGGAAGGCCAATCATCAACCACTCAATATATTAGATATACTTTCAAAAGAAGAAGTTGAAAAAGGTGTGGACGACACATCTCATGACCCATCATGTCTATGAGATGTGTACTATCCTCTTGTTTGCACATCATGAAATCCTCACCCCTCTCCTCTTTTTCAATCACCGCCAATGATAGATGCTTCCTCCTCTACTTTGAACTCATCCAGTTGTGGCGACACCTTCTTCTATGTTGTTGTAGTTCCTTCCTCTCAAGACTAGAACTTTGCATCTGGAGAACTAGCAATTTGAATATGTGATGTGAGCTAAAAGCTTTGAAATATCTCAATTGCACATGTTGGATACACAACAAATATATATTGACCAATTCAAACCCTAAACATAAAACCATATTCCACTATGCAAAAGTGTTGGTTTGATTTCATTTTGTGAATATATTCCATGGGTATTTAATTTCTATGGAAGTTTGAAATATTTGCATTTGCAAACGCACAAATTTTCAATATTTTTCCATACTTACAAATGTTACACATGAAAATGGAGCTAGGGATGTACATCCAAAATAATATAACATTGTATTGAGATAGGTGCTATATTTGCTCATGGTCGTTTTATGTATTTGCACTTTTCATGCCCCAAATATAATGACATCACATGCACATATATGTATGGTATTTATCTATTTATGGAATACACATTCTATTCTTACATCAAAATCCCCAAGACATGATGTACATACATGTGACACCTTTATATGGCACATCAATATTGCAAATAATTATGGTATTGTTTTATGCATCATTCATATACATATTGTAGATATGTTACAAATGAGACATAGTATGAATATGATACATGTGTTACATATACTCCGTATGGTACATATGGTTCATATGTTGCATATGGTATGTATGGGACATATGGTGAATATATATCGTACATTTTTGCCATATTCACATATCAATGGACCTAGGATGCACTTCCAAATGAATATAAACATGTGTTGACAAATGTGGTCCAAATATAAACACATTTCCAATGCACATGTTTTGTATTCATATCAATCACATGCAATAGAACATGGACATAACTGAACATACAAATCTAGATGCAGAGTTCATACGCATGATATGATACACTTTTAATTACTAGAACATAGATATGGTGTTTAAATAAAGATGGACAGCCTAGGTGGTACATGAATCTCATACATTATAATGGCACATTCATATGGATGGTATGTACACATATCTAGCTATCCATATGTTCTAGTAATGATGTTTGTGAGAAATTTACACATGGTGCACAAAAATGCATAGAAATTCAAATACTTATCCCTTGCACATGTATTTGAATATGTGGAGTATTATTCTTCCATCTAAATCACCAATACATTATGTAAATACATGTGGCACCTTAAGATGTTGCATCAATATTGCAAATACTTATGGTAAAGGGATATGGATCATTCATATCCATATGGTACATATATTGCAAAAATGCATATCGTACATATGATACATATGCAACATTTAGTACATATGGTATCTATGGTACGTATTGTATATATTGTGTTTATATAAGGTGTTCTTTTGCCATATTTGCAAATGGTTCACATATCAATGAATCTAGGATCCACTTCCAAACAAATATACATATGTGTTAACACATGTGCTATTTTTTAATATGTACATATTCAAGTTTCATTTCAATCACATGAAAAATAATATACATAACTAAGCATACAAATTGAGTTATATAACTCATTTTATACATATGGTACATCTATTTACAAAGCACAAATATGGCTAATGTAAGATGTACATAGGTTTAACACATTATGATTGCACATTCATTGTGATGGTTTAGACACATATTTGGCAATCCATATGACCTAGTTATGACATTTATGCCATATTCACACATGGTGCACACAAATGTGCATCTTGGAAGAACATGTATAAAAATGTTCTAATTTTGTATAAACCACATATAAGTGTATCCACAAGATATGCATACCAAATATCGAAGTTATGTCTTGCCCACCTTGTTCCACATATTTCACGTGGCGAAAATTTCCTTTTTAATTAATTTGTTATATCAAAACAATATCATTGATATTATGGGTCCTAATGTTTATCGAATCAAATAGAATTTCCTCCCCATCTTTTTTCACAACCCTCAACATGCCCAATGTATTTTGTACCATATATGATTTTGTTATTCATTATTGTGTTATCATGTTAACTATTTTTTTCCACAAATTGCCCATGCCTTTTGTACTAAACTCTCTTCCACCTATTTTATGTTAACCTAATTGCAAAAAATTTCCTCTATTCTAAATGGCTTGCTACCACCTTTTCCCAAATATTTTTGGTGTTGGTGCATTTATTTTCTACTTTAGTTGCCCTTGCTAAAAAGGATCCTTTATATTACAATTATTGATATTAACTAAATCAAATATATAATTTCATCCCCATCTTTTTTTAATGACACTCAACTTGCTTGTTGATATTTGTATGATATTTTGTTTTATTATTCATTATTCCTTCCCTCAAAATATGTTTGTTATTTTGGGCAAAATAAAACTATTAATCTTGGCATTTGACAACTTTTAATTTTACATCTAATAATTATATAATGTTGGCAACATGATATTGGTGTCTTTTTCATTATTGTTTGTGGTATTTTCTATCCTCAATGACATCTCCTTAGTATCATTTCACATGATTCGTCTAAAGTGCATTAATCATCGTTTATCTAATAGATTTCGTGTGGCTTAACTACTCTACTAATAGCTTTTGGTTTAATTGCCTTCTTCCACCTATTTCAATATGGATATTACAATTTGCACATTTAATCTATTGCAATTAAGGACATTATATATATCCTTTGAATTTGTTTCGTGTTTAAAGGTTTTTTTCCATCTTTTGTTGGTGGCAATAAATTCCTTTTATGTTTGATATGGTTTTTCATAATCAAATCCATTCCATTTTTGGTTCCCATCTTTTTAAACAACTCTCCACATAATATCTTTAATTTTTTGCTTGTGCCTCATTTCCAACATCTTTATGTAATTCAAATAATAATCCTCAAGTTATTGAAATTATTCTTTAGGTTCTCAATGTTCTGGGTACCCATTTAAACACCATGTTTTAATTTTTATAATTTGCACCACATTCCATCATAAAACATATTCAATGGCAACATTGATCTTCCCTAGTTTTACCATTCAAGGCTAACTTGTCATTAAAGAAATCCACCCACCACGTACTCACTTTGATTTCTTTATGTGTGGTTCAATTCGTCATCTTATGTGCCATTTCATATTCGCCTCGCTCGTTGCTTGGATCATATTTTTGGGCTTCCTCCTTCACAATTTTTCCTCAAGTGACAACTTGACACCCTACACTTCTTTAATGAGATCATCGATAACAATTTCTCAATCTATTGTTCCATAGTCACCACCAACCCTCTAGTCTAATTGGCAATATTTATTTAATTGTTTCTTACCTCCGAGCTATGGTGTTACTAAGAGATACCTCCAACAAGTTGCGAAATTTGGATTAAATAACAAGATACCTCTTCAAAAAGTTTAGTTTTTGTTGATTACTTTCAATGGAGATGTCCTTTTCAAATTGCCACATGTGGTTCTAATTGCTCACATGCCTTTGCAAATTTGCAAGGCATGGATAGAAAGTATGATGGCCATGTTTGGTGCAAGGCGATCACAACTAATATAAAAAATAATTTTGGGCTTAACTTTGAGAAGGCTCATTGCTTGGATCACTTGCGGTGTGTGCAAGACGACTATGAAAACTTTGTGTGCATTCGCTCTTGCAATGAAATCTTTTGGTGCGGTGAATGCACACTCCAATCATAGGTCAAATCACATTGTCTCCTTCTGCTTCCTCCCTTGTGTGCAAATTCTATCATGCTCCTCCTTTCCATGTCGTGGATTATAGTGGACAAATCTATTATGTTGTGCATAGATTCCAATCAATCTCAAGAGCAATGATTCATCTTGGGGTCAAACATCCTATGGTGAATAACAAGTGTAGGGAATATGTGGACAAGACTAGAAGGTTGATCATAAAGGAGGTCGATCACACACCTAATGCAAAGATATATGCGATTTCACTAAGTGTTAGCATGACCTTCTTGGCTACGCATATGTTCGATGATAGTGGTGATGGCCTTGTGGAGCTTTTGAATGAAAAACAATTAAAACATATTCAAGACACGTTTTTTGAAATGAATTCTTCAACATTTGTAACTTGGTTGTTTCTTTCAAGCATCATTCAAGGCATGGCTATATTGATAGCATCCTTGAATTGAAGTCTAATAATTGCTATGATTATATCCAAGAGTGTTGCTTCCCAAAACAAGTTGTAGGACAAAAGGTTTTCATTTTCAAGATGTCGATAAATGGTGTGGGGAGTGGAGCGAGCCTTGTCATGCAAATGCAACCTATAGGGGATTCATGGAATGTTTGGATCATGTTTGATCATGTGAAATGTGTTGTTGGTTGGACAATGATGGCTTGTCATGTGTATGATCCTGTTTATTGTAAAGTGATGACCATTGCAATTTGTGACATGCAATTTGAGGACATCAAAGTTCAATAGATCATGTGGACAAAGCTTAATGAGATGATATGAAAGCATGAATTTCCAAGATCAAATTTTAAAGGATTCATGGCTAATAGTGCATAAGCCAATTAAAACGCTATCATAATTGTTTATGGATTTGGAAACCTTTCTATTATGATGGTTGATAAGGAGTGCACCTATTTATTCCATTGGACTCAGTTGTTTGATATGCACACAAAATAGCTAATCAAACCTAAATTGCAAAATCAACACAACATTTTTTGCCATCAATACAAGAATGCAAAATCCCTTGTGGAGGCGTGCGGTCCCTATGCTACAATTTGTTGTTGGTGGTTATCATCAAAGGTTGTTTTTGGGTTAGGTGTGCATGAGCTTGCACATTGGCTTAGTTTTCAACATTTTCATGTTAAACAATGGGGAGGTTTCATGGTCCATGTTAACATTTATCTACAAACTTCCTATGACTCCTTTTCTCTTTAATTAATTCAAAATTAGAAATCCATTTGTAATTGAGTTCCATTTGCATTCTACTTCCATTTCTATTGTGAGATTTTAAATTTTGCTAATCTTTCCTTTCCTTTGATTTGCAAAAGTTCAATGATGAAGAATGGGCCAACATGCCCATTTACAATTTGGCTAAAATTATGCATAACATTTGGTTATAGTAATTAGGAAAATGCAGCATCTATTTATACACAACAACGTCCAATGACTACGTTTGTGTTTTCAAATAGTCTACATTATATAAAAAGTATTTGAAAGGTGGTCCCCCTAGTCATGGTCATGATAGGAATGAATTATTTTTTAGGGGGGCATGTGGGTTTACTGATCTTGTTAGACTTGTGGTAGTTATGGAAAATTACATGTTTGAGCCATCCTTCACAAATCACCTATCAAATCTAAAGGGAAAAGAGGTTTTTGGGTTTGCTAAGTAACTTGTTGATTGTCCTCATGGCGCAAAAAATGATTCCCATCATTTTTGTTGCAACCTTATCCTTGGGCTTGCAACCAAGGCAAAGGTTGGCAAAGGTGCAGGCCAAGAGTGAAACCTAGGAATCACATTTCATGCTTCTAGGAGTGTAGGAAAGTGTGAAGAAATGAACCCCCACACTCCCAAATGAGCTCCCACTTTGGGAGTTAGAGTCCCAAAGGATTCCAGAATCTTCAAACGATGATTTTAGGGGCCAAAAATCATTTTGAGTTCAAGAGTTTTTTATATCGCTGGAAAGCTGTTGGAACGCAGATGTTTAAAATGGGCTCACATGACCCATTTGGGCATTTAAAACATAAGTTATGGCCAAAAGAAAGGTCGGGAGTCAAATTGCCAATTTGACTTCCGACCACTAAAAGTCAAGAATCACCCGGATTTCCTTGTGTATAAATGACGTGACACATACCGTTGAAAAGCTCTTGACAAGGGCTACAACTTTGATTTAGACCTCACCTCAATTGGAGGTCTTCACACAAAGTTATGGGCCCCCAAAGTCACAAGAATCTTAATTTCAAGAATTTCGGGACTCCAACTTGTGAGTCTCGAGACAAGATGACATTTGGGTGCTAGCCCCGTGACTAGGCATAGAGAATTCTATAAGGGGGAAGGTGGTGGCTTCCCCCAAGTTCAAGTTGTGGTGAGTCTTGTGAGTCCATGTTTACCCATGACTTGTTTGTGCACCAAAAATGCTCCAATTACGCACTAATTAACTTATTGTTTAGTTTATGCAAGTTCGTGTGAGTAATTGAATTATTTGTCACTCTTCTTAATCCCCAACCCAAAGCTTTAGCATACCTTTCTACCCCAAAAATGCTATGAACCAAGGAACGTGCCCCAACTCATTATCCTTCTGTTATTTTCACTTTAGATTCACATTTGAGTCTATCAAGGAGCTTGGGGGTTTGTCAATCTTGACTATGTGAATTTTTCCTGTCCACGAGTAACTATTCCTACTATTGTACCCAATAATATGGAAGATGTACACATGTAACAACCACCTTCTGGTTTTAATAATTTGCTACCTTTGGTATCTTAAGGTGGCCTAAAGTTGAAGGAAAATATTTGTGTTGATGGCCAATGGCGTATTGAACGTTGCCCACCCAATTCTGCAATTCAATGTTTTACATTCCATAAAACCATTGGGCTCAAATGCAAAACAATGATCAACTTTTACAAATTTATAAATGGAATTCTTACTCCATGTTACTCAGGTTTTTGGGCACAATATCACAACAGATCATTCAAGCACCATAAGCATTGGTTTTGTTCCAATGACTTCAATCATTATGTTGGTGGAACAACATGAAAATTTGTAGTTGTTCATCACAAACTTGCCCCCTCTTTGTATGAGTGTTTTTACAACACCTTAACAATATGTTCAACATTCAATGTTGATACAATCATTGATTTGATGTTGAGATGACATTGTAACAACATGTCTTGAAATGGCATTGATATAATACTAAAACATTTGACATCTTATCAATATTAAATCAATGAAAAAAATATGACCAACATTGGCACAACATACATTAATAAGTCATCAAATTGATGACTATATGTTGAA
>Ga0209611_10008483_pt1 | contig 16040 bp, 14 predicted proteins | sample S1TSphgellanicum_3_FD_187693 | JGI IMG/M metagenome (GOLD analysis project Ga0209611, IMG submission 187693) | Host-associated microbial communities from peat moss isolated from Minnesota, USA - S1T2_Fc - Sphagnum magellanicum MG (SPAdes) (version 2) | ecosystem: Host-associated > Plants > Peat...
TAATGTCTCAGAGTATGGGGATTGGGCAGGACTTATCTCTGGCAAGCTTGGTCCCCGAACAGAGAATGGATTTGAAGTACTTGATGCCGGAATCCAAATTTTCCAGAAGAAGCCCAAGGAATCTCAACCAGAACAAGGCATTGCTGAAGCTGAAGCAGTCCTAAGTTCATAAATACTGTCGATTCACAAATATACAGATATAGGGGATTTCTTGCCCCAATCACTATACAAATCCTCTTGACTTTCTATCTATCCTTGTTTACTATCTAATTATATAATTTATTAATTGATGAAAGCAAGGATATGAGTAGAGAACTTAAAGACCCTGATGAGCTAGAGAACTCGTATATTGACAAGCAGGTATCAGTCCTGCTGCCACAGTTGGAGGCATTAGCCCCATACAAGCTTAACCAGCGTAAAAATGGTGTAGGTAATTTAACTGGCTGGCATAAACTAGCGTTACAGCAAGCCCGACTACTCAAGCTGACTTACCCAGATGAACGGGCAGAATCCGAGAAAGAATATGGCACTTGCTTGAGGCAAATTACATCCCTCAAAAAAGAGCTTAAATTGGCTGCTAAAACTGAGCTTAAAGACCCAGCATTATATCACCCGGTTGTCACCATCATTACCCACTTTGGGAATGAACTTAGTAACCATTTCGCCATTTATAAGGAAAACCAAAATGTTCGCTATCGCCAAACTGTAACTGAACGAAGAAAGGTAGAAAACCGAATAGAGATTAATTTGACTAACTCTCTAGAATATGCCTATAACTTACTAACAAACCTTGCAGAAGATACGGATTGGCTAGATGTTTCCTGCTCTATCGCTCTGACTACTGGTAGACGTATGGCAGAGATTCACTTATCAGCAAACTTTGAGAAACTTGACGACTATACGATAGCTTTTAGGGGGCAATTAAAGGGTAAGAATCGTAAAATTCGAGTAGATAACAAGCCAGTTTCACTAAAAGATGTAACCTTTAAAATCCCCACTTTACTACCTGCTGAATTCATTTGTACTGGCTTGCAGTGGTTAGATGACAAGGGTAAAAGGTTTGATAGTGACGATGACCCAGAGCGTGTAAATCGTAGATTTTCCAAGACCCTCAACCAAGCCTGTAAGAACTGGGATATTTTCCCTCCGAGCGATCGCACTTACCATAAATTCCGTGCTGCGTATTTAAGGGCTGCGATTATCAACGACGGGAATGTAGACCCTTACGACTTTACAGACTTTGCTAAAGAGGTACTGGGAGATGACGACGAAACCACCATCAACGCCTACAAACGATACGAGATAAAGCCCGGTAGCCTGACCAGGATTTAATTAAAATCCCTATACAAAACCTCTTGACATACTACAAACAAGAGAGTTAGTATAGGGATATGATTGTAATCAATGGTTAATTTAATTATGTCTCAGGAAGAGCTAGCCAAAAAGATAGGGGATGAGTTGGTTAAAGAACTGAAGGGATTAACTGACGAATTAGCTATTAAGGACGTTGCTATTAAATACTGGAATAGCCTTACAGATAGAATTCCCAATGAGAACAGTTCAAGACGGGCTAGAAAAACTCTCAGGGATGCCGTAAGAACAGTTTACCCAGACATTACAGATACTTCCCACAGCAAGCCAGTAGGTTACTACTTTACCGATTCTAAAGACAGCTATCCCAGAAAAACACCACGGTTTGAGCATCTAGTCTTATGGTATTTGACTACAAATACCGATAGACGCGAAGTGGTAGGGGATGAGGCCAGAGAGAAATACTTTAGCCAGTGGGATACAGATATAAAGCCTCAAGAAAAACCACAAATTAAGCAACCGGAAATCAGACCAACTTTACCAACTTTAGAGAATATGACCATTAACACTTTGGAACTGGATACAGAAACTCAGGCGATCGCTGAGGAAGCTATTAAAGTTTCTGGTATGTCCTTAGCTGAATTTATCCGTCAAGCGGTTAAGGTCTACGCCAAAACTATAGCCGGAAAATCCAAACAGCATACTTCCGATTTATCAATGGTTCCTACCTCTGAACTCCTCAATGACCCAAAATACAAAACCCATCCAGTCCGGGCCCGGGAAACCGCCAAACGCGCTATCCAAGCCATTAAAATTTTCAACACCAATGAACCTGAACCTAAAAACCGCTGGATGATAACCCAAACTGCAATTCAGTCGCTAACTGGCTCAAAACCAGCAACGGTTAAAGAAATTTTGGCTGACTACCAGGGGGATATCGACAGCTATAACCAGGCTCACGGGCTAGGCAATCCTTACATAAACCGGAAACCAGGGCAACGGATTGAGGAAGTTATAGATGTTGCCCTACTAGTACCTGACGGCATCGACTAAGCTAAAGCCTTATATAGCAAGTGATTGAGGGGTTTATAGCCCCTCTTTTTTATGCCTAATTATATGTCTTATCCATTCATAAGTAGGTTTAATAATGGATGATTTGTCTCATCAGACATCCATATACAAAACTTTTTCATACATATATAAATCCTCTTGACAGTAGATACACAAGAGGGTTAGTATAGCCATGTAAATAAAAAGCGGGATGGAACCCGCCCAAACAAAAAACACTATGTCCAACTTAACCCAAAAACCCCAAACCTCCCAAAAGCCCGAATACTCCGAGGGCTACTTTGATGCCTCCATCGGGCTACCTCCAGCCACTGACAAGCTAGGCTCTCCGTACTTCTCTGGCTATCTAGCAGCGGTCGTTAAGACCGGACAAACCCCCTTCTAATAAGGGTTTTGGCTCCCATTCCGCACTGGAGTGGGAGCCTCCATATTCACCACAAAGTAGCCAATAGAGGTAAAAAAATGAACCGTCGAGCAACAATCCGAGAAAACTTGAGACCACAGCAGATTAACCAGGGTTTGGTCAGCGTTGATGAAATTTCCCTAGACCTTCCCTCCCACACAGCAGAGCATCTGCGATCGCGGGACGCGGACGTTTCGTCATCGCTCTCCCAGTTCGGTACAAACCTGACCCCCGTAATTGGGGCAAAAGTGGCGAAGCTGCTATGAGCCGCCATGCAACTGCTGAAAACGCTGCCCACCAGAGAGTTTCAAAAAATTTTTTCAACTTTTACCCTAAAAATATGATTTTGACCAACTGGGTACATACTAAAGGCTGTACCATTTAAACCCTGCTGAATTTTACAACCTGAAACCCTTATGACTACGTTACTGAATGCTGTACCAAATAGCCTAAGCTTCAATTCGGACAGCAAAAATCAGATTTTTTGGCGTTTTTCGGGTCAGAAAGCAATTTGATTTTTGTTACCCTTCCGCAGCATGACTTTCAGGGTTTACGTGGCGGCTCATGTCATGCTCGCCACTTTTACCCCCAATCGGACCACGGCGATGCTCCAAGTAACCGCCTAAACGCGCAATAGCTGAGATAGCCCAACTCACGGTGAATTGAGTCGGCAACTTGACCTTAGATGTTGCTTTTAATACTTTAATTTGAAGGGGGGAAAGAATTTCTATTGCCAAAGTTGCGGGTTGTGTACGATGTAAATACGTCAATCAATTTTGGATTTTAGATTTTAGATTTTAGATTAAGGAGAGTAGAGCGCAAGGGACAAGGGGAGAACAGATCAATCTCTCAACGAATCCAAAATCCAAAATCCAAAATCTAAAATTATGGCATCCAGACTTTAATATTTTGTGATACTCTTCCACATGCCAACGATCAGAATACCAACGTAAAATCTCTGCTGCCTTGAGGGCATCTGTAACTACTTCGGTGGTGATAAGCATCAGCCAATTTTAGATTTTGGATTTTGGATTTTGGATTTTGGATTTTGGATTTTGGATTTTAGATTGAAGAAGAAGGAGTTTTCCTCAATCTCCCTCCTGCCCTTGCTTGAAAGCTCCTCCCTAATCCAAAATCTAAAATCTAAAATCCAAAATTGGTCTACTTCTAGAGCATAAACAGCATAGACTTTCAGGGGTTCTCTGTCGGCAAAACGGTAAGGAGTACGGAGGTTAACTTGACAAAATCGCACCTCTAACTTGGCTTGGCGAGCCGCACGTTTACCTGTTTCTGGTATGTTAATTTCTGACCGTAAGCCAACAGGGCGTTTTCTTGTCTGTTTTCGGGCTTCGGCTTGCCGTTGCTTCTTCTGTTCTGGTGTCTCATCTTTCGGTGGCTTTGGCTTTGGCTCTCGATGCCAGATTTTTTGCCACAACATTCCTAGTGCTTGACCAGTTTCTGGTACTATAGCTAATGCACTGTGCAATATTAGACCATTTCCGCCTTTACCAATCGGACCATACCCTTCTTTTTTGACGATTATGCCGTCATAGTCGAGAAAAGTGGTATCTCCAACACACAGTATCACTCCATACTCTGCTGCTATCTCCGAAGTCATCTGACAGTGGGGCTGTGCCAATTTTAGATGCAAGGATTTTAGATTTTGGATTACAAGAGAGATTGATCTCTTCTCCATTGCTCCCTTTATTCTTGAATTCTCCTCCCTAATCTAAAATCTAAAATCTAAAATCCAAAATTGATTGATTGACATCGCCCGTTCGTCTAATCTGCGATCGCCTAAGTCTAAGTTGGCAAAATTTTTCTCCCACCACTCCAGCATCATTTGTCCCCTCTAATACCCTCTACACGTCAATTATACTGCATATTCTCCTCTGGCTCTAAATCCTTTCTGTACAAGCTTTTCCAGACTTAACGGGAAAAGTCAGCTCGCAGAGAAGGCATCGCCTGATCTATTGGTACAGCAATTATCTGCTCAGTCAGCTTCACCAAAAGCTGGGAAGAACCCAGTTCTCTTGTTAATCGACAAAAAGGATATAGCAATCCTACCTCACTCATGAGAAAATACGTAGACAAAAATCCTTAATCTATAACCATTTGAGGCTTTTTGAACTCTCACGTATAATTGAGGACTGCTATAGTTAGAGGAATCATTTATGTCTCATAAATAAGAAAATTAGTTATATAACTGTCTCATATGTCTCATAAATAAGAAAATTAGTTATATAACTGTCTCAGTTATGTCTCATAAATAACAAAATTAGCTTTTATAATCATTACATAAAGGTTTCACAACTCTTTACTCACCTTATAAGGAGCATAAAATATGCCTTTGGAGTTTAGACGACGGCAGCAACAGAAACAAGATAGGATATCTTCGGAATATACTTCTAATAGTATTGTAGACGGAATTGTAAATTTGCATGAGTCAGTCTTTAATACTATCTCAGGTATTTTAAGTTCATTGTTAGATAGACTTCCAATTGAACCAAATATCTTTCGAGAAATGACTTATGAAGCAGCAATCAGTTATTTTGTAAACGAGCGTCCCTCTGATCCAAGAGTGAAAAAGGGAGCAATGGTTTTACAATCTCACACCAAAGGCAAATTGTTCATTCAATTTTTTTTAGATGCGGAAAACCAAATAGTGTGTTCTTCTAAGGGTAATCCTTTTGGTAGACAGGTTATTGTCCAGAAAATTGATGAGGAATTGTTAGAAACTTTTGGTCAAGAAAATTTGGTGATTATTGAATAGGAGAAAATAACTATGGCTATCCTGGAAACAATTTTTTTGATTAGTTTAATTGCAGCATCTGCCGTAAATACATTGACTTGTATTTATATGATTATGCTGCTTTTTAGTGCAGTTGTAGATTGGTTTCGTAATAGATCTTCTATTAAAGCCCAAGATAAAGACAATATAGCATTCACTTTACAAGAGAAATTGAGTACTGGAAAGGTAAAAACTGTTCAGGGTGTTTTTAATACTCGAACTAAAAATATTGTTGATGGAAGAGTAATTGAATCCGATAGAGTGGATGATAAACTGGCATCATTACATCGTACTGATGCATTGGTTGTGTATGAATAATTAGTTTTTTGGGAGTCTCGACAATTTAAATTCAATGACAAGTTTTTAATTATAGAAATCCTTTTAAGTCTTTGTAGTTGATTGATTGAGACTCCTTTTAATTCTTGTTTATTGAGTAAGGAACAAATAGTATGAATCAAGTACCTGAGCTATTTATTGAAGGGATTCCGAGTAATGTATCAGCAGAACAATCAGCTATTATTCGTTCGCGTTTATTTCGTGATGTCGGTAATTTTTTAGAAGGAACAGGAGCTAAAGATTTGGAGCTAGTTATTAGAACAACACCAAACAATAACGAGCTACAGAAAAAAGTAGAAACCACATCAGCCTCCTCGCAACAGTTACGTACACAAGATGAAATTTCACTTGAAGAGCGTTCTCAACAGTACAACGCAGTTAGTCCCACCTATAAATTTGAAATGCTAGTTCTTCCAGAAGATACTCTAGATAATTTACTGGCTGCAGTTGATGCTTTTGAAGTCCAAGATACCGTCTTTGGAAAGTGGAATCTGAACAAGATTCAACCAGGATTTCGCTCAGTGCTTAATTTACATGGTGCACCAGGTACGGGAAAAACTCTTGCAGCCCATGCAATTGCTCATCGACTCGGTAAAAAAATTCTTTTAGCCAGCTATGCTGATATTGAGAGTAAGTTTCACGGGGATGGACCTAAAAACTTAAAAGCTATCTTTCATGCAACAGAATGTCAAGAAGCTATTCTCTTTATTGATGAAGCAGACTCACTTCTTTCAAAACGTTTAAATGATGTTACATCTGGATCGGAACAAGCAATTAACTCTATGCGAAGTCAGCTATTGCTATGTCTTGAATCCTTCAAAGGTATCGTCATTTTTGCCACAAATCTTGTTGAAAACTATGATAAGGCATTTGAGACAAGAGTTCGTCATATAGAATTTCGCTTACCCGATAAGGCTTGTCGCCAAAAAATTTGGTCAAATCATCTGCCAGATGAACTTCCATGTTTAGAAGATGTCTCAATAGAGAAATTAGCAGAGATTGATGATATTTGCGGACGGGATATTCGTAACGCAATTTTTGATGCAGCAAATAAGGCAGCCTTAAGAGCAAAACACAATGGATTTGATCCTGTCCAAGGGCAAGTTACTATGCAAGATTTAGTAAATGCGGTTGAAGGGATAAAATCTAACAGAATTAACCCATTATCTCGTAGTCTCAATCCTCAAGAAACAGCAAAGATAGGTAGCACAATTAAAATAGCTTTAGAGAGTCAAGGAGGATTATCGGAGACTCCAAATCATTGATGCCAGTATTCAATATCGTTTTATTGATGTCTGCTTTGACCTGTTTTTGACTAATTTTATAAACTTCTTCAAATGCTAGTCTTAAATAGACATCACTACATCAAAATCAAAGACTTAGGATTTACAGTTGAATGTGGCTTACTACTATTTTTTTAAGCGATTTGAATAAAAACTGAATCAACGCTTGATAAGTTGTAGGGAGAATAGCCGATAGTACACAGACGTGTTGACTGATACTTAGACAAAAAACAGGCGGAAAAACTACTCAAATGTACACGCAGAAAGACATTGACATCATTTTAGTTAATGTGATACGTGGATTTCAAGCATTATTGAGCCTTTGGTGTATTTTCCTTACTGTATATGGTTTTGAGGCTTATTTTTGTCTCAAAAATGTCTAAGCCCCGTTACTGATATATTTTTATTAATTAAAGTGTTATATAACACTTTAATTAATAAAAATACTGCGTTTAGGATCGCTCTGTACTCAAATTAGTCAACTAGGCTTTCATTGATAAATGCTTCCTCAAAAAACCGACGCTTCCTTCTCTTGTAACGGATGTCAATAAATATACTCAGATCTTGCACCTCTCCGTACCAACCCAGGCATCCTAAAAAGATGCGCGATAAGGCTACCTTATTTTTATAGGTTTTTCTCGCTAAATCAAGGGTTTGTGATTCATACTGTGTGATTAAATTACATTAAATTTTATTGGTGCAAGATGTGAGTATAGCAATCCTGCCTCATTCATGAGAAAATACGTAGATAAAAATCCTTAATTTATAACCATTTGAGGCTTTTTGAACTCTCACGTATCATTTAGGACTGCTATAAAATCATCGTCAATTAGATTATTAATCATTTAAATTCTTTCTATGCCTAGATTAAAAGGATTAAAAGCTTCAGAACATTCATTAAGACTTCTAAAAGAAACAAGAACTACTAAAGGCATAACGGTGGAACAAATAAGCATACGATTAGATATATCTACCAAAACCATTTATCGGATTGAAAATGGAGGTGCAGTAAGTCCTCAAATATTTCAAAAATACTGCCATTTTTTAGGTTTAAACTATGAAAATATCGCAGACAGTTTTTACCACATTAATGATAATAATGTTACTCTAAAACAGAAAATTCCTATTGATGTTTCATCTTTCATAGGTAGAACAGAAGAAGGAGCGCACCTAATTAATTTAATCCAAAATGAGAAGCGTAAATTAATTGCTATTTGTGGAGTACCTGGTATTGGAAAAACATGGTTGTTAGCAAACATTGCCAATCGAATTGGAAAAAGTTTTAATTATGTAAAATGGTTTTCATTAAATAATAATAATCTAAATAAACTCAGCCTAAATGAATGTTTAAATGATATTTTAATAGATTTCCAGAAGCTACCATTAATTTCATCCAATGATGAAAATAAATTAATTCAGCAGTGCTTAAACATTTTCCAAGAAAATCGTTGTCTTGTTGTTTTTGATGAAATAGAAAACTTATTTGAACACAATAAACCACCTTCTACGTGGATAGAAGAATATAAAAATTATGGCTACTTTATACAAAAAATTGGAGAAACTAGCCATCAAAGCTGCTTACTATTATCAAGTATAGAATCACCAAAAGAAATATTTCGTTATAACGGATATCTATTTTATTTAAAAGGATTAAATCCATTAGATAGTATTACTTTTCTTAAGGAAAGTAAGTATTTTTCTGGTTCAGAAGAAGGAATAAAAGAACTAATCACACTGTATGGAGGCAATCCTCTTTTAATCAAATACGCTGCGGAAACTATTCACAAACTCTTTAATAGAAATATTATTGATTTTCTTAATCAAGAAAATTACATATTTTTTGAACACATTGAGACTACTATTATAGACCGACAATACGAACGTTTAACAGAGGCAGAAAAATATTTAATGTTCATCTGTTATATCTTTGGTAAAGTCAATGTGGAACAGGAAATATCTTCATCTTATTTTTCAATGGAAAGACATCGTATGTTAGAGGCTATTAGATCGCTCGAAGATAGATCCCTACTAACAAAAATCAATGAAAAGGATTATGAATTATCACCTTTATTCAAAAACTATGTATTGGAGAGACTAGTAGACGCTATTTACAATACGGCTTCTAATCAACAAGACAACATGAATTTTCACATTAAACCTTCAAACTTCAAGATTGCAGAAAGATATCAGGTTGGCTCAGATAAAATTAATAAATGGGATGCCATACGACGTGAATTATTAATATTATCACGTAATGAAAAAGACCCCGAACAAACAATATTAAATATTCTTGATATGCTTATTAAATTAAATGAGAAAAAAGTAGAAATAAATTAAAATAGGCTTGATTGGTCCGAAACGGGAAAATAGTATGCTAAGGAATTAATGCAAGGGCTGAAACTTAAGAGGGACAAGGGTTTTAGCCTTTGTCGAAATTCAATTTTTCAAAAAAAAGACAAATCAGGCATCACCGTACCCATCCGGAAATTTTGTACGCTAAGGTTGAAACTAAGATGCAGTAAGCTTTTCAAGAAAAGATTTCTACCATCAAATTTGTGCTTTTAGGTAAAAAATGGCCTTTGTGGACAACATATACCTTCTATCGGCTGAAAGTCCTATTCATTCGTTACTATCAGGCCGTTTTATGCCTCACAAACTAGGCAACTTTATTCCTAAAAGCACAGAAATTTTACGTCATTTATTTTGAGACCCCATTTTTACCGAAAATTTACTGTACTACTTTCATCTCCCATCTTTTCTACACAATGCTTTCAGCTTTTTTAACCAGCGCTATTTAATTTGAGACTCGACACCACCCCACTCGCTACTTTTCTCTCACTGCTTTCTTCCCCACCCTTTGGGCTGGCGATCAGCGACGCTCCGCTTTCAGTGATCGCCTTCCCTGTTCGTACAGCAATTATCCCGTCACTCAGCTTCACCAAAAGCGATACTGGTGGCGAAATATTTCTTAATCTATTGATTGAGCCATAAGCTTTGCAAATTGCGAAGTTCGTGTGGTAGCTTGTGGAACACCGGAGAGCCAGTAAAAGATACGTTTAAAATTAATCAGTAAACCAAAAAGTTTTTCTCAAAAGAGAAATTTGGATGCGGCTACCAAGCTGATGTTATATTTATAACTTAAATTAGTAAGATATATTTACATAATAAATGTTTGATAAAACACTGAGTATATAAATAATTATTATAGTACTTTCAAAGTGCTCCCCTGGAGGAAATAATGAAATTAGCGTTTTGGATAGGAACCTAAATCAATTGACTTGAGGGGGTGACAAGGAAGAATCAAGTGCTTGCTCTATAAGCGTCATAGCTCTCAGACCCCGCTGATAAAATGATTTCTTGTAGCTATTTTTACTCATTAATTCTTCAACCCACGCCCGACATTCGTGAAAGGCAATGAGCCAATTGTAGCCGTATAAACCTATCCAAAAATTGCTGTGACGTTTTCTATTTCTCTCTATTTCTTGTGTCCGAGCAACATAGTTTTCCAATCTTTGTAATCTTGTCCTTTGACCTTGTAACCAAGCTATAGTCATAGCTAAGGCAATCAATAATATTAAACGGACAAGTCTATCAGCATTAGCTTTAGAACCTTCCAAGTTATAACCACCAGTCTTACAATCTTTAAACATGGCTTCTATACCAAAACGCTGCCGATAAATTTTAATTGCACTCTCCATATCGGGGAGATTAGTTAATAAATACCAAGCCTCATCTTCTTGCTTATTTTTATATTTCCTTTTCCAGTAAACTGCTAAATTGAAGCGACCAAATCCCCGTTTTTGAGTCAGCTTAATATTTGGGAAAAATAGGCGAATTACTGGACGGATAGGAATACTACTCAAGGGCTTAAATTCTTCTCTGTTTTCTCTAAATGTCGTATCCTGCTTTTGCCGGAACACAAAGCTGATCTTCAGTCTGTCCAACCAATTCGCCAATTCTATGCTATGAAATTCCCTGTCGCCAATCACGACTAATTTGTATTGTCTTAATAAGCGAATAACCGGGCGTAAAACTTTCTGTTGTTCTTGCAGATTACTACATCCTTCTTTCTCTAGTAAGCACCAATATATTGGCCATGCCCTCTTCTGATAAATCACACTCACCATTAATACATTATTCTCTTTCCATTGGGTTCTATCCAAAGCCACAACAACTTGCGAGCCAGGTTTTATTTGTCGGCATAGAAGCTCTTCAATAATCGGGAACCATATCAACACCACACTTAAAGCATTTAATTCTAGAAATCTTTGTATATGTCGCCTGCGACTTTCCTGTTTTATTGGTAATGGTCGCAGAATTTTAGATTTTAGATTTTAGATTTTGGATTGGTGATGAGTTAGTTAGGCGCAGGGGTTAGGTGTTTGTTCAGAGTTCCTTCTAATCTAAAATCTAAAATCCAAAATCTAAAATCCAAAATCTAAAATTGTTTGACATTGTAATAACCATACCAACATTTTTAGGGTTATTAGCTGCGATTCATTCAGGTATTTTTGCAGGATTGTTTGATAGAATTGAGGAAACATTTAAGAGTAGGGTCTTGTTCAAATAGCAGGACCTTTATTTTTTACCACGTAATGGTACCCTTGGAAATCATCCTTATTAACACTCTAACTGATACTTAATAGCTAGCTCTTAAAGTGGATTTTTTCAGGGGGTTTGTTGCTTGAAACCCTTGCCATATCTAACTTTCACAACCCTTGTCACCCCCTCAAGTTGAGGGATTAAAGAAGGGGCCTGCACAGCAGGGTTAACTATCTCTTTAATGGCTTGCTGAAAAAATTCAATTACAGAACGTCCTTGACTCCGACAAGTCTGTAGAACTGTCAATAAATTGGCAGTCTGTTTGAACCGCTCCATAGAGCGGGAAGCACCACTAACTTTTCGCTTTGTCACGGCTAAACGTAACATTCGTTCGGCTAAGTTATTGTCATCATCCGCGTGGTCTCTCATCCAGTCGCCCACCAATTGACCATTGCAACGTGACAAGTCCCTCAGTGCTTGGTTAGTAATTGCTATTCTGGGGCAATCGTACCCATTGGCTACCTCTCCGTTGTACGAACATTTAGCCAAATTCAAAAAGCTAATTTAGTAAAAAGCTAATTGGCTTATTTTATTAATTGACAAATTAATAAAATAAGTTTAGGTTAATTAGCAAATTTAATAAATTACTAAAAATATATATGTTGACGATTACCGTAAGCTCCTTGAGTGGCGGACAGGGCAAGACGACGACCTCACTATTCCTAGGGCGGCTGCTATCGCGCCAGGGCTTGCCCACCTTGATGCTTGACTCCGACCCGCAACATAATCTCACTACTTATCTGGGGTTTGAATTAGAACCCAACCAACCAACTCTCTTGGAATTTCTCAAAAAAACAGTCGCACTGGAAGACTGCATCTACCCGACACAAGACAACGACAATTTATTTCTCATCCCTGCCGACGACCAACTTGATACTGTACAAGATTATTTATCTAACAGTGGAGTTGGTGCCACCTTACTCAAACGACGATTGGAAGCCATCAGCAAAATATTCCCAGTGTGCATCATTGATGCGCCACCCCAGCGATCGCAAATTTGTTTAACAGTGATTGGTGCCGCAGATTTTTTGATTATCCCGGCCGAAGCATCAGTCAAAGGCTACGGTTCCCTGGTGCGGACGCTGGATTTACTGAGCGGATTGCAGGATGTCGGGGCAACCAATGCCCAAGTATTAGGTGTTTTACCATTCCGAGATCGCTGGTTTGGGAATACCCAAGCCCAAGAAAGTCGAGCGGCTGTAGATGGAATGCGTGACGAAGTTGGCACGGGATTAGTTATACCCTCAATCCGAGAATCAGAACGCTACAAACAAGCCATTAATAAACGTACAACTTTGAGCGAGTTGGGATATACCGACTTGGAATATCCATTTGAAATTTTAATTGAGAAAATTCACGCTTCACTTGGGGGTAAATAAAAATGTCCGATAACCTACTCAACCAACTACGCAACAAACGCCATCGCCCCACAGTTGAACCACGCCAGGATGCACTCGTTCCGAAAGTACAACTCCCACCCCAAACTCAAGAACAAAACTCACCACAGGAAACCATCCCAGTTACCGAACCAACCAACCCAACTGCTACATCAGCAGACACAATCGCCGAACTCATCACCGAACTCGAAAAATACCCCTCAACTCGACGACATTCAGCGATCGTTTTAGAAAAAGACCTCGACCTAGAATTAACACGCTTTTGTCAAGAGCGGGGAATCACAGTTGAGGTATTTCTCGAAGCTGCTTGGACTTTTGCTAGTACCGATAACCCACTTTTAGAAAAAATCACCACTGAAGCCAAACGCCGCTACAACCAACGTAAGCGAGTTGGTCAAATTAAACGGTTAATCACTATGTTGAGTAACTCGTCAAAGTAAGAGGAGACCACCAAAAAAAAAGGGCATTTTTTTCCGGGCATAGTTCTAGGAAATTACAGACTTAGTATTACTAATTAACACCTGCCTACTTCCGCAAAGAGGATTTTACTCTTAAGGGAGTCTAAACATTAATGCTCCAAGGTGTGGGCGTATGATAGACGTTATTGGAAAGCTGCATTATCAATAACGAAAAAGTAAGCACTTATGCCTAACGAGCCGACCTGGGGGGAGATTGTCAAGGTAGAATTAGAAGCGTGTTTAGATGCGCCGATAACTAGATATTTTGAGGCAGAGCTTCAGGGCGACCCGGATGTGTTGGCCCTGTTGTTGGCAGATAAGCGCAACCCCAATACTCGGCGCGCTTACGAGAAAGATTTGAAGGATTTTTTTCAGAAGATGACACGGATGCCGCCGACTGGTGATAGCGTGCTGGAGTTTCTGCACTTGCAGCGAGAGCAAGCGGTAATGGTGGTACTCAAGTACAAGGCGAAATTGATCGCGTCGGGGGTGAGGGAGGCTACCATTAATCGGCGCTTGGCAGCGATTAAGTCGTTGGCCAAGATGGGGCGCAAGCTGGGAGTGTGCAACTATTCCTTGGAAGATGTAGAAGGGGAGAAGGTCAAGGCTTATCGAGATACGCGGGGGGTTGATAGCAAGACGATAGCACTCGTACTTGGGCAATTTGATCGGGAGACTTTGATTGGTAAACGCAATTATGCCATCTTTCTGGTGCTGTGGGGTTTAGCTTTGCGTCGTCAGGAGATCTGCCAATTAAATGTGGGCGACTTTGATTTTTATGGACGCAAGTTAAGGGTTTTGGGTAAGGGGAAGGGGACAAATGAAGAATATTTAGATATGTCTTCTGATGTAGCAGCGGCAATAGCTCATTGGTTAATTGCTAGGGGGGATTTGAATGTTAATTTACCAATTTTTACAGCCTTAGATTTTCATAATACTGGGCATAGATTGACTACGGATGCCATTTATAAAATCGTGGCTACTGCTTTTAAGGCGGTGGGGGTGAAGAAACCTATGTCACCTCACAGAGTCAGGCATTCGGCGATTACGGCGGCTCTGGAAGTCACAGGCGGAAATATCAGAAAGGTGCAGAAATTGAGCCGTCATGCTGACCCGCGCACGTTGATGATTTATGATGACAACCGCAATCAAGATTTGTGGGAAATATCGGAATTGTTAACGGGAATGTTGAAGAATTCCCCGTGAAAAAAATTAATCTTAAAGATCTGCATTTTAATACTCCTAAATTCCCGCACTGAGGTAGCACAGCCAGTTATCCGTATCGTATTTGGGATTGGAACTATGCTCAGAAAAAATGCCATTTTAATTACTCCAGCTTTTTCCACAATCAGAGCATTTAAACCGTTGCTTGCTGCCCGTCTTCCCATTGAGTTTTACGTTCACAGAAGCGCAAATAGGACAGACTAAAGCATCGCTTTTCACATTACCAGGTAACAGGTCATAGGCGTACTTTCCAAAAGCAGGAAGCTCCACAAAATAGGGTGATTTACTAGGTTCTAAAACTAGTGCAAACCTGTAGGCGTTGGGGTTAGTTTTCTCTAGCCCTAGCTCGTCATTTTGGGCTTGGCAATAGCTAGTAAGCTTGTCAGCAGCGGCTTTTAACTTTCCCTGTTCCTCCGCAGTGAAGCGGTTAGAGTTGCTGATAGCATCGTAAGCATTAGCCTCAATGTGGATATTTACAGCACTGTTCCAGTCGGATCTATCCATCCCTGGATACTCGCTAACATTGGCATTTTGCCCGATGAAGATAGCCCCCAGATTTTGATGGGAGGCTTGTTTGATAACGAAGTTTACATTACTCCCAATCGTTGATTTTTTGTTATGTGTGTGGCTCATTGTGCTGTCGATTTCGTCAAAAATGTAGAGTTCAAAAACATCTCTAGCTGACTTGCCAGATGACCTCAAATCTACCTTTCTGGCTAACTCAGCTATACCATTCTCGCTATCTTGATGTGTTTCTCCAGCTACAGGGATAGTCCAGTAGTTCTTGGTTGAATTGTGCTGCGGGTTAAACAGTTTGGCGACACCAGAACGGGCCAGCAGGATACAGACAGCGATATTTTCAGCGGTGGGAGACTTACCCGACTCACTACCTCCAGTCAGTCTTACCCGTGTCCAGTTTTTAGCCAGTTGGGGGAATCTTTCAGCACTCACCCATAGCCGGACTATATCCTCAGCTGTCGCCTTAACCTTATGCCTGGTTTGGATGACCAAACGGAAGTAACTAGCGCGAACGCTCACCTCAAATTTTGGCGTATTCAAACTAGCTGATACTTCCTTAATTTTGTGGGGGTTGTCCCCATCGTTGAGTAGGTCACAGCTGATAAATTTACTTCCATTCCTTGAGGTGTGGAACAGTAGCTTATAGCC
>Ga0209611_10008484_pt1 | contig 16036 bp, 6 predicted proteins | sample S1TSphgellanicum_3_FD_187693 | JGI IMG/M metagenome (GOLD analysis project Ga0209611, IMG submission 187693) | Host-associated microbial communities from peat moss isolated from Minnesota, USA - S1T2_Fc - Sphagnum magellanicum MG (SPAdes) (version 2) | ecosystem: Host-associated > Plants > Peat...
TAAAGTTAATGTGGCTTTTCATATCCATGTAAGTCCATGGGGGAAGGGAATGAAGTGGAAAGATTTGGAAGATTCATTTGTAGGGTGCACAAAATAATGTTATAATTTCATGAATGGTTTGAAACTATAGACTTTGGATAATTTTTTTTAAAAAAAATCATTGTTTTATGTTTTTGATTACATAATGAAGATCAAAAATACAAATATGGTGATTTTTACATAGTTTTTTTAGTTGTGGCAATGCAAACCCTCCAAAATACTTGTTTTTAAAAATATTTTAATTTGAAAATGATTTTTTTGGTGAATTTTTTTCCAATTAAAGAAAGGTTGAAAACTCTCACCCTAATGTGACACCTAATGTAATAGACCAAAATTCCATATGTAGCTTTGGGGAAAAAGAAAACCTTGAGGCTAAACATGTAGGTAGACTGTTAGGAACAAAAAAAGAACAAGAAAACCCCATGAACTACAAGTCACCATGCCCTTCCCAAGGTGGTGTAGGAGAACATCCATTAGACATTAGAAATTGCTATTGGGACAAATATTAAAGTTAATGCCCATGGTGTTGGTCATTAGGTTTTTTTGTGATGCAAAATTAGGGTGATGAAACCCTAGTGGATGGAAATATTATCACATCAATCAATGAAAGTCGAAAAGTGTTGGAAGGCGATAAACTTTAGATAGTTGATGGTGATGGGAGGAAGGGGGCTTGTGGACAATTTTTCTTTGCATTTGTGTTTTTTTTGTTTCTTGCAAATTATGTGGGGTGACATGGTTATGGTGATTTATGGTTTCAATGGCACTCAATGTTTGGAATTGTTTAATTATTCTTCATTTACAATGTGTGTGAATGGTTTTTGCATTGTGGTTTGGAGGACATGAATTATGGAACACATGAAGCAAACATTATATGACAAAGTTGTAGGAATATTGAAAAAACCACAGCTAAGTTCCTTCTCAATTGGTTTGTGTTTTTGGTCTTTGTACTTTTTTTGGCACCACATGATGGTATAAATTGTAGTTTAAAATTTCAATATTATGTTGGTTGGGGAAGAATGCCCTTTTACCATGAATCATTTTTTTTTTAAAGATATTCATTTCCATTGCACCATGAACTTCAAAAAAAGGAATATAGATTTAGAAGCAAATTTTAGGGGTCATAATCAAAAAAATGATGAAACACCCTAGGGGTTTTTGAGAACAATCAAAGTGGCAATTCAACTTGTGATATGTTTGGGTGATTTAAAAAATTTGTGGGAGAAAGTTTGGTTTTGTTATTCATAAAGATAATACCCACCACATTGGGAAATCCAAAGGGAGATTTTGTTTTATAGTGAAATTTGGTTATCATAGGAAATTTTATTAATGTTTTATTTGGAACATTGCTTCTTATTTGTCCAACTTATTGAATTGTTGTGTATAGGGATATGTTTGATTTTACCTATGTTTTATTTGGAACATTGTTTCCCATGTCAATTGGGAATTTTAAGTTGTGTGATGTATTGACATGTGTTGTGCTTCACATTGTGTCTGACATCTTGAGCTATTGTGTATGGGGATGTGTTCCATCTTGCTTCTATGGGAAACAATTTCATATGAGTAGGGGACAAGTTTGGTAACTATTGAAATTGCCACACAAAGATGACCAATGGGCCCAATGGGAATGACATAAGAGTGTGTTGATCCTTGATAACTTGTAGCGTAGATTTTATTAGATGACTAACAAGTATTTGGACATTATAGGATTGACATTTTCATGATATTAGTTGTTCCTTATTTCTACAATTTTACAAAATTTGATTATGGCAATCAGGCTTTGCATTTGGATGCATTTATTTCTTGTTCCTTTTGGTGACATTTCCATGTGTGACTTCAAACTGATAATTTTTTCAATCGAGACTAGGTTATGCCACACAATTGCCAAGAGAAATGTATGTTAACGTGTAAGAAATGTTGTGATATTAATATATAATAATAAAACTTGCCTAAAGGATTAACTAAATGCCATATGCAATAGTTATTGGAACTTTGGTTAGAAGGGTTGGCTTGAATATCTATTAATATCCCAAAATGTTGATATTTTTTATATTCTAACAACCCATGAAATGGAAATATATGTGAAAGCAGCAAGCCATTAAGTGCCCAAGGGCCCCTTAATTGGTGGGAGGAGATGACCTTAAACTAACCAAAACTAAAAATGAAATGACACAAAATAAAAGCAAAAAATGTTTTAAATAAGGGATAATAATTTTGTGGGTGGTGCACATAAAAAAGGTTATACATTTAATGCTTACAAAACTTGAAAAAAATGAAAGTTGTTATAACTTCAATTTATCAAAGAGTTGATAAATCATTATTTGCTTAAAAAAAGGCCAACATTATGGATTTTTGGGGGTAATATGGATTTTTGGGGGTAATCCAATACTATCTAAAATGTTAACACTTTTAACACTAAGACAATAACAAGGAATTGTTACTAACCTATCACTAACCATGATGCTACCTAATACAAGGACTCCCAATTAAAACCTACTAGTGTTTAAGGTCACTTTAGGGTTTGAAATTTTAGAAAATGTACCTATTGATGATGATGATTCACACCTGATGTTATTGTTTGGAAAATTTGGATGTTCCTTTCATTTTCTTGTGATGTGTTCAAAATATCCTTTCCATCATGATCTTATTTGCTTCATCCTCACTTGTAAACTCTTGTTCCACATAGTTTGAGAGACTTATGTTGAAGAACTCCATGTCCTATTGATTAGAGTTGTTATGTTCTTGAATCATGAACAAAGTTTTTGTGTTTGTAAAGCATTAATAAGAGAACCTTGTAGAAGATAGGGAGGGGGAGAAGGGGTTTCAATTCAAAGGACTGTGGAGGAAATGGAGGGGAATGAACATTGTTTTAAAGTGTTAACTTACCATTGACTTAAATGACCCATTTCAACATTGTTACATTTCAATGCAAAATCAATAAATTTTGAAGATTTAATGTTAAATTACCATCTACTTAACATTAGGTTAACAATGCCTTAGCATTGCTTAACATGAATGCCAATTTTCTTTTAGTGCTACATAACATCACATAGGTGAATTCAACAATAACTTTGCCATCTATAACATTAAGTTACCATTGACTTACCATTGGGTCTAAATGTAGCATAAGGAAATCAAATCAAATTCTATTGTCTTGGTATTTCTTGCAACATATAAAGCAAATTCCAAGGTTTTTTCACCCACCAAAATAACCAAGCAACAATATTAATAAGCATGCCTAATTATTCATTAGTTGTGACAATTTAATTAAGCACTAGTTAATGCATTACATATGGAAAAATATATTTTTACATCATCATCAATGATTGATTGAACACACATGAAAATTGGATGATGGTTTCCATTTCTTCATTTAAATATTGACCATTTCTACCTACAAATCATGGTTGAAGTTTACAAGACTCAGAAAATAGACAAAAAAATGGTGGGTGAAGACACGATGCACTATATCAAAATGGATATCACAAACACTAGTTCTACTAATGATGAATTGTAATTGAAGATTACATGATAATTGCATTTTATGGTTTAAACTTAAATATGTGTGTTAAATTTATTTGTAATGAAATGCATAAAACATTTTTGCAATTGGAAGGTTGCATAATATTGTTGGATTCTCAAAATTATAAATGTGTCTTGTAAAAAAATATGTGGACTTTGTTTTCAATGAAAAAAATTAAATTTAAATCATATGAATTGATCAAACATATTATATATGGCATGTGATAATCAAAAGTAGAGATTTTATTTTATTTTCTACATGTGTGCTCTAAAATGAAATATCTTTAAAAGTCCACAATGGACATTAAAATAAAGAATTAGAAAAAACTATCTAGGAATTTTCTTTTTGTATTATCAATCTAAATAATGGTGTGAATCCAATGATTTCATTCAATAAGCCCTAAAGCATGATGAACATCCAACAATTTTGCTACCTAGACATAATTACAATTTATAAATAAAAAGATAAATGAAGTGAAGTGAAAGCAAAAGTTCATACTGATATTAACCATTATTGTACTTTTATATATAATAGAAAATAAACTATAGATCAAGGTGATTGAATCATTTTAGAAAAAAATATGAACTTTCAAATATGAATGTAATGCAAGAGCTTGGAATTGTGAAAGGGTTAACATAAGGATTGCAAAATTTGTGTACTTATGTGTGGAATTTGCATTTGCCAAAATTAGTCCACCACATCATGCTTTCACCTTATCCAACCTATGTGTCAATAATGTTTGGGTGCACATAGTTTGATGTCACTAGAATTGCAAATGATACATAGTGAAAAGTCATGTGAAAAGAAATTGTTCATTAGCATTGAAAAGTTGCATAAACAAATTAGCACACTAGGCCATAACTAAAGAAAATATAGAGTGGGAAGGTGAACAAGATCTTATTTTGTAGGATTAAAATAGAAACAACCCACATGTTTATGATGTGTAGTGGCAATCGATTAAACACATGGTAATAGTACATATCAAGGGAAGATGAATACCTGAAAATGGTAGTTATTTTTAATCTATCACAAAGAAATGTTGTTAGCAAGATGTGGCCCAAGTGATTGATTCATAGTGGACATTTTGCTTCCCAAAATGCAAGCCTTACAAATGAAAAACATAAATCTTTGGTTGTTCAAATGGAAGAACCTTGAGGTAGAAGATTGAGCAACAAGGGTTTTCTAGTTTCATAATTGCCATTTTGAATGTACAATTTACTTACATAATTAATCAAGTGAAATTTTTTTTGGGGGGTATTTAACAATTTTAGGTGAATAAATTTTTAATTAGAAAATTTGATACAAAAATTGAAATTAGGACATTATAACACTTCCCACCTCAAGCATGATGATTCAAGAATGACACAACAACAAAAGATTTTGTCCTTGGCATTACTTAGGAGTGCAAGCTAAATGTATATTAAGTGGTAACCATGTTTTCAAGTATCTTAGGTCAATTACCATAATCCAATGGTGGCAAATTATTGAGATAACCAATTAGTTTAGCTTTTGTTAGGCTTGTCATTAAAAGACATTCCAACACAATAATACTTGCAATTTCCCAAAGGGCTTTAACAAATATACAATCTTGGCCATTGAGGGTTTATTTGGTTATGACATTTAAAAATGGCCAAAATTCCAACAATCAATTGACATATAATAGAAGTTCCATCCACATTCACCATAACAAAGGTCCATGCAAACAAGAGTTCAAAGGAAAATTCAATTGTCACATTGTAAACAAGGATGAGAATTTGACCTTGGATAAAGGAAGGATCTAAGTCTTCAAAAGAAAAATCATCAAATGCATGATGTCTAATATTTTGAATGTACATAGCTAGAATGACTTTGTGAACAATACTTCAGCACATCACAATAATAACCATCATAATGATATATCTTTTTAATTATTACTACCACCAAAGCTTGACCTGTAAGTATTGTATCCCCAAATGTCTTTTTAAAAACACTCATTAGAATCCCTAAAAGTCAAATCACAAACTTCACATGACTTTCCATTGAGGCCATTATTGTGAAGGTCTCACCTTGACATATTGACTTGAAATCTCACCCTCAAAGGTCATCTATCATTTTCCTTCATAAAATGGGTTCATGAAATAACATGGTGTTAAAAAAAATCATGTGCATGAACACATTTTGCACTTGAGTTCATTGCAACATGTGGCTCCTAAATTTATATTGCAAAATTAGATGCTCCAAATGAAAAACAAAATTGATTGTCAAGAAATAATTTTAATTATAGGTTTTAGACGAAAAAAACATGAAGACCTTTGATAGAGTTTTGTAATTTAAAGTAAAACATAATTTCTTCACAACAAAAGTGAAAGTGAACTTGCAACAAAACATTGTTAATGATGAATACTACTCACAAAGAAAAATGAAATCTCATAGTTGGGACTTCATTGGAATCAACATTTCATTTGTTGGCATTTCATTCATGGTGATATGGTTGAACCAAAGGCCATGTTTTTCTGCAAATGCTATAAGCTGCCTCTTCAAAAAATCACCATTTTACATTCAATGCAAATTTGGTTTTTTATTTTAAATTGAAGTGTCTTTATATTGGGGACCCATGAAACCAAACCCTAAAACCCCCCAAATCCAATAAGGTAATTTTTTCTTTCTTTCTTTTGGGGAGAATATTTGATCCAACAATTTTTTTTGGGACATTATAATTGTTATATAGAGGCAATGTTTCTCTAGGTGGTCACCACATTAAAAGAAATCACAATCCTTTTGATTGGAAAACCCTTCCTTTGGTCTTTTTGTCTCATTGTCAAACTTGACCAAAGTGTTGTTTTAGACAAGTTATTTTAGACTTGTCCATTCTGATTAATGTATGTTTTTACCAAGGGTTCATGGGGCATTTTGACTAATCAAAATGACCTCCATGAAATCATTTTTTGGATCAACATTGATTTCATCAACAAATATTTTAGGTCAACCATGTGTACACCTAACAATTGGTGTTGATTTCCATTTATGCCATAGTGTTAATCTTTGTTGAAATAAGAACAAGTTTGAGACCCACTAATGAAAGTATGATAGTAAGAAAACCCACATGATAATGAAACACATAATTTTTTTCAACTCATTGGATTTTTCCTTTCACTACCTAATAGGTGAATCAAACAAGTACAAGAAAGGATGTCAAAGATGAAGCTTTTACACATTATTTTTTCCATTCTTAGTGATGAAGGGTGTGATTATATCTAGGATTCACCATCTAAGAGTTTATTGAACAACACCCCCTTATTTGAACCTCTACCAATGATCAACACATCCAACATAGAGTGTTAATTATCTCCCTAGGTCCACCCATGAGAAAAATAAAGCAAAAATCTAGTTAAATGCCATTATTTAAACTAATCATTATTACAATTGCTTCATCAATTAAAGCCAATCATTTTCTTTTAGTAAACCTTTTATACTCATTATCTATTATGCATATAAGAATATTTCCAAAAAATACCTTGCATATATATTGTATCAATAATATCCAAACCTTTTCAACAATTATTGTGTGAAAAATGTCTTTTGACAAAAACGCTCATTAGCAATCACATGACAATAGATATTGTTGGTGTGAAAATCACAATCCTTTTGGAGAGTTTTCATGAGCACCATTGTTGTGAAGTTTTGCATCCCTCCAAATGCATGTTGTGGCTTGTGATCATGCTCTTATTGGAATTACCCAATGTGCATAAATAACCTCAAAACAACTAAAGAAAACATGACATCTATTATAGGTGAATGCCTCAGCCTGTTCATGAGTGTGATTTTCCCGCTTTCCACTCTTGTTTGTTTTATTATTGAAGCACATTTTTTGGGAGCAATTAATAATGAATGAATCCAAAAGATGCATTTTATGAGTGCTTGGACTTGAATAATTTCATGGCTATATATAAAAAACATTTTTTAAAAAACTACCACTCTCATTCAAAACAAGATCAACATGGTAGCTTTTGAAACATATATGTTTTATCAAGCCTCATTTTGTTTCCAAGCTTTTAGTCGAGCATTCTCCACTACAAATAATAGGCTTAATTGGTTTATTTTTGTTGTGATGGGAAACAATGTGTTCTTAAAATATTTGATTTGGCCAATTTTAGATTGTAATATCTTGGTGGCTTTGGCACAAATTATATTCTTTTAAAAAATACTCAACTTTTCAAATTCTACTTCAACTTTTCAAATTCTACTTTTCTCAAAAATATTTTTGGGAAGGAAATTGAAGAATCTTTTGGAACATTTAGAAATATTTCTTTCAAAATGAAATATATGTTTGGTAAACATGTGCTAAAGCCACCTTTGTACTACGATAATTGAATCCTTGGAGATGTGAAGCATAGTTGTTTCTTTTCATATGTCAAAAAATTCTTCCATTTCCTCTTGCTTTCAAACTTTGTATCTTGCATGGTGACATGTATATTGCAAGCATTGTGTAAAGGATTGTGGTGAAGATGCTATAAAAAGCAGCGCACATTACACAATAAATGAATGAGCCAATTTCAATGAGAAACATAAAAAACCCAAAGCATCATGTTTTTAATGGCACAATTTCACACATTTTCGACTTCCCCCAAGCCTTTCAACCTCCTTGCTTTATTTTAGGGCAATTTTTTTTCCCTTCTTCACCAATTTTCTACACTAGTGGCTTCTGAAAAGTGATTGTTTCCATCAATAAGTGACCTTTGTGGCTAGTTGTGACTAGATGTGATGGCCGTTGGATGTTGGCTTTCATCCTTTAATGATGGAAGGTTGCATCAATTTGATGCTTGTTCACCTCCATTCACATCTTTTTGAATTTTGAATTTAATTCCATCACCATTGTTTTTGCCTTTGTTTCGATGCTCCTCGCCACTATCATTTGTCAAACTTTAAGTGTATGTGTGTAGTCAACATCTTGTAACCTTTAATGTTTGATATCCAAAGTTTGGAGTAGTTGCCAAATTGTTAGTAAGTTTTGTGATTTTTTAAACTAGTCTAGTATCTTGGAGTTACAAAATTGTGATTTGGTCTTTAAAATACTTTTGTGTTGTAATGTGTAAACAACAAACGATAGATTTTCAACATTGTTGCAAATTCAAAGACATACATGCTAAGGTATAATGTGTTTTTTAAAACTTTTGCAAGTTTGGATTTTGTTGGTGTGTTGTAATGTGTAAACAACAAACGATAGATTTTCAACATTGTTGCAAATTCAAAGACATACATGCTAAGGTATAATGTGTTTTTTAAAACTTTTGCAAGTTTGGATTTTGTTGGTGCTTAAACTTTTAGGTGACTTGTGAGTGTAACTCATCAAGATTCTATAGTTGAACTGGTTTAATTATGTTTTGATGGTGCATGAACAAGGTTTTGTTTTCATTTGAATGAAATGCAAAAGTCTCGCTCTACATTCTAAAGGTTTATTTTCAAAAGGTCTATGATTTTGGAAGTGCACTATTCATTTCCCATTCTCAAAACCTTAATGGATTTCTTTGTCTTCAAATTCTCATGCCTCCATTGAAATCACATATGAACTTTAAGTTCATGCATTTCTTTTCAAATGGTCTTGTTTTTATCTCCAAACTTTCTGTCCCCAAGCCCTTTGCTATTGGATCCACGACCATAGGGGCATGTGATGCTTCATCTTTTAGCACTACAAGTGCTAGGGAAGAATGTGATGTATGTGGAAAATGACATTTGCTTCATGTTGTGGATCTAGGCCAAATTGTTAGGTGTTTGTTACCATAGATCCTAGCCTTTGTCTTCCAAAGCCCAAGAAGCCTAGGGAACCAAAATGGGAATTGATCTACATTTTCCAAAATGTTTGGGTAGCCAAGCTACCTTGGGCTAAGGTAGTGTTAGGGGCAAATGGGAAGATGATAATGGTTAGGTGTAAAATTTGCACTAATGTAGAGAATCAAGAAAAGCTCCTTATGCCAAAATTTGATGAGTTCCATGAGCCAACATCTAAATAATGAGAGGCAATATGCCTTAAAACATGGTAAAACTTCTATTCTTGACCAAATGGAAGTTGGTTTGCATACTAAATGAAAACGATTGTTTTTGTAATTTGTGATAGTTTATCATTTGCTCAAACATGGCCACCTAGTTACTAATTATGAAAGCATAAAGGAGTTGTTTGATTTTATCCAAATGCCCAACATTTCATGGCATCATTAGAGTGACACAAGTGCATGGGCCATGGTAGAATGCATGCATCAACTTGTGCTAAGCAACATTTGTTATTCAAACAACAAAGTTCATTTCAATCAGTGTTGATGAGGTGACGATTGTTGATTGATGTTCATGTGTTTATGTGGTCCAAGGGTGGAAATGGATCCCTATATTATTAACATTGGAACAAATGGTAAGTGGGGGTACTACAGACAGTTTGACAAAAGTTATAGTGGCAAATGTGCTACAATTTGGGGGCCTTTTAAAAACTAACCTAGCTTCCAATCTAATTGGTTTTGGTGTAGATGGGGTTTCAATTTTTCAAGGTACTAAAATAATTGTTACAACTCAACTCTGAAAGAAACATGCCCCTTCATGCTTGGGGTGCGTTGTGTTGCCCATTATACAAATCTTGTAGTCCATACTTTTTCCAAATTGCCACTTGTGTTTAAGATTGAAGTTTGGTTCCAATTTGTGTACACATATTATATATAATATTTCTTTTAAATGGTAGTTGGATAGATGCAAGTTTGGTGAGTTTTTAAAGCGCATAACATTGAAGATTCTTCACAATGTGAAGACGCATTTCTTCACAATGTGAAGACGCATTGGATCCCATGCTTTCTCTTGCCAAAAAAATCTTGATAGAATACAAGAATTTGGTGGTACAAATGTTTGAAGAACATGTTGCCCATGATTTTACCAGGTCAAACTTGGAGTTGTTATGTGATATTAAGGTTTTTCTAGGCTTGGCCTATATCATTCCCATGTTTGAATGTGTTTAGAGTTTGTCCAAGTTTGCTTAAGTCCGTGATGTTTTTATTTGTGACTTTGTTGTTACTTTGAAAATTTGTGCAAGAGATTTATATTGCATGTATTGCAATGAACAAGCTAAGAATGGATTGAAATATTTTGGTCAATTCTTAGATAGTGGAACACAATAATGATGCCTTGCATTATGGGTGGGTTATTGAACCCACATCTAGGATTGAGTATGTTGCTTTCTGTTTTTTTGGTCACACTTATATGTAATATAAATGTTGCACATAAATGGGGGTTTTGAGTTGGGTTTCAAGAGTTGATTGGCTTGTGGTTGTGGAAGAGGTGAAGAAACAATGCAGTAGTGCTACCCAAAGGTTAATTGAGGAGTTGGATCAAAGGTTCCCATCACAAGAAATCATGAATGCCATTGACATTATCTACCCCCAATTTTGGCTGCAACCTAAAGCTAAACATGATTTCTTAGCTCAAGTCAACATTCTCAAGTCCCATTATTGTTGTGGGAAGCACATAGGGGTCAAATGTGTTTTCATTCTTCCCCCTTCTTGATGAGGTTTTGTTAGATAAACAAACATATTTTTTCAAGATCACCATGATGTCAAATGTGGATGCAGCCATGAAGCCACCAACAAATTGTAATTTATGTTCACAAATGTGGGCATTGTTGACCAACAACTAGATTATTTTTCATAACCTTTTAGAATGGTTGAAGCTTGTTGAATTATTTATGGACTTAGTTTTGGGGAGTGTTGAAAATGAACAATGTTTCTTTACCTTATTCTTCACAAAGAACAAATTGAATAATTGACTCATAACACATTTGGATTTGGTTTTGTGCATGAGTGTGCAATTTTTTTGTAGTTTGGAAAATTTCCCATTTGTTGCTACAATCAAAACATGAAATTAAAAGAAAATCAAAAGGCAACAAAGGAGTAATTCTTTTTGGGAACATAAACCCGAATTTCTAAACCCCTTTACATTTTGTCCTTTTTGTGATTTTCTTGTTGGATTGTAATGTGTCAAATGAATTTTCCATTGCATATATTTTCCATTCATCTCCTTTTTTGTGATGACAATGTATGCATTTTCCACTTTTTCATATGTATTAACTAGTAACTATGTTTTTGCAAGCCCATCTTTAGCTACAATGGGTAAGGTCCATTTGGATTGGGGTTCAATTCCCTTTGGAAATAATTCTTGTAGCCACAATTTTTGTTGATTTTTCTATGTGCATGCCACATTTTCATTTTTCTTTTCCATTTTGTCACGAATATTTTACTTTGTAGTGCCCATTTGTTCGCCTCTAAATTCCACATTAGAAACAAGCTTGTAGCCAATAAGCTACCTAAAATATTCCTAAAAAAACATTGAACCAAAGAAAGAGAAAAACAAATGTGACAAATTCGAACAAAGTTTTTCCCTTTTTTTTAACCCTTACATGCTCGTGTTTTTTAAAATTGAATCTTTTTTAGTGATTGAAGATTCATTTGTACTCCCCTCTAGATTCTTGAAGGTCCACCATGTGAATGGATTTTTTTGATTGTTTTAACCTTCTTAGTAGCCAAAAGATTTGGGGATTTCCATTTCAAACTTGTGCCCTTAAAAGATTGGCAAACATTGAACCTAGCAATGAATTAAATACAATGTGTTTTGCAACGTGTCCTAATAGTTAGAGTTGCGAACCCCAATGATCCGATCCGAACCTTGTTGTTTACTAAGCTCTTCTCCTTGGCCCCATTTCCCCGGGGACACATCTTTTCCTTGGGGAACTTAATTGTCTTTGGGAGAGCCAAGGGCGAGGTTGGGTTGTGGCAAGCGAGCCAAAAAAAATGACATGTGAATTTCAACGGGTGGGGGGGGGAGAGGGGGTCCAACCGGGTTCAGGTAACTAGGGCAAGCTTAATAAACAATGAGGTTCGAATCATCAAGGTCCACAACCCTAATTGTTAGGGTGCATCACAAACTATGCCATATTAAAATCTTTGCTATTGTTTAATGTTTGCTTAGGGGATTGGGGTCTTCGTTTTATCCTAATGCCTTGAAAACTAGTGGACATTTTTTAGGGGTTTAGGGTTTAGGGTTTATACCTTGTACCCAAAGTGTTCCCAAAAAGCTACATTCTAAGAATTAGGCATGTTTTTACTAGGTTAACTTGGTTAATCTTGGTGGAGAGGGGGTGGGGTGGGCAAGAGGGGAACTTGAAGATTTTTTGGCCTTGTGTACCAAGGCAAGGATATTGTGTTTAGATTCATTCTAGAGTATAGTAGCTTAAGGGATTTTGGCCCATACTAGGTAACAAATAGGCCTATTTTTATATGAGAATTTTTGAAAGATGATATTTTGGCTTGTGTTGAAACTTGAGATTAAGTTATAGAGTTACTAGTGGGTACCCGTGACCTTCTACACTGTAAAGTCCCCCGGTTTCTTTAAACTGTATTTATTTATTTTAAACCGGGAGCATGCCTCTCCCAGGCAAGACAGTTCCGGTGGACACACGGGTCCTCCAAAGGGGCCTCCTCTTTATTTAGATTAGTTATAGAGTTATAATATCTTGAAAGATTTTGGTTTCTTTTAAAGGATTTTTGGAAGATCACGTATATTTTTGCATGGTGAAATATTTGACTTTCCATAATTATTCTTTTGCCTTAAGGTACTTTTTAATGTAAATGATGAGGCCATAGTGTAACACACACACCCCTTGTTTTGAGGTTGTGAGGAGCAAATGGCAAACATACTCATAGCTATGTTTTAAACCAAAACGAAAAAAAAATGAACCCTCTTGGATGTATGTTCATTTGTCTCATTGGCTACATGCATATTCTATGCCTTGACATTGGTCGCCACCATTTTTTGTCTCCATTAATACCCCTTCTACAAAAAAAACAATGATATTTGGCCCATTGTTGTTGTTGTTGTTTTCATCTTTTGGTGATGCTTTGTCAAATGGCAAAAAAAAATTTCTTCAGAAGAGCTAGAAAATGTGTTCTTTGGGTTTCTACTCACACTATTTTGAATTTTATTTATTTAAATGTCAGATTATATATTAAGTTCTAGTAGGTAGCCAAGAAATCAGCTTGAATTTTTTTTAAAAATCCCCAAATCTGGCTAAATTGTCTTATGGATGATTTCCACTTCAGCTACATGACAAAAATTTTAAAAACAAGGGGTGTGGGTCACACACTATGGCCTTTGCCATTTACTTAAAAAAGTACTTAAGGCAAAAGAAAGAAGAATTATGGAAACTCAAATATTTCACCATAGCCAAAAATTATACGTAATCTTCAAACAATCCTCAAAAAGAAACCAAAAATCCTTCAAGATATTATAACTCTATAACTTAATCTCAAGTTTCAACACAAGCCAAAAAAATATCATCTTTCAAAAATCCTCATATAAAAATAGACCTATTATTTATTACCTAAGGGCCAATAAGGCCAAAATCCCTTAAGCTACTTTGGCAATAAAAATAATAATTTATGAAATTTCAGCAATAAATATATATGCAGCTTTTTTTGATAGATTTTTAAAGAACCTCTAACATAATGAATTATGAGACCATTTAGAATAAATTTATTTTTCTTTATTTTATTTTATTTTATTTATTTATTTGCAAAAATAGCCAGACATACAGACATAATGTTCAACCAAATTATATTATAGGCTGGAGAAATGTTCTCAATTATTGGATACTTGCTCAACAATGGTGGATTTGGCCTGAAGCAAAAAAAAAAAAAAAAAAAAAAAAAAAAAAAAAAAAGAAAAAAAAAAAGAAAGAACTTCCTCGGGTTCCACCAATTTTTGAATTTCCTTTAAATTTTGACAATTTAAAACAAATCATTTCTAAAATATTCAGTATTTTCAAAAAAAATAATTGAATTATCACCGAACCTGAAAAGGTACTACGGTATTGACTTTTGTTATTCATTCATCCATCCATCCATTCATCCATCCTCAGGTTTTTAGATTTTTGTGTTGTTCTGCAAAAGACATTGTAGACTTTTAGGAAAGTGTTAAGACCATAAAAGCTTCAAATGCTTAATAAATAAATAAATAAATAAATAAATAAATAAATAATTGATTGATTGATTGATTGACAAGCTGCAACCCATTTTCAATTTTTGGGTATTTTCAATTTCCCAATTTGAAAGAAGTACAACAAAGTAAGTTTCCAGGTACAAAAATCTGAGCACAGACTGACTTACTACTACAAAGTCCAGAAGCCTTTTGGCTTGTTTTCTCATGTCATAACATGAGAAAAACAACAGAACTTCAGAAACCTGAGCTCATCATGCAGGGTGCATGGGCAGAGGAGAGGAGGCCCATCCATGCAAAGCAAAGGGAGTTTTGTCAACACAACAACTACTCCATCCAGTTCTGCAACTGTCCCTGCTCTCTACAACTCATCTTGCAAGCAGATCTTAAGTGTTGGGCTTTTAGGGTTACTACCTCTGACCTCCAAGTAAGGTGAGATGATGTGCATGCAATTTTTTTTTTAATGTTCAAGTATTATTGATGACACCCAGTCTCCCAATTTCCTTTGTAGAGAAAGTGTCCAGTTCATCATATATTAAAGGGGAGAATAGTAACTGCCACTAGTGGGTGTTACATTATCACTAAGTATTAAAATTTGAACATTGTTTCAAAATCAAAGTAGAGATTTTGCAATGTTGATCTACAACTATCAAAACCAAACACTTAAGTACAAGGTGAGCAATTGACTACAATTTCCCCTCTTTTTTTACACAACTTAGTCTCACTAAGCTTCCTTGATATACACATTATTCATGCTTCACCAAGCTTCACTAAGACACATTAAGACATGCATTTCGTCAAGCTTCATTGAGACACTCCAAGACGTAGTTTACACTTCACGAAGATCATTCTTTGCTCCCTCTTTTCTTGTGTGTCATCATGTTTAATAAATAGCCCAAAAAAAAAATTCATACAACAATGACATGAACAATCTTGAGTATGAAGTTACACAAAACAACACAACTACAAGTAAATAGTTTCTACCTAATTAGTTTCTACATTGGCAAATTGTTTCAAACTTATCAAAAAGTTTCAAGATTCTCAAAATCTTACAACAATAGGAGTATCAAATTGTTACAAAAAAGTATGCAAGTTTGCATCTATAGGAAAACAAGAAAAATCACTAGATTCATTCATGAACATATTTGCATATTTGTTGAACATGCCTCACTATGAGGGTTCACTCATAATTCAATTGGGTCTATTCTATTTAAGAAGATGTTCACTAAAGCGCATCAAATTTATGTGTTTAAAAAGGTGAAGTGGCAAAAGTTGTAATAGAAATCAAAATTGGTTAAAATCTAACTTGGGTTCCATGTTGTTACACACTACCAATGTCAATGAAATGATGAAAAATATGAAAAGTAAGTAGCATCCAAATGAAAATATTGAACAACATTGCATGCAACTTGAATTGAATTTATGTCAATCCAAATTCAATTGAATTCAAATTCCTAAATTAACTTCAAAATATTGATT
>Ga0209611_10008488_pt1 | contig 16028 bp, 13 predicted proteins | sample S1TSphgellanicum_3_FD_187693 | JGI IMG/M metagenome (GOLD analysis project Ga0209611, IMG submission 187693) | Host-associated microbial communities from peat moss isolated from Minnesota, USA - S1T2_Fc - Sphagnum magellanicum MG (SPAdes) (version 2) | ecosystem: Host-associated > Plants > Peat...
TTCCAAAAAACCTCCCCCCCTTTTATTCTTTTTTTTTTCCTTGTTTTTTTCCGGGGGTGAGCGGTGGGTTTGTTTCCCTATAAATGCTCTCACCTAGACAAGCCGCCAAAGTAGACTAGGCATGCTAAACTAGGCATGTGTAAAATAGCTTAGCATGGCTCTATATAGACCCAAGAATTTGGCCATACCTATATGCTTTTCTAATATTATAGCTTACCTAGAAACCTAGAGACCTACCTAACCTATGTTGTTCATATAGGTACCTAATTGTTAGAAAAATGAAATGCTCCAACAAAAACAACAAAAATTGAAAAAATAAAAAAAGGTCGGGGTGGTAGTTGGGGGGATTAGGGATGAATATAAATTGTGGGAACTCATAAATTAACAACTCTTCATTCAAATCATCGTCATCATCCATTTGGGTCGGTCACACACAATGTTTGTTACAAACTCATGGCCTTTTCTTTGTGTTGCATGGGCTCAATGTTAACTTACCCTCCTCCTCCCTTGAACTCCTCCCATTCATCAAAATTTTGTTAGGTACATGAAGTGCCAACTATTTAAGGACATACTTAGCTTTGAAGATTGCAAAATTGATATCACCTCTAGTGTGTGTAGGTGGTCTCTCTCCCCCCTCCTCCTCCTCCTCCCCCCCCCACTTCCCCCATTCTCTCTCCTTGAAAACCTTAGAGGTTAGAAGATGATATCCCATTTGACAAATTTTTGAGTTTGAAACATCTAGATGATATCATGCACACTTACAAAATATTTGTAGCAAAGGGTAAATTTGTGTGTGACAACTAGGTATATAATATTTCATTGAATTAATTGATAGAATATTTAACTTGGCTTGAAGGAATTGATTGCAGCTAACAAATGACAATTTCCTTTCTTTTTTATTGTTTTATTTTCCATTTTATTATTTTTATTTTTATTTTCCATTTTATGAGTGCATGGCCAAAGTTTCATCCTTTAATTGGATGAGAGGGAAGCACAAAAAAAGCTGTAAATGATACAATAAGACTAGATCAGGATTTTCCTTTTAAAATTGTGACTGACTTAAAATTGTGATGTGCCAATCTTAATTGTTCAATGGCATAAAATTTGAGGAGTCCGGTATGAGGTGCACACAAAACACGAACACACTCAAACCAAGCAAAGTTTGTAATTGATGTTAGGTACTCTTCTACATATGATTCATTTGCTTCTACAATAAGCAAAATTTCCTAAAGTAGTCATCTTACAACGGTCATTCACTCAAGTCACCCATTTCCGTCAAAGTCCTCCACATGGTACCTATCATCTTGTCCATGATCTCCGCTGCTTCATTCAAGATAAATTGAGGATATAATATATATATACACAAATCTAGCTTAGGAAATCTTCTTACAATGAAGAAAAAAATGGCTAGGTATCACATTTCATGACCTACCAATCTAACCTAACTTGAAGAAAATAAAATGAAGTAGGCCTACCTATGTGCATGCATCTCCTCTTATTCAGAATTGATAAAGCCCAAGAACCCAACATTATTCAATGCTTCAAGACTGGAGCCTTCTTTTTCATGCAATTCTCCTCATTTGTTGTTCATATACGATGATGACCACCACCACCACCACCACCCATGTTTTTCCAGAACCCCAACCAACACTTGTTTCACAATACAAGTAGAAACTTTCTAGCTCCGTACCCCTCCAGATAAATGAAGGATAAGCTTGTCTGAAATTGTTAAATTGCTCTGAACCAACGAGGAAAACAAAATTTGTGGGTAAAGATTTCACTAGTCTTCTTTGTGTGCATGGGTGCATTTTTGTGTGTGTGAAAAAATGAATTTTTAATTTTTTTTTGAAATTATATAATTTTCCATCATCTAATATGATATTGTGATATGAGTAGTGAAATTATTCAGACTGTAGCCTGCCATAATTATGATGATTTTCAACATGTCAACTTAATATTTTCACAAAATTTCATTTCATTATTTTGAGAATTATATAATGATGAAACTGACCTTAGGGTAAGGTAGTAGAAGTACATTCTGTTTCGGAACTTTTTACTTTGCAGTGTCACCTTTGTCAGAGTGCTTTATTTTGCATTGTTGTCACCATTTTTTGTCGGAGAGTGCTTGGAGTGCTTTGTTTTGCATTGTTGTCACCCTTTTTGTCTGAGAGTGCTTAAATTTTTCATAGTGTTGTCACCCCGCCCCCCAACTCTTCTAAACGCATGACTCTTGAGCTTTCTTCGAGGTTCAGGTTGCCAGAAAGAAGCAAGGAACCCGCGGCCACCTGCCCAACTCCACTTGGGCAGCAAAGACATATATATAAGGAGAAACAAGATCAAAGAGTAGTAGAGAGATTTGCACACAAATCCAATCCTGAGAGTTTTCCATTTTCTACGGGTCAATGATTTTTTTTTTTTAATGCTACTTCACAAACTCTAGACCCACATGGATCACTCTAAACCCTAAACCCTACTTCTTATTTTTGGTTCAAGCTCTTTAAAAATCTGGGTTGATTCAGCCAGAGTAAACCAGCAACTCACCAGTGTGCACACACCTATGAAGGATGGATGATAAGTGATCAGTAAACAGTTTTCTGTTGGGTTCCAGTTCCCTACTAGCTAACCATGGTGGTTATCATCTGGGTTGTTTTTTTAAACCACCTACTAACAACCCATTTGCCGGTTGTTATAATTAGTAGGTAGTAAAGATAAGCCTTACATATCAAAGTATACTTACCGTGTCCTCAACTGATTTTTCCTTCCAAAACCTGGTTTTTTGGAATTTATTTGAATTTTCAGCGGCAGAAATCACTTAAAAAATCAATATCTCTCACATTCTGAATCCAAATCTTACCAAATAAATTCCATTAAATCCTGCTCATCAAGATCTTTCCAACCAAGAACACCAAAGGCACATTCCAATTCCTCCCAAATTTTCAGCTACCATTTGATTTTTAATGTTTAGCGAAGAAATCATTCAATATTCAAGAACTTTTGCACCACAAGTCCAAAAATGTCATGGAACCAAGCCCATGCACCCCCTCGTCCTCAAGAGCTTTCCAAAGACACCAAGGACACGATCAGAAGCATCCCTGTTTGGTGGATCTCATAACTACAATACAAAACAAAACAAACTACCTTCCTTCATACATAGATAGCTGCCATGTATCAATACTAATACCAATTTTATACCTACCATATACCAGGCAAGAATCAGCCTTGGAGCTAATACCAGTCTGGTACTGGGTAAGGAAACCCCCCCCCCCATATCTGCTAACAGTACAACACTGGTTTGATTCTTGTAGGAAGTTGTGCTAGTTGTTGTCTAGGTACTGTGATCTCTGCCCAACACTGTCATAATGGATCAAAGCTTATCCAGATGGATGGATATGGGAATTTCTCAGAGGAGAAAGAGAGTACACTAGCTTGATTGACATCTCTGACCAAGTAAGTTGTAGTAGGTACTTGAATCAACAACACAAAGGTAGCTTTGCAATTCTTCACTGTTGGGGTTGGGTTAGCTTGACTTAATTATGACCATGTACAAAGTTGTTGGAAGACTTTCTAGCTTAAAGCTTAGTGGTAAGTGGGTTTAGGGTTTTAAGGTGGCTAGCTAGCTAGCTACCTGGCTGACGCTGGAGAAACACCCAGTAGCCTAATTGGTGAAGAACAAAAAGGCCAGTATCATTGACCATTAACCCATGGGTATGGAATATTCTGATAACCATGGTCAGGGCACACTGGCCACTACCCATGGTATAGAATACTTGTCACAATTGTGAGACCCCTTTGGTGATGAGAAGATTCTTACCTTCACAGGGCTTAGGGTCCAAGGTCTGTCATAACCATGGACCTTTGGTTATGAGGGCTATTTTTTAAAGGCCCTTGGGTTTTCAAGAATATTCTGTGTGGATGGATGATGGTCAGGTCACCACTTTAGCTCCATTAGGAGGACGAAGCTTTTCATCCCACCTCGAGAACATAGGTATGATATGCCCATTCCCATGCCCTTTCAACTTTGAAGTCCAAACTCCAAACTTCTTCCAAGACATGTGCCAATGATCCTTATCTGGTGATAGTCAAGCTCAGGTTTCATAGCAACCAGGGTTGAAATTTCGCGGCCATGTCCAAGCTCGAAGCTGGCAATGGTAGTTTTGGTCGAATTTCATTAGAGTTGGGGGCGTTTTTGCTAGCAAGGAACCTCGATGGTTCACTTGAATGTGGGCAAGGGATATTTAAAGTTTTCATTCTTCTTATTATTATTGAATCCATATTATTTGATTTTTCTCTTATGTAGTTTGCACCCAAAAAAAACACAATTCAACATTCATTGTTTTGGTTATTATTTTGATTACTTCTGAATTATTTTCTTTTAAACTCTAATATGTGTTTTATCAAAATTGTTTCTTGAAGAACAAAAATCAAAATAACATTTGTCAAAAGAAAAAACTCTGTCAAACTCTCTCTAGCTTCTGAAATTTTTGGGCTTTTTTTCCCTTATAACATAATCTTCTTTTATTACATTTAAAAAATCATTAAAAAATGATGATCATCATGATAAAATAATATTGATAAATCAATTTAATCCTATTATACCTCTAAAAATGTCCTAATCATAATTCAAATTCAAAATGATTTTCTAACCATTAAAATATAACCATTATCTAACCCAATACTTAAAAAAAAGAATGAGGATACCAATCATCAACAATTTTTTTTATTGTTGAATAACAATAAAATAAAATAAAAATTAGCCTAAAAGTAAGCTCAAACCAATCACACCCTGCAACAAAATCGTGTGACTTTATGCAAGGTTGAGCATTGTTGGCCAAGAAAATGTGCCAAACAAAGCTTGTTCGAGGGGTGTTTAGTGTCTTTCCATTATGCTTTGGACCTCAACTTTCATCCTAGGTTTCCATTACATAATGCCCTAATAGGAGGGCCATCCTCCATACAAAATCCATTGCTAAATATCTCCAACCTCTTAAATGGAAGAATATAGTTAATCTTGTCAAGGAGTTGGATGTCAAACATGGGTATTGATAGAAGTAAGATCTGTTAGTCCTCATGTGTGGAATGCCTAAGGGAAGGGCAAGTCCAGAGGGAATTATGTTGTTTGAGAGTGCTGGAACCAGTTCCCAAACTTCCCAAGCTTGAGAAGAATACAACCCTAAATGTGACCTGTTCTTCCTCAACACAAAAGAACTGACCCAAATTGAATTTCCCATCTTGTGAGGTATTGTAACACCAAAATTGGTTACTAGGGATAAGGGCTGTAAGTTTTTTTAAATAATACTAATCATGGGGCCCAAAGGTAAGAAGAGGGGCAAGTAGAAAATAAATAATTTGACTTATGGGGCCTATCTTGAGGATCTTTGATTAGGGGCATAAGCTTGCACTTATATAAATAATTTAGTTAATTGTTTCGGGTTAGAAATAGTTGGAAATGAATATATGAACTTGTTTAATTCTAGGGACAAAGATTATTAATAATTGAATGACTTGTTCATAAGAAGATGATAATATCTAGCATAATATTAGCGATATGTTGGGAATGAAGGGGAATGTTTCGTAGACATGGATGAAAGAATATAATAATCCATCCATTTTTCCTTTAGAATATATAATGGGTTATGGATGGAGACTTGAGGATATATTCTTCTTGTCATAGTTTCATGTTGCTACTTATTGTCACACTTTGGATAAACCTTTTAAATAACAAATCTATGTCATAATAAACTTATGTGTTTTTTAAATTGTGAAAGTGCTCATAACAAAATATGTATTTGTTTTGATGCGTGATCTCCATTGAACAAAGTCCTTAGGCATATGCGATGAGCTTCGCAAGGGGTGTAACCGACATAAAGATCAAGTTTTAGATATATGGGTGATCTTATCCCAAAAATGTGTAAGGATTCTTTCTTTGTGTTTTACTAAGGTCTTTTTATGGTGAATGGTTGTTGTGTAGGGCTTAGTTTTATAATTTGTCTATGTGTTAATAGGGATTTAATAAAAAATTAACCCTCATAAACTTGGAACTTTCTTTAAGCTACAATACCTTAAAGATTTGAAGGTCCATGAGGAAAATTATGCTTTGTAAAATACCTACAAATCACTACACCAAAACGTGATAAATATGACTACATAAATGATTAGTGTTATAGTTATAAACTACATATACGATTGGCCATGACAACATTATTACTAATCCATATGGCCTTGTGGTATTTACCATTATTCACAAAAAATGTAGTCGTAAATGACATTTGTGACTATGTCCTCCATCACTACATGATATTTTCAACAATCAAAATATAATTTTAAAATATAATTATAATTTATTTTGATTAATGTCTTGCTACCACCTTACAACCTAAGATGAATTCAAGATTTTATTAACCACTTATGAATTGACACATGACAATCTAGAACAAGGAAAATATTTTCTTGCCCAAATATATGATGCCATGTGGTAGTCAACTTTTAGTCAAATAATGACACTTGGGACCTACTGTAAGCCACTTAGGCTACAAGCTTTAAACTAAACAACATAACCTACATGTCAAAAACTAAAGGGATTAAGCTAAGCGACTTAATTTAGGTTACAAAACAACTTTGGTTAAGCTAGCCGCCTAACCTCTTAAGGAAAGTTATCCACTTATATTCCCTTAAGAACCTAAGTAATACATAAGATGAAGGTACAAGGACTTGATCCCTTCACCTCCACTTTGGGGGGGCTACTCTTTTACCATTGCACCACCAGATTTATTTTGTAACAAATGATGTTATAACAAACACATAATTAATTAATTAATTTTTTTTTTGTCTAGGTTAACTTATGCCACCTTAAGTTGACCTAGGTTGACCAAAATTAACCTAGGCCACCCAACAATCTAACTTAGGCTTCCATAGGCTATTTTAAGCAAATATAAGTCTTCATAGGTTAAATCTAGGTAACCTAATTTACCTTGGGGCTATTTAAATTAAACAAAACTATTTAGGTTTATTAAGCAATATTAAGTTAAAGTAGGTTATTTAGGTTAAATTTGGCTCTACTAAACGATATTTGGCTAAACTAAACTATGTTAGGTTAAACTTGGCTATATTAATTTATATTACGGTAAACTTGGTTATATTAGGTTGTGGTTGGCTAATTTGGCTAAAATCAATTTTTTAAAGTTGAATTTTGTTAAATTTGGTTATACTAAGTTATATTAGGTTATATTAAGTTAAATTTAACTAAACTAAATTATAATAAACTAAATTTGGTTAAAGTAAGTTTTAAAAGTTAAAGTTGGTTATATTAGGCTAAATCTAGTTTAAATATGTTATTTATGTTAAATTTGTTCAAATTTGGTTACATTAGATTATATTATGCTAAACTTGGTTAACATGAGTTATTGAAGTTAAATTTGGTTAAAATGGGTTATACTAAGTTATATTTGGTTAAACTTGATTTAAGTAGATTATTTACATTAAAATTGGTTAAAATTTGCTAAACTTGATTTGATTTTTTTTAATGTTAAATTTGGTTAAATTTGAGTCCTTACATCAAACTTGGCTAAATTATGTTACTTGGAGGAAATTTTGGCAAAATTTGATAAAATTAATATATTTAGGCAAAACTTGACAAAATTGAACCATTTAGGTGAAACTTGGATACTTAGGTTAAAGTAAGCAAAATTGTGTAAAAAGGTGAAAATGAAGTCCTCGAACATTATTATCCTCATGAAGGGTAGGGAAATCAAATGCAAATTACTTTTATCTTCTAGAAGAGCTACTATCATTTATTAACTTTACTACAACTATTTAGATAGTAGTTGGAAGTAGTTAATGTAGAGAGTAATTAAATAATAACAAAGAAATTACTTATCTTCATTAAAAAATCTTACCATCTATAACTATCATTACTCCAACTAGTGAAACTTGTGGTAGAATTGTTCATCATAAGTTTAAGAATAAGTGAAGGGAGGATTAGAAAGTAGTTATTTTCCAAAACCTCCATAGTACTTTCAAACACTGATATTCTAGTCTAAGGGGGTCCATGTGCTTCCAGCCTATATTGTTTTTCATCTACAATGTCTACAAACCTTTTGTAATTGTCCTTCACACCATTCACATGCCTTCTATAGATGTTTCCTATTGTCTATAGCCCCTTGCAAACTTTTTGTGATGTTGCCTACTATTTGCAACTATTCCTTTTATCATATAACTTCAAACTCCAAATCTACCACATTCCTATAGCCCTTTATTGGTACTACCATCTTTTGAAAATAGGATGTTTATTAATCCAAAGACAATAATAAAAACTACATAAGAGAAGTGGAAGTCTACCCTATAAGTTATATGGAAAACAAGCGCATGTGTTAACTTACTTTTTTATTTAACATATTACAAGTAGAAAAGAACACCAACACAACAAGACAATACCTTTTCAACCATTTTCCATTAGAATAATCCAAGTATAACATGATTTTGTACTCTCCTCTTCTCCTTGAGGTTACACAACTTTTCGATAGTAGTTCCAATTTGTCCTAGTCATAAAAACCATATTTTGACATAATGAATATTAAAAAATAAATTAAATCAGATTGTTACTAAGTTTTAACTCCAATTTTGTCACTTTCAAATTTTGGCTATGATGGCATTTCTTCTTTCTTTTTCAGAAGAGAAAGAGGGAAGGCACACACCTTGATTAAGTTAGCTTATTTAAAAAGTTATTAACAAAATTGTGAATTAAACTAGTTAGAGGGACCCAACACCCACCAATGCACCATTCCAATAGAATTCATTGTGGGTTCCATTGGTTAGATGAAACTTTGTTTTTTAAAAATTTCCCCACTTCCTCACTACATTTTTTTCCCCCCACCTTCACAAACCTATTTCACCTTTTTTGTTTTTCTTCTTGGTTGTTTTTTTTGTTTTTCTCCTTGATGTTTTTTTAAAAAAATTATCCTTGCTCCTTTCCCTTTATTTTTCTCATTGTCTTTACACACACACACACACACACACACACACAAACATTGTTTTTTTTCCTTCTTGTTTTTCTTGTTTTTCTTTTTACCTTTCTCCCTCTCTTTCTCCTTGTTGGTTTTTTTCTTTTTCATGTGTGTTGGGACTTTTAATTTGGAGCAAGGAAAGGATTTGGAAAAAGATTGTAACTTGTTGTAAGGGGTTGGGAACTTTGGTTTGAAGCAAGATCACAATGTAATGTGGAGGTGAGTTTGGAGCAAGACTTAGTTTTTAAATGCAACAAGATTTCAAAGTTTTTCAAGTGATTTTTTTTACTTTTTATTTATTTATTTTGTTTTTTTTTCATTTTTTGTTTTTTTTCTACAAATTCTTTTAATTTGTGTGTTCTTTTTTTGTTTTTGTCTATATATATATAATGTTCATGCTTGTGTGTGTGTGTGTGTGTTTTAATTAACAAAATGCTTGAAGCCTTTATTTACTAATGCATGTTTATACTTTTGAATAAAATTGTGTGGAACCACCAAGGATGTGTTTGTGGTCAACATAATTCATTTTCACATTTGACATCAACAATTGTACCCATATCACCATGTTACAAAGGTGACCAAAATAGTTGTAGCTTATCCCCAAGTTCAAAACATTATAAATGAAAAGGCTAAAGATAAAAAAAGATCTTTTATGGAGGAGTAGCATGTCATTATTTCTTTCTTTGTATTAACATGGACTTGTTGATTTGCATTTTTTTGGACACAATTCCTATGATTTGGTGCGTTTTTCACATAGTTTATGTGTACATAAAAACTAAAGGATAGTTTATGCCATTTAGTATTCTAGCAACCTATGACATGTGAATGGTTTCCAAAAGATCCTAGTGAATTTTTGGATTTCAAACTTATTTTAAAGTTTGCATTAATTCATGTAAATATTGCCTTTTTACAAATTCAAATTTTGTTGTGTTAGTCAAACAAAAAATATGAAACATAACAATAAACATAATGTTAATTTGGACATGCAATACTTGCATATTGATATTTCATATTGCATTCTATAGTGTTTTTACCTCATAATACCCACACCAACCTTCCAAAATTTTCATTGGTTTGTTGTCCAACCACACAATATTACATCCATTATTGTTAAATTGTTTTTTGCAACATTGCCACCCTATAATATCCACATTGCACTCCCAAATTCTTCACTCATTTTTTTGGTTGACTATGTAATATATGCATTTGAATCATGAAATGTCCATTATTGTATTAATCAATTATGTAATATGTACATACTTACATGTTTTCCCAATTCAAAATTCGCTTACATGTAAATATTACATGTGTCGTGTTTGACAAGTGATTTTGGTAGAATATCAATGTGAGTATTGCATATGGGGTAATTAGTACAACTGACAATATTTGCTTGGCTTTCCAATTCATAATTGTTTTAAATGCAAATATCACAAGTTAGGTGATTAATAAAATTCATTAATGGTAAATGAAGGTCATTTAAGGCGAGTTAGTGAAATTCATCCATTTAAAAAATGTATTGCCAAATTGTTTCAAAATTGTGTTGAAGTTCCATTCAACCTTGAATGCATTGATTTTTGCAATACCCTCATTGACAATAATCATCAACTTCCATGATACTTTTAAGATTCCTTTACGTCTGAACAACACCAAAGAAATAATGATTTAGTCAAAAAATAAAAAAAGGCTTTGTCATTTGAAAGTAGAAATTTAATATAAAAAAATTGGTTTGCCAAAAGATGGAAGTTAAACTATGAAATAAAAAGGTTTTGCTAAGAGATGAAAGTTTAACCAAAAAAAGATATTAGCTTTGTGAAGATACAAAGGTTTAACCAAAAAAAGATATTGGTTTTGCTAAGAGGTGGAGGTTTAATTAAAAAATAAAGAAGTTTTGTTAACAAATATAGGTTTAGATAGGAAATAGAATTTTTTTGTTAAAAGCTAATATTTAGCTTCAATATATATAATTTTTGCTGAAAAAAAAAGTTTACCCAAATAAAATAAGATTTTTGCCAAGAAAAAATAAAATTTTAATCAAAAAATAGAGAAAAAATAATAATTTAACCAAGAAATTAAAAAAATTTGCTGAAAGGTAGAGGTTTAATAATAAAAAGATATAAGTTTTGTCAAGAGGCAAAGGTTTAGCTAAGAAGATATAAAGGCTTTTGTTTAAAGGATAAAAATTTAGCCAATGAAAAAATAGAAGGTAAGTCAGTAGATAGGGGGGGGGTTGGTTGTTAGTTGGTAGGTAGGGTCAAGATGTAAGTTAATAGGGTAGTTAGATCAATAAGATAGCTAAATCAATATGGTTAATATTCCACCATAATATTGCAGCTGGCCTATTTAATTTTCCATTGACCTATTAGGAAAATAAATGCATGAGCCACAATAATAATAATCATAATAATATGATGGGATAAAACTCCATTTAGATACTAGGAAAATTGTAGCCCAAACTGGGGATGCAATGAAAACCTAGAAAGGATGGACAAACATAAGTTGTTTTTAAATGACACCCATGCAGAGTAGGTACATGTGCAGAGAAAATTGAACAAGAGAGGAGGAGGGGAAGGTCAGTCCCAAATGTCCAGATTCAGGTTTGGGGGCTTGGGACCAACCATCCAAGTGAGCTTGGGAAATTTCAACACATGGACTTGGAATTGAAGGCTGAAGTGTAGGTAACTTTCTAGCCACTATGATGAAAAGGCCAAAACAGATTTTGTGACATTTGGTAGGTGGTGGTGTGGGAGGTCTTTTGCCCTTTCGCATATGCCTATGGAGAATCAATCCCCCCAACAGCACTTTTCCTTGCCACTCATTCCTTTCATGTTTTCGTTGACCATTTGAAATCCCGAATGTGGGGTGTACATTGCTCTTGCTTCCTCTATACACGCGGGACAGACAGACTGACTTGTTATTACTCCTCCTCTTTTCTCCACGGAGCCACCACAATTTCCCAAGAAAATCCGGAACAAATTCCTGAATTTTCTCCCACACAAAGGACAAGGCTAAGAAGAGCTAAGGGAGTATTAACTTCGAGAAATTTGCATCCTGGATGAAAAAATATGCTTTATAAAGTTACCTTCAGATACACTGCAAAATTTCTGGCTGGTCATTACACTTGCAAAGAATATTTTTAAAATCTTAAAAAAGGATGGTGAAACCTTTTTCTTTTCTTTTCTTTTCTTTTGAGAGAGTTTTTTTTTGGGGGGACTTGTGGGGTCAGAGGTGTTTCTTTTATATAAAACACACACACACACACACACACACATACACTGATATCGAGATCATCATCCGAAAGAATAGTTGCACCATTGAAACTCGTGACTGCTTCTTGAGATAGATCAATGGGGGCAATTTTCTCACCCACTTGTCCAATTGAGTGCAAGGAGGCTGGTGGGCTCCCATGTGCAAAGCATCATCCTCAGGACATAGGACTTAGGGCAACCTTTTTGCAATATATTCACGCAATCCAGTTTGACCCACCCAAAACTAGGGTGGAGGACGGGTTTGGTCTGAGGCATATATATATATATATATAAAAAGTATTTGTTCGATGATCTTGTACAATATGATGGATATATTTGGGTGGTAGGTAGGTGGGTGAGTGAGTGGGTGCCTTAGCTCACCGACATTCGAGGACTGATATTTCTAGAGGGGCTTGGTTGAACAAACCCCATGTGCATGACAAATATAGTCTCCATCCATTTTACCAACCTTTTGTTCTTAATTTCTTCTATCCCCAACTTTTTACTTGTACTGGATGTAGACTACTAGGGTGCATTTGCAAGTGAAGCATGCACAAAATACTTACACATCTTATACTTGCTTTTGAGATCATGCACTCTTGCCAAGACTGCTGGCAAAGAGTACTCAAACAAGGGGTGTGTCACACTAGTAGGGCCTTGCCATCTACATGAAAGAGTATTTTAAGGCAAAAGAAGAATTATGGAAACTCAAATATTTCACCATGCAAAAATATAATATAATCTCAAAAAAATCCTCTAAAAAAAACCAAAATCTTTCAAAATATTGTAACTCTATTACTAGGTAATCTCAACTTTCAACATAAGCCAAAATATATCATCTTTCAAAAATCCTCATATAAAAATAGACCTATTACATTGGGGCCAAAACCATTTAAGCTAATGTACTCTATAGTGAATCTAAACACACTATCCTTGCCTTGGTAGGCAAGGTCAATATATTATTATTATTATTATGTTATGAGCACAATAAGGTAATAAATGCACAACTTCAACTTTTAAGAAAAGGGTTGCAGGTAGAGTCCTAAAGGTTCAGGTATTCAAGAATTACACCCATAAAAGGGGGTAATACCCAAATACCCTTCTCTTGTGTCACTGGGACTTTCCATATTAGAGGATGGGGCAAGCCCCTGACTATTCTGTCAAGTTAGATTGCCTGCAAGCCCCGTTTCCAGACACACCTGACGGAATCATCAGGGGTGCACCCATTCTCTTGGGTTAAAGGATTTTGCCTCACATTTTTGAAAAAAGATAATTACGTTATTAAAAAAAGGAAGATTATGTTAAATATGCTACCTAACATGAACAATTGATTATTGTGTTAAATTGTTGGACAGTGGATTTGTACATGTAATTAATGTTGACCTTAGATGAGGTTTCTCCAATTTTAAGCCCAAAAAAAAAATGACATAATATTCTCTCAAAATCCTTTACGCTGGGCAATATAATTTTAATTGTGCAATCAGCCCTAGCTACCTTTCCAGCCCTTTTGAAACAGTCATCTAGCCAAAAACTTGGTCACACTAGTCTTCAAAGGTGATGGTTTAATGATATAGCCCTTGTTTGGTACAAAGATCCCAAGTTCAAACTTGTTGGCAGGGAAGTGAAAGCATTACCATGTCTTTTGCCATGAGGCCTAACTTGGAGATACTACCGATAGTATCTCCAAGTTAGGCCTCATGGCAAAAGACATAAACCAAGGTATTGGGTGCCTTGACTATTGGGCATAAATCGACGAAAAAAATGCTCGATACCCTACTTGGGTGGGCCTTTCTTTTTCAATACACATGTCATGCCCATATGTCGATGTGTGTTGTGTTTTGCAAAGTGCCAAGATGCAATGCAAGGCATCAAGGTTTAAGGTTACAAGTTAGAAAGTTAGGTTAGACTTTTTGCTTTGAAGATTGTTGATATGAAAGATGTTGTTTTGCAACATCTTACAATGATGATGGAAAATGCAAGCAATACTGCAATGGAAAGGAACACTAAATTTTCCCTAATGATGGAAAATCTAAGCATCAATGCAATGGACAAGAGCTGGATTTGCTTTCAAGGTGTTTTACTTTTGATCAAGGGTAGCTATTACATTGTTGTTCAAGTAAGTTCTAAGCTTTAAGCTCTTTGCATTGTTTTGTTTTCAACTTGAGACCTAAAAGAAACAGGTTACGCCAAAAGTTTGTGTTTTGATGCCTAGTGCTTTCAATCAAATTTATGTTATGATTTCCGTGTTTTACACTTCCATCATTGACATTGGTGACTACTTTACTATTTTGGTTTGCCAATTCATTACAGAAGTTCATTGCAGAAGAAAACTTTTACATTGTTGCTAAAGAGCTTATTCATTATTGTATAAGAATTTTTTCACCTTTAGGCTTCATTAGTGTCAGTTTCTACTTTGCATTTTGTAGGGTTTAATTTTTATTCTTGTTCTATAATGACTACAAACAATCAAGATGTGTTTATGAATGGAGTGAGAAAGGATGGGGAGGGGGATGGATTTCCTTTATCTGTGTTTGATTATGGTGTTGGCATTGGTGAAGCCTAAGGGTTTGGGAATGGTGGTGGTGGTGGGGTTGGGAGTGGTGATGGTGGGCATGGATTTGATGCTGGTCCTAGTGAAGTAATTATTGATAAAGAGTCCGATGAAAACTTGGAGATTTTTGAAATTGAAGTTGTTGCATGATAAGAACATCTATTTCTCCAACTTGAACTCAACCAAAAGTTCTGGAACACATGGCAGAAACCAACAAATACATGGGGATCCTTTAAACTTAATGATTGTAATGTTGTGGATGTTGGCAAATCACAAAAATGAGATGCATTTTGTGCCACAATGTGTAACAAGAAAAGGTAAATAAAAGTTTTACCCAAAGTTAGAAAGGTTTGGTTATGTATAATAAAGACCATGACATAACTACCATTAGTCATCATGTCATTTTAGAACATTTTGCAATTTTGAAGTTGTACCAAATGCGATGTTCCATTGCTACCACAAAGTCTAATGCTCCTTATACTGCCAAGAAGAGGAAGAAGTTACATGTGGCTTCCATTTCTGATTTTTTCAAAAATGGAACCCCACATATATATATATATAAATAAACCCTAGCCAAGAATAGTTTTTTGAGGATTTTACAAGGGATTATCTTCCATTGAGCTTTGTTGAAAACATTTGGTTGAAAAGGCTTCTCCTCCATCAATGCAATCAAATTGTGTTTCTTAGCAAATGACAACTCACCATTAAAGTCATTCCAATGATGGTAAACAAGACCATGGAAAGGTATGTGCTTCCTATCCTTACTAAAACAACCATAATGATTGCCACTTTTGATTTATGGATGTCCTAAGGAGGTTTTGACATGTTTGGATTTGTTGTAAATTACATCAACAAACTATGGGAAGCATCTCATATTACAATTGGGATCTTTTAGGTTCATGAAACATCAAGTGCTACCATGGGTGTTTAATTCTTGGATTTGCTTACTCAATATGAATTGTTGGACAAGGTCATTGCATATGTCAAAGATGAAGGTGCCAATTTGAACACCTTCATTACAACATTAACAAATATTGTATATTGTGTTCCATTGCAATTGCCACAACCCTATGCTACCATTTGTCATGGGCATGCAATGTCAAAATGTTGTCAATATGTTATTAATGACCTTAAGGTATGTGGTGGAATGCAAAAGGTCTCTATTAAGGATGGTTAGTCTTCTTTGTAAAAGACTTTTACTTGGATTTAAAAAGTGACAGAGGTAGCACTACA
>Ga0209611_10008491_pt1 | contig 16024 bp, 10 predicted proteins | sample S1TSphgellanicum_3_FD_187693 | JGI IMG/M metagenome (GOLD analysis project Ga0209611, IMG submission 187693) | Host-associated microbial communities from peat moss isolated from Minnesota, USA - S1T2_Fc - Sphagnum magellanicum MG (SPAdes) (version 2) | ecosystem: Host-associated > Plants > Peat...
TTTTAAAAGTGTTATAGGGAAGATCACCACTTGAAGTTTCCCAAGTGTGTTTTGGAACATTTGTTGTAATTTCTTCCATTTGGAATATAGAAATATATAATATAATATATTATAATGTAAATAATAAATATCATTTGGAATAATTTTAAGAAGTATAATAAGATAGCTTGGATAAAATTGTCATATGGGCACAATATACTTAGTAAATAATTTACTTAAAATTTATTAAGCTCAAAACATACACATATGTAACCATAATATCAAGGCCATTTATGTTAATAATAATACTTGAATACACATGTAATATGGTCATTCATATGCATTCAAGTATACATTTGTAAGTTATAATATACCCAATTATATTCTTTAAAATACACAAAAGATATACCTTTGTATACTTGTAAGGTTGCAACTAAATTGGTCACATTTGCAATTAATGGGACATAAGTTGTCCTTCTTGAATGAAAACCAAATTAAATGTTGTTCACATGGAAGGATGAATACCAAAATAATTGCAAACTAATTGTAATGTAGTTACAAATATGACCAACACAAGAAATAGTTGCAAAAATGTCCAAAAGTAGTCACAAATGACTAATAGTTGCATATAGTCGCAAATAAAGTGGTTACATTTTTGGTCAAATGATCTACTAATGCAAGTACATACACAACTAAGTGGCACCATAGCCTGACTTTAACTCATGCGATCCCACTACTTGATGTAAGATGTTTTGATTAACATCTCAAATGAAGAATGGCATAATTAACCAGTAGAAAATGCTACACTAAGTCAACCCATGGACACACTAGATTTAGGTAATCATAATAATAATTTTCCGATTAATGATGAGGTGGCATGGATCTGAGATGGCAAATGATTGAGCTTTTAAATGATGCACTTGGGGCATCAACGATGGTTATAAATAACACATCACGACCTAATGCTAACATCCACAATGAAGATATTTTTGATTTTGTAGATGAGATGGAACTTCAAGCTATTGGGGATGTTCCAACAAATGATGATGACTTGCACCCAAGAAAAGATGATCCTTATTTTATAACGTTGGCAACAAAAATTGAAGTTCCATTATATCATAATAATCAATTTTTTAGATTGATTAGTACATTGATGATATTGAATGCTTGTGCAACTCATTGACATACAAATGGGTTCATGGATGAATTGATATCTTTGTTGCAGAATTAACTCTTGCCAAAACCAAACAATTTGTTGAAATCACATCATGAGGCTAAGACCTTAATCCAACAACTAAATCTTGGATATAAGACAATCCATGCATGTGAAAATGGTTGTGTACTCTATTGAAATCAACCCAATGAAACAAGTTAATGCCTAATCTGTGGTGTCTTGATATATTGTAGGATGACCTAGGGTGCCTAGGAATGTTTTACAACATTTCCCAATTATCCCTAGGTTGAAGCACATGTTTAGGACTCCTACCCTATCAAAGTTAATGTGTTGGCATCACATTAACAAAAGCACATATGAACTCGCAAGTAGTGTAGTTAATTCAAAGGCCTAGGCTCACATCAACTTGTCGTGGTCTCACTTTATAAAAAACCCCTATAATGTGAAGATTGGGCTTACCTTAAATGGAGTGAACCCACATGGGAATCAATCCACCAACTAGTCCACTTGGCCTGTAATCATCCTAAATTATAATTTGCCCCCTTGGTTAACTACCAAAAAGTTTTTTTTATGTGTGGTTTGTTAATTCTAGGATTTTTTTATATTAAGAGCTGCAACATTGCTGTGTTTATGGCCCCATTGATTGAGGAGTTGCAAGAGTTGTGGAAGGGGTGCTTACATGGGATGTGTCACCACCAAAGGGAAATCCACAAAAGTTTACATTATGGACCATCCTGATCTAGTCCATACATGATTTACTAACATATGGGTTACTTTTTAGTCAAGTGACCAAAAGGTTATAAGGGGTGCCCAACGTGTGGACCCAACACTTGTGCACACCATTCCAAGCCCTTGGGAAAATTGTCTTCTAAGAACACCGGATGTGGTTACAACCTAATCATCCTTGTTAGGCCAACCAAGTGAATTCTAAGGTGTTTTTGGGTATTTGATTGAAAATAAATATAGACTTGAACACCTCAACTATGTTCGAGTTTAGTGATAAATAAACATATTAAAATAGGTGGAAAATAGTTAGGCAAATAATCTACCACTTTCTCTTAAGGAAAATAAATAGATAATAATAAAATAATTATGCAACATTTCCAAAGTTAGCAATTGAAACAACAAGCAAAAAAAACAACTCCAACACACTTTACAAAACAAAAACTTGAATATAAAACAAAACTCCATTTCATGCAAAAAATGTTAAAATGAAAAAATAAATTACAATCATATCCAAAAACAACAATGAGAAAAAGACCCCCTTGAGCTTCCCCAAAAAAATACTTCAAGTCCATCAGAAAACCGTGGGGGTCCTAAAAAAATGATAAATCCTTATAAATCCTCTTAAACTCCAAGTTATCCAACCTTATCCTACATCTAGAATCTGGAACTGAAGTTAGAGGTGACAATTGATTTTTTGATTCTATTAATAAACAACTTTTCAAAATTAATAATAACCTAAAATTGGTTCTAACCTAAAATCAGTAGTAATTTGGTTCTAACCTAAAATCGATAGAAATGTAAAATCGGTAGAAATGTAAAATCGGTTTATATTTCAAAACCAGTAAAGTTTGATTTTCAATACAAAATTACAACTCCTCAAAATCGGCCTAGAAAACTTTTTAACCTTAACATTATCCTCCCTTCTATTTTGGATCATGTCTTCAAGATTAAATAGTATTATCCTACATTTTTACCAAAAAACTATTTAATCTACCATAAAAGCAATTCCAATGCCATTCCTTGATTGAAGGTTTTCAATACCCTCCTCAGTTTCTATGATGGTAGACAAGGCTGAGGGATGCATAGTTTTGATGGCAGCTTTGGTGGTGTCATGTGCAACTTGAGTGCTTTTGGTTGCCACTTCTACAACAATGGATTCCACCTCCATCATGGTTTTGGTTCCTTCCTTTGCTCCTCCCATACTAATTGTCCCAAATCTAGTTATGGACATCATCCTACTTAGAGTAACAAAAAAAGGCACAACAAATGGTCAATTCAAGTTTCCTCAGGTAAACAAAATGTTGAATTGACCTTTGGTTTGTGTTATCAACTCAAAATGCAAATTGCTTAATTTGATTAAATTGCTAGTGAAAAGTTGTTAAATTGGCTCCACTTAGTGAGGCATAATGTATTATACAACTATTTGTCAAATTTTAGAGTTGAACAAATTGTCAAATAAGGTTTTTGCATTGTCATGTGATTGACTATCATGGTAATCGAAGAGCAAGCTTTGGGTGATTCAAACAAAATGCAAATTGCCTAATTTCATTATCTTGGTTAATCTTAAAGCAAGCATTTGACAACTCAAATACATGTGAATCGCATAGAACTCAATGAGCAATGTACCGTAGACATTGGAAAAATGAATTATAAAAGCAAAATTTTAGTGGGGTTACAAAAAGAAAAAATTGCAACTCATTTTTCCAGCTATTGGAGCTTATTTTTTCAATTTTTATGGTACATTGATTTTGAAGTTGTGAAACAATATAATCTCACAAATAAAAGTCTAGAAATCAAGGGCTTAGCTGCAAAAACATATTCAACACACATCACACAAAATGTTAGGGGAATTGAATCTAGTTTCAAAAGAAACTTAGCCCGTTGTGCAAAAGTAATGTGTTGCACCCACAACCCACCCCACCCCCTATTAGATCAAGCAAAAAACTCCAACTTCAAACAAGCCAAAAAACATCACAATGGCACCTCGCATAGAGATACACAAGTGCATATTGCATAACATAGCTCGAAACTTTGAAGCATTCACATTTCATAAAAAAAGTTCAAGAAAATGTTCAAAAATGTAAAAACGTATTGAGTGCAAGGCTCAAACAATTTTAGAAAATTTTAAAACTCCAAGCCCTACTCCAAATTCCACTTCCATTGGAGTGGACTCCAATGGTTACACTCCATAATTGACAAGCACACTCACATGGATCTTTTAAGTTTACACATGTTAACATATATCAAAAGCAATTTATATCATTTTGGATTTAGTTATTTTGGATTTTGGATCTAACAACATTCATAATAAATCATGGAAACATACAAATAAATTTGAAATTATTCTAATGAATAAAAATTACCAAAAACACTTTAAAAAAGTTGTAACCAATATTTTTTTGTTTAAAGACCTACAAAAAGACTTTAAAGGGTTTGAAAATGAAAATTTTCACAAATTTTCAATATGAACCCTAACATTAAAATATAATGATTTTTTTTAAATTGAAAAAATTGAAAAAAATTGAATTTTTTTTTCTAAAATATTCTTAATTGAGCAATCATCTAAGGGGGCATTGTTGATTCCTATTAGCATGGGTGGACCACATACCTCAAAATTGAAAACAGTGACAAACTTGTGCAATGTGTGCTTCAACAAAAGAAAGACAAAATATTACACTTGTAATGATCCATTTGCAATTCGTAACATAAGTTGCAATTTGGTACAAAAAGAAGATTGCTTGATCAAAGAGGGGGTATTGTAAAGAGAAAGCTAGTTGGCTTAGCATGTGTCTTTAAACATCAACACAATATCATGTTTTTTGGCCTTTTCAAATGGAAATTTTCAATTGTGTAAAATTGTTGTGCATAAAAATGAATGCATACATTCAAATGGCAAGTTAGGTGGTTCCTCCATTTGTGCTTTGAATGAACACCACTATTTGGAATTAATGTTCATTTTTCATGTAAACCAAAGGACTTGAACACATGCAATGTTAGAAAGCCTTACATGAATTTTGAAATCTTGTGTTTAAGGATGAAAAAGAGCTAATCTTGATTCAAAATTGAATCATAGAATTCACAAGAAAATCCTCCTTCATGATTGGTTTGTTGTTTACAACCATTGTCATGTTAAAAAATGAACATTACAAATTCAAAACATTGCCATCAAGGAGAATTTTTGCCAAGACCTCACCCCTTTTCACCTTGTGATGCCTACAATAAGTACCCTTAATGACCTTCAAGCATTGGTGGAAAACAATTCAACAATTTGGGGTGATCAACCTAAAAAACATTAGAGTACATCACACTTAATGTGAACTTAAGCTCATGGTTCAAAAATCTACATTTTAAGTTCATGGACTTGATATTCAATTAGGAAAGTTTTCACAACATTTTTTCACATGAGCCAACACCTTGAAAATTTGGCTTCAATATAACTCTAACATTGCTTGTAATGTAAGATAACCTTAGTTTAGATATGAATTAAAACCAAAAAACTCAACAACAAAGTAATCAACTTCCTCACCATTTAAGTCTAAACACCAATTCATTGGCAATTTCTTATTAATGAATGTTTTAAGAGCAAGGTCATCAAATTTATCATAGGGGTCATTGTAAAGCTAATAAAACTCTAGTTGGCAAATCTTCACCATGTTAATAAATGACACATGAACACATCATAAGATTGGGCAAAATTCATCAAGGTTTGCACAATCCAAAATTGGCAAAATGGCATTAAACCCAAATTAGCTCCAAGTTGCAAATGAACTTCAAATTTTTATCAATAGTGTTGTTCCTTAGGGCATCATCATGGATCTTTGTAATTAGAGGTTGATATTATTCCATAACACATTTCATAAGCCAACCCATCTTGTTTTGACATTTTTCAACAATTTGTTTCCTTTCTATGTGAGTACATTATTACCTTTGAAATTCAAGACTTTTGAAGGCGAGTAAAAGGAAAACTCATAGACAACTTGAAGGAAGGCCTCTAAGTGAATGACCAAACTTAACTTTGATAAAATCAACACAACCAAGTTGGTTCAATGAAGAGAACAATGTATTCCCATAAAAAATGGAATAACATCTTTTTTTCATATGTGTAGTCACATTGGCTTTTACACATTGAAACACATTGTCGCCATTATAGCCCATTGATATGAGCTTTACTTCCACTTCATCAACATTCAAACCCCCACATGTTACCATGATAATGAACATCAAATGAAAAATGTTTTAGTTGTCCTTTACACACATAAATGAAAAGTGGGACCCATGTCCAACCATAACAATGTTCAAATGAATAAATATTTTAGATCTGTTGTTTCTTGCAATGACCCTGTTTTCATTTATACATATATTGCAATAACAACATTTTGAGTGAACTCCACCAACGTTTCATTCAAAGACTTGGTTGTATCCCAACTTCGAATGTTTTTTAGGAATGTACTTGACTTGAAACACAATGAGAAGGTCCTTCAAGCCTGTGAAATCCATCATCGCCCATCTATAAACAACAAATGATAGACCAAATCGAGGTGGACAAATTTCCTTTACTTCCTTTGTGAAATCTTAGAGGTATTTAAATTTAATATAGAAAGATGCTCAAAGGTAATGCAAATCGATTCATTACATGCATGTTGATAGTTGGAGTTGAAATAGAAAGAAACTACCTTGACCCCTAGACTAACAACTTGGCTTTGTAGCAACTTGCATGCTTCAACAAGTTATCAATCTTAGGAACAAGGAGCTTGTCGTTATTTTTTACTTTCAAGTAGATTGCACAAGTTACATGGTGTGTATTTCCTTTGGCGTTTTCTACAAATTCTAGCCAAGGAAGGTGCACGAACCATTTATTTTGGAAGTGCCTCACATATTTTGGAAGATCACTTCTTTTCTCTTCACAACTTGGGTTGGACTTAAAAGCTCTTGTAGATCTTTTAAAAGCATGTTACTAAGTAGGTAGGTAAAAAGGTAAGGCACTTGATGACCTGTAGGTAGGTAGTTGCATGTGGATAGTTAGTACATAACTAAACAATGTGGTTGGTTGTGGGATAGGAGGACCACAAATAAATGTTTTATGTCCACACACCATTCATCCTACACAATGTGTTAGTGGGTGTCGGTTCACTTTGACTTTTGGTAATGCATAATTTCAAGGAACCCAAGTCTAGGATCTTGTAGTGCACAACATGTGTGAACATGCAAAGGTTACACAAAGATTGAATGTAATCAAATGGTTAAATTGGCTGAGATTGAGGTTTGATCTAGGTGCATCGACAGTTGACTCAAGTGGGCAAAGTTGAAAATCCTGATGTTAACCTAGATGGTATAATCCATATGGGTGTTGATTTTCTTAACCCTTAATTGATGTTTGACCAAACCAGTGCCAAGTGATATGAGGGAATTGTAACCATGTAACCTTCCAATAGCTGGAACTGGAACTTTGCCACAAAATTTATAAAAATTTGATTCGAAAGAGTTGTAGGGGATTTCAATTTGAATCTTTTGGTAGTAAAAATGTGTCATTTGAATGAGAAATAAAAAATCCTCACTGTTGAAAGTGCAATTTTATGGAATATGGGTAGCTTTCAAAATTTGGTGTTTTTGGAGTATTTTATTTAGCTACCACAGTTCAATGATCCTAAAACTTTTATAGTAAATGGAAGGTGGGCTTATGAGATTGGCGGAAAAACAAATTTCAACATTTGGACTTTAGATGAGGTAGAAATGAGTGGTCATAATTGCACATACAATGGTCATTTACACACAAGAAAAAGAAAAGAAAAAAAAGCTATTTTTACTGTTCGAGGGCATGTTGTTGAGGCCCAACACCTCGCATAACCCTGCCAACTCCACCTTCAAAACTGGCAAAACTAGACTTTTCATAGCATGGGCAGATAGCAAAACTTGAGGTGCATAAGATTTTTCTCCATTTTCAAGGTCAATTTTTTTAATAATTAAGCTTGACAGGCAAATGGCACTTCAGAGGGGCAATAGAGAAGAAGGTGGGATCTATCCACATGCTTTTCATAAGTATGTATTTCAGTGACTTTGTTTAGAGAGTCTAAGTTGTTAATATCTATCCAAATGTGCACAAAGCATGGCATCTATCCACATGCTTTTGGCTGGTGAGTACTCCTAACTGAAGGGTGATTGTGGGACAATCCAGTTCTTTTGTTAAATTGCAACACCAAAGAAATCCAACTGAGGTTGCATGTACAATAACATACTTGCAACTTGTAATCACATATTGTGACATAAAGTAATTCCATAGAGTTGGAAATGAAAAGACTTTCAAGACTAGAAGCTGTAAAGGGTTGAAGGATAATGCAAAAGTCCAGACAATCATTTTCCTCTCAATTTGTTTGCTAATAAAACTCAACACCCATATGGCATAGTTTGGGTTTGGAATGCTAAATTTCTCAGCTTTTGAAATCCAGGAGGTTAGGAAAATCACCACAGCACTTTGTTTTCTAATAATTATTAAAACTATTCAAGTTGCTAGTGTAAAGCAACAGAGGATTTACCTATTCCAAATTACTAGTTAACAAGTTATAGCTTACAACCAGGGATTTTTGTGAATTACTTAATTATATTAATTTTCAGTTTTGTGATTGAAAAGATGAGGCCATTTTTTTCCCAAAACATAGCAAAAATTAGATGAATTTACACTTGAAAAACAAAAATTTCCCAAATTTTTGGTCAAAGCAGCTACAAAACTTGTCCAGCAAAAATCACAGGTTTTACAAATAAGATTAATTTGAAATTCCAACCCTTTTCTAACTGTTTTTCAAGGTTTCACATTTCATGGGGGTCATGAGGGTAGCAGGGCCATCTGAACCATTCATCATGCAGTTCAGATGAGCCCTGACCTATCTGAACTGTTGATCATGCGGTTCAGATCAGCCCAAAAAGAACAAACACGAAGAGAGAGAAAAGACATCAGCTGAAAGCTGACATGACTAATAAGAGCTTCTTTCTTCCCTCACCCCCACCCACCCACCCACATGTATCCATCTTTCTATGCATATGGATTACAGCAACAGGACCCTTATGGATGCAGAATTGAATCCTAGAGCAGCAGCACTTGCTTCCAGATCCAAGGTCCTTTTTGTTTTGTATTGCTCAAAAATTGCCACTCTAATTGATTTTTCATCTGTCTCTTAGGCCAGTTTTTTTGCTTGTTTTTTGGTGAGTAAATTTCATATAATTTTGGTGGTTGCACTCACACGTTTCCACAGCACTTGGTGTCAAGAATTGTTGCTTGTGTAAAGGTTTGAGTACCCTTTATGCATTTGTCTGATCTAGTAGAAGGATTTTGTTCTCTTGCTTCTGTGTATATGATCCCACAATACATACAACAAAATGATCTTTACATTGTCTTGATTTTTTCTGTGTTATTTTATTGCTGAATTTGGATTGTCATTTGTGTTTCAAGAAGGTGTATCATGGGTACTAGATTCCTGAAGATATGCCTGAATTGTGATGCATTGAACTGTAGGAATTGACGAAGGCGATGCAATAAGGATGGAGAAATAGTTTAGCATATTAGTGGTCAAGACGAGTGTGTGAGCCTTTTACACAAAATTTGAGCAACAGAAGACATGGGTCTGTTCAGGTTTGTCTTCCATTTTCCCTACATCAGTGTGGACACCCAATTCAAAGGTCTCCCAATTATTTCAATCTCTCTGCAAATTTCATTTTTTCCTCAGTCTAATTTTGTACTAGGTTGATACCCATGTATGTGTGTAGCCTGGAACTTGACTCTGATGTTGAAAATTGTGATACTTTTATCAAAGATTTGCATCCAAATCTTTTGAGATGATGCAAATCTTTTGAGATGCACACTCAATTTGTGTTTTCAAGACAGTTGCATCAGTTTTTCAAGTGTTTTGGTTTCATTACCAATGATGAGACACTCTGCATTACATGCCCCATAAGTGGAGACTCAAACTTCCTGTTGTAGAATGGGAGGGCTGTATGCTTACTGAGATTATGCAAATTTCACATTACAACAACTGTGAAGTATGAATGTAATTTTTTCCAATTTGACAATAGAACAATTGTGAAGGATGATGAATGCGATTTTTTGTCAATTTCACATTACAAAAATTGTGAAGTATGAACGAAATTTTTGCCAATTTGACAATAGAACAATTCTGAAGTATGAATGCAATTTTTTGCCAATCACATTACAACAATTGCAAATTATGAATGTAAATTTTGTTGACTATTAGAATATTAAATGGTGCAACTATCAATTTCTGAAAAAGGAGAAGTCAAGGCCTTTCTAACACTATGAAAAAAGGGGATATCAAATTCCAGTAATTATGGGGCAGTTGTAAATCATCAAACCCTGCCAAAGATGCACTTCAGATGCACTCATGATCTCCTGCTTTTGTGAAGATTAGAATTTTTGCTCCAGCTCAAACTCTTGCTAAATCTTTGGATTTAAGGGCTGAGTTGTTGGACCTAGTCTTAAAATTTTTGCCAAATCTGCTTTCCTCTGCTTATTTGAAAAAGCTGTCAAGGATCAAGAACTGTTTACTTTATGATGCTTCTATCCAGTCAAACTTCAAAGCTGGTTTGGGATCATGAGATATGGCTGAGCAATTGGTAAAAGAAAGGGTCATGAGATGATTGCTTGCTATAAGACCAAATTGATGAAAGTTTCTTGTGTGTTGTTTGTTGTTGGGGGTTTGGTTGAGGGTTGACAGTAGTGGGAAGAAGCAGTTACCCAGATCAGAGGCAGCTATGGCAGAAGCAACAGACTTAGGACCCATAACCCTGCAGCTGGATGGTCATCACCTCACCTTTGAAGACTGCGTCTGGTTACCAGGTCCTTCTTCTCTCTCCTCCTGCATGAAAGAAACTCCCATCTTTTGTTTTTTGAAATCAGGAATAGAAAATGTTTCATTGCCAATGGGTTGCAACAAGATTACAAGGGTACCAGTACAAACCTTCAGGAGACAATTGGTCTCTTTTTCATCTTTTGTCCTGAATTTTCTTCAGGTAGCTTCACAGATATCACTAACGACTTGTAAAAGTTTCAGATCTTGTGCAGTAAATGCTATTTGGAACTCAATTTTAATATTTCGCATTGACTTTCACTAAAACTTATCCACTTTTAGGATACCACCAAAAAGGACATCATCAGATGGAAGTTGGTTCCCCCTTTGTATTTCATGCACTTTGCTCAGTAAAATGGGTGCCTGCCTCCCCCTTCCCCATTTGGGGTTTCTCCACTTTTAGGATACCCAGCAATTGAGGACGAAACTGAGGATTGAGGGTGAAATTAAGGTCCAAATGGAGAACCACTTTTAAGGATAACTCTCTAATGTGGTGCTGGGTCTTAAGCTGGATTTGAAAACTCTTTGCAGATTATGATGCTGAAATCCCAGCCCGTGGTGATGCAATGGAGCAGGAGCTTGTGCAGCTTCGGCGTGAGAGACGGGTTATGGTATAAATTTTCCACAGCGAAAATTGAGTTCCAAGTTCCAACTGCACAGCTGCTTCAGCTTGGACTTCACATTACCAATGACGGCCACCATGAAAAAACAATCTTCCAAGATTGCCACACAGTGTAGCCAGCTGCAATATTATTTCAGTAGCAAGATTTCTAATGCACTAGGTACTTACCAGTGATGAAAACATGATTCAAGGACTCATCATGGGGTGGGTACTTTTAAACTGAACTGTGTGTTTGTGTAAATCAGAAGAAGGAGCTTGACAGATACAGTGCACAAACACAGGAGATGAAAAATCTGAAAGAGCGATGGAATCTACTTGACTTCAAGTACCAGCTCTTGCTGGACATGGTAGGGTCGCTGACCCAATTATTGCACAGTTAAGAGCACGTCTTAAAATATTCCCGACACACAAATATTTCTTGCTGAAACTTAGTATGTAGCACCTATCCTATGTTGATCATGAAACCCAATTTTCACTCTCTGCAAATATGATATGTGAAATTTTGTGGTCTTCAACCGATAGATGGAATTTGAGTTCACCATTTTCCATTTACAAGATGATTGCACACAACATTGCACATCCTCATTGCACAGAAAAAGTCCTATTGCTGCATTTCTCCATGCACATCAAGACCTTACCATTGCACACATTATACCCAAGATTGCTATTCGATTTGTAACAACCCAAATGCTCTTGTGCAAGGACAGGAAACGCCAGTGGCTGACAGTAGGGTTTTTGTTTGCAAGGATAGGGAACAACAGTATGCGGTAATGGGGAAATGGGTGTGCAATAAGTTCTAGGGTTTTTTTTTTCACATTTGTGATGTAGCTGAGTGAGTTTCAGCTTTGTTTGGACTTTGCGGGGCGTGGGTGCAGTGGACGATGAAATCGCTGGATAGTAAGCGGGACAATAGTACATCTCCCCGACGAGCGGATCAGCGACACCATTCTCCACGACGACACCATCATCGACACTCCACGGACCGAACAGAGCGTAATAAGGACGGTTCCCAGCAGCATTCTCCATCAAAAAAAGAGCGTCATTCGCCTCGGCATCGCCAATCTCAAAATGGCCGAGAGTCTCCCGCTCTGGAGGACGACGACTGACTCGCTCCCAACAACTTACTGATTGCTCCACAACCCTAAAACTACCCATGTCTACATCCATTAACTATGAGCTCGGTTGCAGCGTCAGGGAATGGCACAACTCAAGATTTATAGCCCTTAGAGATCTAAATTACTGCAACATCTTATATGATCTGCACCAATCTCCTCTGCAAACGAGAAATGAAAAGAAATCGATTAGATTTGTTGCATTGCATCATGGTTATAGACAAAGATCATGAAACCCCAGCTCTGGGTGACAGACATCTGAGAAGAATCTGATCGGCCTCTTTTACCTGAGCATACTTTCACCCCCTCTAGAAATCAAACAATAGATTCTCTGGACAACCTATGTCGAGAAAGAAAGAAAGAAATTGGCCTAATGGTCATACCAAGAGTTTCTAAGTTCCTTGTAACTGGGCCCTCACTATCAATCTCTGAAAGCAGAGAAAACCTTTTCAGTGGGCTTTAGATGCTCCACACTTTGCTGGCTGGCATATGCAGCTCAACATCTTCACACTTTGTGAAGCTGGCTGGCACATGAAGCTCAACATCTCCACACTTTGTGAAGCCGACTGGCACATGAAATTCAACATCTCCACACTTTGTGAAGCTGGCTGGCACATCCGTCCTGGTGCCCGGTTCTTCTTCTCTTCAATGCCCAAGTATAATCAGTCTCTTTGTAGGGTTGAAATGCCCCACGCCTTTAGGGGTACACACAGTCACAAGGTTATGAGCTGGAGATTTCTTCAGCAAAGCCACTGAAGCTTGAAGGCACCTATTTCACAGGTTTCATGGGACTCAAATTATGCAGTCTTGGCAGCTTATCGATATGGCAGTCAGGGTGAACAAAAATTACATCAATCTGTTGTAGCCCACAAAAATTTCACATACTAATCATATTTGCACATTCTGAAAATTGGGTTTTATGGCCATACATAGGATAGGTGCTACATACCAAATTTCAGCATGAAATATTTTTGCCATGGGAGAATATTTTACAACATATTCTTAAATGTGCAATAATAGGGTCAGCCACCCTAGTGCAGCTCAAATTCAATGAGTTAGAATCATCAAGGCTACAGAAACAGAGTTTGGAGATTGACCAAAAAAAATTACTTCCACAAAGCTCTGGAATCAAAGTTATCAAGAGGTCTCACAATTAAGTAGTTCACAATTCTTTGCACTCTTCACAGTAAACTGTGAACTGTGGGAAGAATGGTGACCGAAAAAAAAAGTGAGTTGAAAGTTGAAATCATATCATCAAGAGCAAAGTATCTGTTTTTCTGATCTCTCTGAAATATGTTGAATCAATATTTTTTGGACAGATATGAGTTCCATGGATCAGCTGTTGATTTACCCTTTCTTTGGGGCAATAGCATGACATTCTGATTAGGTTTGCTTCCCCCAGATCTCTAGGAGGTTGTCATTCAATATCTTCTCCATGTGATCTTCTTCATTCAGACACCTCAGTTGCTTCACATTTGGTGCATTGATATTGTTGTCCTCTTGCCTTTGTTACTCACATATCTTGGTAGTAAAAACATGTCAATACACAACTTTGTAGTAAATTGTTGGGAAGCTTGTCCACCTCTTTCTAGGTACATAGGCTATGTGACCACCCAATGATTCACTTACAAGTTTGTGCACCAACAAAAGTGCGACATAATATGTTGGTTCATGAATGCAATCACTCGAATGGCATAATTTTCCATATGCACCAATAATCTTGTATAATATTTGTTACAAGATTATACTGCAAAAAGTAAACAAAATGAGATTCACTATAACCTTCACAAAAATATTTAAATATTTCACACAAAATATTCAATATTTCAAGAAATGTTGAATTTTTTAGCATATTTTTATTAATGAAAGGAGATTTTTTTAGAACAAACATCATAATCCCATAATTTATCACATTCCAAACATTGTTAAAACTAGTGAGATACACCAGATGGTTAAAAATTTAATCAAATAGAACAAAATATGTAATTTCAAAATACATTTCATGTCATAAACAGTCTATTAATCAATGGGGATTCACAAATAAAGTGAAACATGTAATGGATACATACCAATGCTTTCTGGTTATATTTTTATATCCAAATATGAATCCGGATACTACCCATATATGCATATATCCATAACCTATATATCCAGTCTAGTTTTACTATCTGCCAGTATATGCATTTGGCAGTTAACACCACAAGTATTAACCAATTTCTATGGATATCCGAATGTTGTAATATGATATCAATATTCATATCTTGACCTTAGTGGTGTTTCATTTCCTAGATATGGATGGTTGCATCATGCATATCCAGTAAAAGAAGTGTTATATAACCTATTTGGATAAGGTTAAGGTTTATGGTACTGGAGAAACAAAGCATTTGTTAGGGTTTAGGGGCCATTTCAAACTTCAAATGACAAGCAACACTGATCACTTTTAGGCTCGATTGACTCAAGTATGTTCAACACTCAACATGCTTGTCAACTCTTTTGATGTCTGTTTTTTTCATGGTTCTTTTGTTGTACATCACCCCCTTTAATCCTCTTATCTTCTTATCCTAGTTTTGTTTGATGCACATGCACATTGTGTGGTGCACACATGGTGAGCTGCATCATCATCTTCTTGTGTCGATGATCAGATGTTAAACCTTGGGTTCAAGTCTTTTGTTTTTTTTGTCGTGTTCCTCTATAGTGCAAGAAAAAATTCTTTTGACCATCATGTTCCTCCATTGTGCATCTCTTTTATCTTGGTCTTCATCTACCTCCTAGTTTCCATTTGCTATGTGCATCATCAAGAGGCCCCTTTGTTTCTTCTTCCCCTAGTCTTGCTTGGTTGCGAAGGTGTCCGATGGTGTAATGCATGCATGATGTGCAACAACATTGTTGTCATCTTCTCTTTTCATGTTGGTGATTGACTGTTGTTGGAAGATCCTTCTTGTGTTGGTGATCACTAGTTGGAAGGTTTAAGGTCTTCATAGTTTCTTTTCATCGTGCTTTTTTACAATGCAAGTAAGAGCGCCTTTGGCCATCGTGTCCTTTGTTGTGCATCCCTTTCATTTTGGTATGGATATTTCATTGCGATTTCCTTGTGTTGTGCATCATCAAGTGGTATATTCTCTTTTCTTCCCCTTAGTTTTGTTTTGTTGTGCAAGTTTGTGGTGCACGTGTGGTGCGCAACAACAACTTATCATTCTAGTGATCATTAGTTGGAAGCTCCTCATTTTTTCTTTTCCTCATGCTTTTCTACAACACAAGTACGAGTGTTTCGAGCCATCATGTTCTTATGTTATGCATCGTTTTTGTCTTGGTTTTTATGGTTTTCCTCTTTGTGCATTATGAAGTGGTTTCTTCTATTTTCTTCCCCCTAGTTTTGTTTTGTTGTGCAAGTTTGTGGTGTGTGCATGGTGTGCACACAACAACATTGTTGTCGTCTTACGGTGATTAGTAGATGGAATCTAGGTTACGATTTGTCTTTTCATCATGTTTTTTTATAGCACAATTTTTACAACTCTTGAAGCTCTTATGGCCATTGTGTTCTTTTATTGTGCATATCATG
>Ga0209611_10008492_pt1 | contig 16022 bp, 10 predicted proteins | sample S1TSphgellanicum_3_FD_187693 | JGI IMG/M metagenome (GOLD analysis project Ga0209611, IMG submission 187693) | Host-associated microbial communities from peat moss isolated from Minnesota, USA - S1T2_Fc - Sphagnum magellanicum MG (SPAdes) (version 2) | ecosystem: Host-associated > Plants > Peat...
GGGGGGGCAACATCCATGGTTCAAGTTCTAAATTCAAAGTAGCCTAGTGACCAAAATTCTTTGTTGTTGAACATGAGAATGGGTTTTTTGAAAAAAAACTAAAAAATTGTTGAATTTTGGCACCTACCTCAGACCTTAATGTTACGGAATGAATCGTTCTGCTCCTCTCCTCGCCTGCTATGTTGGGTGTGTCATGAAGCTGGTGGGCTTTGCCTGGCACCATTACCCAACATAATAATGGGTAGGGGATTCGACCATTCCATGGTACGTAACGCCCATGTCGGGGCCTTCTTACCTATACTCAAAAAAATAAAAAATGGCTTAGTTACGGATCTCCTCTTGAGTGGATCATGAGGTCACCAGGTTTAGGGTTTAGGGTTTAAACATGAGCTTCTTGGGTGTGAGAACAAATGGGGCCCCTCAAGTGCTTTGGGCCCCTCGAAGTGCTTTTCTCAAACCATCTCCTTATCTTTGCTCCATTGATTGCCATGCAGACTTTCCAAGTGGAGGTGTGTGTGCTCACTCGCTCACTCACTCACTCACTCTGTACATGGAATTTTCGTGTGTAGCACACAAACCCTTCCTGACTTGTTGTGTGTGGTTCCATGTAAGAAGTAAAAATAAAAAATAAAAAATTTAAAAATTGTAATTCTTCATGTTATTTCAAAGGAATTTTTTGTTTGAAATTAACACAAAGGAATTCCTAACTCAATTTTATTTTTTTTACATGTACCCAAATCAATTTGCCTTTGGGGGAGGAGGAGAGGGATGAAACCCCCCTTTACACTCAAAGGGAAATATTTTGCTACCTAATTATAAATGGTATAAACATTACTATCTATCTCTACCCATTGGAAATTCAACTATAATTTTTTACCTCCTTTGTTTTATTTTATAAATCATGTATGTCTTCAAGGTTTTGTGAATGCCCTTAATTTAGTCACGGAAATGTTTATAAATTTTAGCTCCAAAGTAAATTTTTTACAATACATTACTTTGAACTGACTTCAATTTCTTTTGTAAAGATGTAATTGACACTCTTAGCTCCTGTGTTCTGCTTTTCCAAACCCATTTTCCACCAAGGATTTTGTTTTGAAATGTAATGTAACCACAAGTCTAGCAATCATCCACAAGAGGAATTTATTAGCCAAAACATTTGAATACAATCCCAAGAGAGGAAAGTACAAAAATCTGAAAACCCTGCTGTATTTTGGCAATTTATGCAACAACCTATTGTCTAAATATGGCAACTTCAATAAATAAATAATAAAATCCTCCCAAAAACCTGGCAAAATTTTTGTGGTTTTTTTTTTTTCCTTCACAAAACTCCTTTAAATTGCATGAATAGTTAGTTGCTTGGGGTTTTTTTTGGTTTGGATCAACAAGTGGCAAAATTAAATTTTGCCACTTGGAAAACACTGATTTCTATGTCCTCATAATATTATTTTTAAAATGCTAAGTGGAAGAAGTAGGGAGGTACACAAAGCTGCTAACTTGCAATGACAAAGCTAATAAGCTATAAATAATATAAATAAATAAAATAAATAATAAATAAATAAAAAAGCTACAACAACAAAAGCTGGCAGAGTGGGAGGAGAGGACAAGAGTTCACAGCTTAGTACTAATTTTCTACTTACTGATTAATGAGCTTCCCACTGCATCCTCAGTTTCCATGTCCTTTTTGTTTGTTTCCTGGCCATAGTGAACCAGCACCCATCATCAGTGCACCATCCACTGGATGTCTGTTATTACTCAGTTGTGGATGAACCTCAACTGAGGTCAAATACTTGGTGAAATAGGTCTCATTATATAGGTTAGATAGGTAGGAAAATATCTAGGTAACTAACTACTAGGTAAGTAGTAGATGGTTTATACATAGGTAGTAAGTGCTTTTTTTACTACCTACCTACCTACCTACCTACCTACGGACTAACTAACAAACCTGCTTGTGAGTTGTTAGTAAATGGGTAGTTGAAAAAAAAAAAAAGCAACTGAGCTAAACCACCATGGTTAACTAGGGAACTGAAACCCAACAGAATACTGTCTCCTTACCACTTTATCATCCATCCATCCATCCATCCATCCTTCATGGTTGATTGCACTGGTGGGTGCACTGTGTGCACAGCTTTTTGTTTCCCCCCACCCACCCAAAGCCTGGAAATCAGTCCAGTGTGGGGGGTGCAAGAAACCTGTTCCCTCACTGACACTGAAACTATCAACAAAGCTCAAGCACTGAAACTATCACAAAGCTCAAGCTGTTGGTTTCAGACAACCTTGAAAAGATGAGTGCTAGACCAGTGCTGCTTCTGTTGTCTCTCTCTCTCTCTCTCTCTCGCTCTCTCTCTATTCAGGACTCTCTCATCTCACAACAACAACACAACCTGCAATCGCCGACAGTTCAATGCAATATCTGAAAGATTGTGTGGGGTCCGAGTGATAAGTGAAATTCTATTGCAATCTCAATGGTCAAAATAGTCACACGAGCACAACATGAGGGATGGAAGTTTAGGGTTTAAGGTTTAAGAAGTGTGGGGTCCGAGTGATAAGTGAAATTCTATCGGGATGTCAATGGTCAAAATAGTCACACCAGCACAACATGAGGGATGGAAGTTTTAGGGTTTAGGAAGTTGAAAGCACAACGTTTTCAAACACTAATGTCAAATTGCCATTTCAATATCATATATGTCACAATAAACATCATATATTGTATGTTGTAATGGACGAATTCACAAAGTTTATCCCTCTCATGTGTCATGAGCCACAACATTTTGTGTTAGAAAACCCACAATCTCTTGTTGTAGTCATTGTTGTTGTGTTTTCTACCTACCTTCAAACACCCAATAATCCATACCTAGTTACTAATCATTTAGTACTACTAACAACCCATTAGCCCATAGTTACTAATTAACATTTAGTATTGACAAACCCATTTAGTCCTTACCTAGTAGCTAACCATCTACATGCATCTACTTACCTACCTAGTGGTTATTTAATGTCTTGCCTACTTACCTACCTTCAAAGAACTACTTTTTTTTAACCACCAAATAAGGCTACCTAGGTGAAACCTAATGCCGACTCTATTATGGTTCATCCACAATTGAGTCATAACAAGCTTCCAATGGATGGTGCAGTTGTGTCTATTGATTCACTTTAGCCCAAGGATTGGCACATAGATAAGATTTGAGCCTTTCATTACCACTATCTATCTTCAACTTTAATCCAATTGAGGCAATTTGGGCCTGGATGGAATGACAATGGATCCAATGCCTTATTGAAGGTCAAGTTGACATTCTTCTATATGAATGGCTCATGTTTCTTGAAATTGTGTTTCATGGATGCAAAGATGTTAGACTTGTATTGTGCTTTCCAAATCCAAATGTGTTAATGGATATAAGGAAAATAATTGTATGGTAACTTTTGAAATCCATATATACGTTGTCTTATTGATAAATTATTTTTGGTTTATAATTTTAGAATTGTTGATGGATTGAAGAAGCATAAGAAATATGTTAGTCCTACATGATATGAATAGTCTTAAGCAAGGTTTTTTATCTTTTTATTTCTTGATTTTGTGAGGTAGAGTGCAAGCTAAGGTGGACCAAAAATTCAACATTTGAATATATGTTTCAAAATTCAATTCTCTTTTGAGCCCTACAAGGATTAGGTGAAAGAGCAAAAACAATCCATCAATTCCAAAAAAAAATTATATTTATTTTAAACCCCACCTAAAGATAGTTGTTGTATACATGTATGCATAAACCCAATACAAAATGAATATTTTTTCATAGCAATATGAACTTTTGAAAAGACTCATATTTTTAACACTAGATACTTTTTAATAAAAATTCATTAAAGATAATCTACAATTGACATGTTCCAAATATTTCAAAATAAAAATTGTATTGATATATTGTTCAATTAAAATGGAGTCCTAGATAATCATAATATCAATCATTAAATCATTTGAAAATTCATATATATAACTTGATATCTTGGGTGAAAGACCATGAGTTTCACTTTACAAGTCTGTAAATCTTTTAAATTTGTAAATCATGCATAGCAACTCCATACATCGTATGCATACTCAAATCAATAATCTCAAACTAAATCCCTACTAAAAATTGTTAACATGTAAAATAAAAAATAAGGATTGAATTTATACCCATATCACATAAACTATCATTTTGACACTTTAAAGGTAGTCCATGGTAACTTGCATTGATCCTAAACTCACACTAGCAATCATCCAAAAGAGGAATCAACCAAATTTGTGTATAGGTCAAAAGAGGAACACAGAAAAAATTATGAATCCTACTATATTTTGGCAAATCTGCTAGAACCTATTGTCTAGGCTTAAATATGGTGATTTCAAAACAAAATCCTCAAAATTTGGTGACTTTGGAGCACTTATTTTACATAATTCCTATAATATGAACCCCACAGGATTTCTTTTGATTGCCAAGAAATTGTCATCCAAATAATCTCATCCAATAATTACAAATTTTGATAATCCTAGTTTTCATTCAGATGACACAAGCATTTTGTCCATATATCATCCATTTAGCACTAGTACTTCCCTTCCGTCTGCCCAAACCTTGGTCCACACTCCACACACAGCCCCATTAACAGATGGCAGAAATATTATTATTGGTGCACTTATCATATCATATAAGCACATCCTTCCATAAACTTTGTAAGGAAAACAATTAAATCTAACTAGAAACACATTTGCAGGTAACAGAGTCCAAATATGAACTGACCCATTCGTTGTTGGCACCAAGAAAAAGTCTGGTTACAAGGGACAAATTTGTGCCCCACCAGCACATCCTGAATGGTGCACTCACACTTAACCTAACTGGCCATGGGGTTAGTCGCTAGTGATATAGTAACAATACTATAACAAAATGTGTCATTGTATGTACGTAAAGTGATTTCACTAGATTTTGAATGAATTCATTGGTTGTAATGAATGAGACCCAACACTAATTTGGTGTGATTTTTTATACCTGCATAACATTGCTTTTATATGTAAGTACCTCAATATGACATCAAGGTGTAAAGCAATGTTGTGCGAATATGTAGAATCGCACCAAACCCTTATGGTTTATCCAGGCATTTCTATCACCAAGCTCTACACATTCTCTTGGGTCTAGGACACCTTGACCTTTAGAAATGGGTGATCTTCAAGCATTACATTATATCAAATAACTAATGATTTAGAATTAGCTGAAAAGATGATGAACTTTGGACCTAAGGCTTATTTCTTTCAAAGAAATATACTCCATACTTATGGAAAAGTTCTATTCCTATCAACTTTTAGTTTAATTGTAATTTTAATCTTACCTTAAGAAATACAACTTGTTATGTATATAATAAATGAGGTAATCTGAACTATATAGTATAATATAATATAATAATTCCAAGTGGAGTGTCAGTTGTGAGCATCCCAAGAAAGATTTGTCAATAAATGGCGACCTGTTATTAGAACATGTCCCCAAAAAAAATCCTTTTGTAATCTGGCTACCTACAGCAGCCAGGAGTGGTCATCTGGCAAAACTGATCCAAAAAATCTCTTTTTTGATGAAATGCTTTTCAGAAAAAAATAAAATAAATAAACAGTGAATATTGTAACATAATATCCTTTCTTTCCAAAATTAAATTTTAAAAAATCACAACAATGCAGAATTTCTCACCCAAAATAAGACACTGAATCTGAATTATGAAGTTTAGGGTTTACATAATTAAAGAGTAATTATATTTAAAACTATTAGGCTCACTTTAGACGAGCGTCCACGATCCAATTTCCTAGGAACCAATTTGGACTGATTTGAAACAAATTGAATCCTTGAGTTGGACTCTACCTTGATCCCTAGCCTGATTCTTGGTTTTCCAAATCAGAAGCTCTCCTTTTAGGACTGTTTTTAGGTCCAAACCAATTGATTTTCCGTCCAAAACAGGTGCCATGTAGGTTTAGCCTCAATTTGCCATTTTTTGGTCTTGGACCCTCGTCTAAAGGCCTTGGGACCAATTTAAAGCTCTCGACCAATAAGAGTGCTTGAATTCATTGGTCCCTGGACCTTGGACCCTCGTCTAAAGTGGCCCTAAGTGGAATCAATGCAAATACCATATCACAACATGGACCTAACTGATGAACCACAGATGAGTTACCAAGGTTGGTTCCAGTGTCTAACCCTTGTTGGGAAACCTAGCCCCAAGTGTTGCATCCAAAGTCCAATAAGTGCACTTTAGCACAGGCCACACTTATGCCCCCTCTAGGCCACACTTATGCCCCTCTAGTCACAAGCTTTAAAGCATTTGCTTTATGTCCATAAGGTTGGCCAGTTCTAAGCTTTTTTGGGTACTCACTTCTATAAAAAAAAGACTATTCACAAAGGGACAGGCCAGACAGATGCTTCATTTCACCGTGTGCAAACAAGCACCCATCAGTGCACCACGATGGATGGATGGATGGATGGATGGATGGATGGATGCATGGATGGATGTATGGATGGATGATACATGGATAAGAAACACTTTTTCCATTGTATTCCTATCCTGGTTTACTATACTAACCATCCACACGCATCTACTCACCTTAATAGCCACCGATGTCAAAGCTCAAATTAACCACAACAACTGAGTGAGTCATAATAGGGTTCCTATGGATGGTGCATTGGTGAGCGCTGGGTCATGGTGACCAATGTTGGCTAGCTGCGGGCCGAATTTGGGCAGCTCCTCTAGCCATTCTGGTTCAGGGAAAAAAAAATTGCAAAATCGATTGCATGGGCTAGACTAGAAGATTATGCAAGTGCAGCTTGACTTACAGAGGTGGGATGAAAATTTTGTAAGCTGACCCATAGGCCCCAAAAAAACCCAAAAAACAAAAAATTCTTCAAACTGCCCATGTAAAAATCTTTTCAGGGTTGTTTTGTTTCAGGAGGCTACCCAGGCATCTTTTTAGGGTTAACTAGCCAACAACAACAAAGACCCAAACAAATATGCTCATCTCATGAGGGGAAAAGGATCTCAGAAGAAACTGCTTTCCTTTAGGAAGCAATGAGTACAAAGAAAAGCCCATCCATCAGGTTGACTTGACTCAGTAAATCAGAGGGCCAAATTTCTTTTACTATCTGTAGGGAGGCCCCACTTGAGCCAGTGGAGTCAGTTGCCAAAGGACCATCTCTCTAGCTTCTCTCTCTCTCTCTGTCTCTCTCTCTGTGTCTGTCTGTGTCTGCAAATCAACTCATCAAAAGCACTGGCATCGACAAAAATGGCAGCACCTTGAACAGTAATTCTAGAACAGTACTTGGTTTGGGGTTCATTCCATTTCACTGGCAAACCCTTTGACTGGAGATGCTGAACAATGGATTCAACACCAATTAGCCCCTTAAATGTCAGGGTAGACCAACTTGGTCAGCTTTTCTCCAGTGTATATTTTTTGGCTTTTTCTGACCTTTTGAGGGTTAAACTTACTAGCAATGAATGACATTGCACGAGTGAGTGAGTGAGCGAGCGAGCGTCGAGCGAGCCAAGCCATACAACAAGTGTACTTGAGTAGAGTTACGTTGGGTGCAAGTGGGAAAAGAAAGACAAATTAGTTGTGCACCTGGTATTGCAAACGATGATCACACTGAAAAAAAATTTCTTCAGCCGTGTCGTTGTTGTTGGCACAATTGGCAATTGTGTAGAGAACAACAATCAGTTGTGCACCTGACTGTTTTATGATTGTTTGATCAGCCTGATCAAACAAAGGAGTAATCAAGAGTTCATGGCACAAATGGCAATTGGAGAGAGACAATTTATTTGTGCACCTCTGACAATATCAGCAAACAATGATGGATGCTGAAAAGACAACTGAGAAAGTAAGGATGGAGAGTGTGTGTGCATTCAGTACTGCTCTTTGCACAAGCTTGCCTCATGCCCTTCCCCCCCATTCACTACATGATCTGGTGCCACATGCTGGTATGGACCAGTTGTAATATGGGTATCAGAAATGGGCACCAAACTGCTGTTGGTTATCGGGGTGGGTAATCTTTGATCTGGTCACTGAGAGACCACAAAGATGCCCGCAGTTCTTTTGCTGGTTCTTTCATGAAACCCACCAGTTTGTTCTTTGAGTTTTTGAAATAACCGGAAGCAACTGCACATGTTTCAATTCTTGATTCCTTTCCCTGCACCCCCCAGTAAACCAGAATGGGCAGTTCTTTGATTTTTCAACTTCCAAAAAACCAGAACCAGGGGTTGGTTATTAACAAAATCAAATACCCGTCGCCCAAGATTGGTATGCACAGGTTGGATCCACTTGAGCAACCAAAGCTCAACTGCAATCTCAAGCCATCTCGATGCTTTCAGTTTAGAGACTTGGGGTTGGGGAAGTTGGGTAAATTTTTCTTTTAAAAAGTATAATTTATAATCTCTTTGAATACAAATAGGATGCTTAGAATTGGATTATGAAATTAAGTATTCTCAATTTCAATCAAATATATTTTATTATTTCATAGCATATAAAATAATACCCTGTTTATCTCTTGTGGAATTCCATAAAATATACAAAGAGTGAATTCCCCTAGCTTCAATATCCATTATGCTGGAAAACAAAGTCCTTCAAGTTTTCAACCACTACAAATGGCAAATGCAAAAGAAATGTAATGTAATATTTCTTGTATACATAATAAGAAAGTTCACCAACTCTCTTGTAGCTACCAAATTCTAGACTGTTTTGTAAGCATCATTTTGCTCTTTGAATTTTTGTTGCAACTGTCTCAATTGTTTCTACACACATTAATTTTTTGTGTATTAGAATACGTTTTTTGAGTATCAGAACTAGCACTTTATTTTCACGTATTACAATGCCCCAACTAACCAAGACAACATATACACTAAGCAAAAGTTTTATGTTGTTCTAATTGTTTAGAAGTGGAGAAAAAACTGCCTCATGAAACTACTGTTGTTTGGCAGGTTGGTGAGACTATCTCAAGGTTTGAGTGCAAGGGCTTTGTTCTGAAAGGATTAAAGCTTTTCCAGACACCTGAGAAGCTTGCACAGGTAAAAGTTCTAAGCAAGATTATCAAAACACCTGTATCTATCGCACTCTGTTCTGTTGCATATTCTTCACATTTAGATTCTCAGATTATTATGATTCCGCCCCCAGATTGATTTATTGGAGGCTTGAGCTCCTTTGGGAGCTCAAATTTGCAGAATCATTACTTTGAGCTGAAGGAGAAGCCATTCTATCCAAAGCTTGTCAAGTATATCATATCCAGCCCGTGTTTTTTCTTTGTTGCCTTTCCATTTGTGATGCTGGAAAATGGTTTGGAACTTGTATGTATTGCAATATGGCTTCATTTGTCACATCTTGATTTTGTCTTGACTTCTCTCAAGACATCTGCAGAATGTCTGTAGGATGCCTTTCTTCCACAGAATGTCAGTAGGATGGATGCCTTCAGACAAAATCTTAATCCTTTACCACGTTGTGCTCAATCAATCACATGGGTGGTAGGCATGGGAAGGACCTGGAGTCGTTGCATCTGCACAAAAGCTCATAGGAGTGACAAACCCCCTCCAAGTGGAACCTGGTACAATCCATGGGGATTTCAGGATTGAAGTCAGACAGTGAGCTTCATATCAGCAAAGCTATGATTATGTTGGCTTCCATTGTGCAGGTAATTTCCAAGGTCTCTCGCCTGACTGACCTAATTCTGTGTGTTGATTATCTGATATTGTTCTTTGGCTTGTGGCAGCAATGTGGTGCATGAGAGTGATAGCCCTGAGAATAAAGAATGAGAAATTGGTGTGACATCTTCTAAGCTTGCAGCTCCTCATGCTGAATTAACTGGTTTGTCCTTTCTCTGGTGCAAAGAGGTTGCAAGCAGCAGGCTGAACCTCAGATTGATTATGCTGAGGTTCTGACACAGGTTCATGCTTTAGAAACACAGGTTCATGCAGAGGTTCTGACACATGAAGGCATGTTTCTAAAGGGGTTCAGGTTATCTATGTTGCATGCTCCGAATCAAGTTCTGGAACCTATTCTGAAGCACAAGAGGAGGGCTATAATGAACCTAAACATATGTAAATTGCAAGGCATAGGAGGGGGAGGGATACTACACTCTTAAGAGTGGGAGTGAGCTTACACCGATAAGGTTTAAATTTCAACATCAACCAACCAGCCCTTGGATTGAAATTCTGATTGCAATCTTGCAAAAATCATGCCCTCTTCTTCCACAGAGCATGGACAACCAAAGCATTGTTTTGCTTGGGCAACAAAGAAATTGCATCTAGGCCTCACTAAGCAAAAGACCTACAATAAGGGCAATGGGAAGGATGATCTTGCTCGAATGATTGCACACCCATGACCACAATTTCACACTGACCCCCATTTTGGTTCATCAAAATAAACTCTTCCTTTATCACCTGGTAGGCAGTCAGTCACCAAGGTTGAAGGCAAATGAAGTTACAACCATACCCACTTTGGATGGACACAATCCCTCCTCTTGCTCATGATTGACAAGTTTCAAGTGATTTCTTCCCAAATTTTGCTATTAGAAGGGCATCAGCTCTACCTGCATATTCCATGAGATAGTCTTTCATTTCAAACCCTCCATGAAGAATCCCGAGTTTCACTCTTCATTGCTTAGAAACTAGATTGTAGAAACAAAATCTAGTCACCCAACTTTCATTCTTCATTGCTTAGAAATGAACTCTGACAGTTGTCACCAGATGAGTAGAAATGAACCGGATAACAGGCAGTTGTCACCTGGATATTTGATAACCTACACTTCTACATAACCTCCAGTTATTAAGCAAATTTTTAATAAACTATCCATCAATCAAAATATTGATATTGATATTGATAACCTGTGTGATCCCCCCAAAAAAATTAAATAACCTACCTGGAAGTTATTTCTTAAAAAGCAATAACCAGCCAACACTGGTATTTCCCCACAAAGGTAACAATTTTATGCAAATACCAAATTTTGCAGATTATCATCATTTGGACGGGACACTAACATCAGAGATGTGATTCCCAAAGTCACAAAATGAGTTATCAATTTTACCATGGTCTTTTTTGCGCTTGAGCAGAGGTGACAACTCCGGGAAGAGCAATGAGGCAAGCTCCCGACTATCATCCTGCATTTAACAAGGTGTTAAGTGTTTGAATCCCTTGGCTCAGAAAAACCCAAATTATGAAAAGACCTCAAATTCAGATGCTATCAGCCCTGGCACATAAACCCTAGAAACCCTTTCAATGTAGTGAGAGATAGGGCAGAAGAACTTCATCCTTCCTTCTCAGCAAGCCTCTGTCATGCTATGTACTAAGCATTGACAAGATTTGAAAAGAGTCAACATGATGTATCATTACTAATGTGAGGTACAGCAACACTTTACATGAATTGTTACCTTATCAGGACTGATCTTGTTACCTTAGTGTACTCTCAGCCATAAATTCCTGCTGCCATCTTCCATGCTTGTGCCTGTATGGGGACCACTCAGAAGCCTGAAGCCACCAAAATGCCAACCCATGCTCCATAGCCAAAGCCCATGCTATACCATCGCTACAGAATGTCCACAGTTGCATTATCTCATCATGTAGTTTGCAAAATAAAGCTCACCACATAGCACCATGGCATGTAGGGGGTAGCCAGTAGCATTAAACAATACCTATGGACAACATGCTGTCATAAGATACTGACTACAAACCATCTTGACCTTTGCTGGATTCAGGTATTCATCAACAAAACATTCCTTCAGTGACTCCACAAGCGAATGTTGAAATTCACTGACCTGTTTGCCATCCTTGGGATATGGCTGGGCTTGCTCCACATATGCTATACTCCCTACAAACCCATTTTATACCACTGTGAACCCAGAATCAACAATTACAGTCTCACAGAAAAAAAGAATCATAGGGTTCCTAATTCATATGCATGTGTGACTCCTGGAAAAGGAAAGGAAAGGATGGAGGGCACCTTGAGGTGCATTCAGTTGTCATACAAGGGCGGCAATGGAGCATGTATCATGATGGCATCACATGGTTTTCCCAATGACCACTTTCACACATGGAACATCGAGCACCTGCTCACTCAGTTCCGATTGTTGATCCACAACTGATTAGTGAAAAGTATGCCAACTATGAAATAAAATCACATGGTGGAATGGTCAACAATCAACCTCCAAACACATGTATCCCATCCATAGCACACTGAAATGTGAAACTCTGTTTTTCACATTCTGATGCTTCAACCATAAACATTCTTCTTACACCAAGAAAATCCCTTATTTCCTCCTGCATTGCAATTCCTAGACCTCTGTAGGCAATTCATCTAAACCACATCATTCTCTTCTTCAACATCATCCAGAAATTAGAAAAGGGTGGGTTGACTTGGACAGGGTTATAAAACCACTCAAGAACCTCAGCTGAAGCACCTTGGTCTTCAGACTTGATGACAGCAAGAGCACCTGAGACATCTGGATCAACACGTACTATGTACACATTGCTTGTTGGAATTGTCACCCACCAAAGCAGTGCTGAATCCTCAACCACCCAGGAACATTCCACTAGTTTTCCAAACAACCAAGGAACATTCTAGGAAAATTTTGTGACAGGACAAAAGAGAACACCCAAGACATCAAAACTCACAATGGGACAAGCAGTGTGATTAGAAAAATAATTTTGCAAGAGTTTTTATCCCTGAAGGAACTGCATACCTCCTCAGGGGCACTCATGACAAGGTCCACAGACTCAAGAACAGATTCATCATCCTCCATATCCACTATGTCTTCCAAGCCATTGTCTAGAATGGATGAGGATTCCGAAAAGGAATCTGAAATCTGTGCAGGTGTGATTGTTAACTGTATTTCTAAGCATTTCTTAGTCACCTCAACAGCCCTGGTGCTATGAGCCTGTGAAGCAAATATCCAATGTGAGCATCACATCATCAAGAAAACACACATCCACAGCTTCCTTACATGAATGTTAAACCAAACCAACAAGAAGGTATAAATCCTTGAGACCAAAAACACCACCTTCACCATATTGTGAATCCTTGTGTTTATAGTATGCAATTCCACAGAGGTTGCAGGCCTTGAGAGCTTGAAATGCAGAACTGGTCGGCAAAGAACCCATTTATTGCAAGTGCCAGAAGCTGATGGATTGCTAGATTGGAACTCTGACCACCTGGAGGGAAATTGGGTTCTGTGTGGGAAAAAAGATGACAATTGGGAGAGAGCTCCTTGTCTCAGCATTGTCCCTGCTGCCGTGTATACCCTGAGCTTGCTTGTCACAAGTCTCATGTGGGCATTTATTCCCTTTTTTTAGAGAATCACCAACATTGCCCTGCAGATTTGACCACAAGTGCATTGCAAAGTTGACAAAAACTCAGCAACATGCATACTACTCAAGTGGCCACAAATTGCAGAAAACATCCAGTTGGTTTAGAAGCAGCAAAATCTCTTTCTTCACAGACTGTTGCAGACTCTTCAAAACAATGTGGGGAAAATGCAAGCAAGCTTCCACTACCTACAGAAAGTCTCAGATCTATTTGGCTGGCAATAGCCACAAGATACCCTAAACCCTAAACCTGATGCAATGCCAGCTAATTACCTCATCTTCTGAACCATTTCACTCACAGAACACCAATTGGGTATCATCACACAACTGATTCCTGCAAACTACCATAATGTGCCTACCAACTTGATGCAAAGATGCAACAAATAATGTTCATTCACACAAAAAGACTGTGCCTGAGAATTGCTCCTTTTTCTTAGGGCACTCAGAACACAAGAGTAGACATCACAATACTTTGGTACACTTCCTCTTTCAGCAGGATTTGTTATCTCTCTTGCAAACAAGGGTTTAGAGACTGATTGTCACCGCAAGGATGAAACGTCAGTCATGGGTTACTCTAACTTTTTTCAATTTCGCTAGGCCTTTCACCAAACTTCTCCTTGAAAGCATCCTGTCGTTGCACCCACATTATGTGTCCCTGCAGACCATCACAAAAAACCCATCTTCAAATTCTTGACCTAATTTCAGAATCAACAAAACCAATCGATCATATTATATTCATCAACTCTCCTAACACGCACTTGCAGGATACTTCTAAACAACTACTTCAAAGCAAATAAAAGACGACTTCGGGTTTACAAAAGTTTGCAAGATTTTGTACAGCGATACTTTCTCCCTTCTGCCATTTGCGAGCTAGGACCTCCAAAACAAAACCCATAAAAAGTTACAAAAAATGCAGCTATTACAAGAGATGGAAATACCCACCTGAAGCGCAGCAGCCCAAGCGATCAGAAATGCTCCAACTATTGCCCTTTTGTCCATCGCCTGTGACAGAATCGCAAGCTCTTCCTTCTGTCGTCAGTCCCCCTCCTCCAACACCCCTCAGCGAAGCTTACGAATGTGCACAACCTTAGGATTAGGGTTAGGGTTTTAGCCAAAAGAGAGAGAAGTCAGGAGGTCAAATCCCATAAATCCCATCAATTGCAGATACCCTAAAAAGAGGGCATGGCACCAAATTTGTGCAACTAAAGGTCTCCTTCCATTAGGCTGTTGTGATCACCTATTCTGCCTCAATAGCAACTTTTCATTACATCTTAGCTCTTATCACAGCCTCAACAGCAACTTTTCGTTACATCTTAGCTCTTATCACAGCCTCAAGAGCAACTTTTCATTACATCTTAGCTCTTATCACAACCTCAACAGCAACTTTTCATTACATCTTTCCCTCCAGCTCTTATCCAAGTAGCATTTCAACTCTATGGGTCAAGCATTGACTGAAATCCACGGTGAGACAGAGACCTGTGAAATCCAAAGATTTCAATTGCTTTTCAATATCTTGCTATCATCACAATATCTCATGTGCAATGAGATAATTTCAATGAGATAATATCATAATTTCAATGGCTTTTTAACTACCTTGTTATTATCAAAAATATCTCATGTGCAACTATGATGACAACAACACGCTAATCAAAACAAGGGGGTGTGTCACACTGTGGCCTTCCCATTTACATTAGAAAGTATCTTAAGGCAAAAGAAGAATTATGGAAATTCACATATTTCACCATGCCAAAATATAATCTTCAAAAAATCCTCTAAAAGAAACCAAAATCCTTCAAGATATCATTATAACTCTGTAATAACTAATCTCAAGTTTCAACACAAGCCAAAATATCATCTTTCAAACAATCCTCATATAAAAATACTAGACCTATTATTATTATTATTATTATTACCTAGGGGCCAAAATCCCTTAAGCTACTATACTCTATAATGAATCTAAACACAATATCCTTGCCTTCTTGGTAGGCAAGGCCAATAAACCCTAATGTGACTTCTCCACCCGCACTCCCCTCCCGGGTGCATGCCAAGCCATCTCATTGGCTATGTGAATTTTCTATTCCTCAAAATTTGTTCAACACCAATTTTCGGCCTAGACAAATATCCCTTCCATGATGAAATTTATGCACCATTCCCCACATCATCATCATCATCATATTGATAGTTCCATGATCGTAATAAGCCCATGGCCAAAAGTTCCAATTCTTTGAGATTGGGCATAATGGCCAATACATATATTGTGTTGCTCTTCTCACACATAGTGAAATTCTTCTCTTCTTCTCATGAAAACAATTTCAAAGAATTCCAATCTATTATTATTGTAATGTACATTTCATCATATAATCTCCCAAAATCGTAAAGACCAGCTCTGATTTTTTTTTAGTTAAGTTGAGGGCGTGTTACGGAGTGTATTTTTCCTCCACTATTTGGGGTCATTTCAAAAATCAGAATGGTCGTTTTGATGAGTGTTTTGTTTTTCAAAACATGCCCCCATTTTATTTTATATTTCATGTGATACCTAATGGGTACCTTCCGGGTATCACAAAGGGGGAAAAAAAAAGAGAAAAAACAATTGGAGCAAGTATTTACTAGTGTTGGGTGGTTTTCACTATTTTAGAGAACCATCAGTTTCAATTCTTTAAGGTTCTATGTGAGAATCGATTTTGTTCTTGTTTTT
>Ga0209611_10008494_pt1 | contig 16020 bp, 13 predicted proteins | sample S1TSphgellanicum_3_FD_187693 | JGI IMG/M metagenome (GOLD analysis project Ga0209611, IMG submission 187693) | Host-associated microbial communities from peat moss isolated from Minnesota, USA - S1T2_Fc - Sphagnum magellanicum MG (SPAdes) (version 2) | ecosystem: Host-associated > Plants > Peat...
AGGCATTTTCTTTTATTGATCCTTTTGAGGACCATTTTTTTTTCATGGGCGGCGGTTTTAAGGTTTTTTGAAAAGATTCTTTGGGTTTGGGTTTTAGAAGAGTTTACAAGACTTGTTCCGATTCTCTATTTTTTTTTTAAAAAATTAATTTTCAGAAGACCCAGTTAAGGTTTCAAAAATTTAGAAAAAATATTTTCACCCGAGTTTCAAAGTGCCCATTCTCACACATTTCAAACTAATCAATATTTAAAAGGCAATTTTCAAATTTCATTTTTCAAAAGTTATTTTATTTTAGGTCTGTAATTTTTAAAATTAAAAAATACAAAAAAAAATGAAAAAAATGAACATGCATGCAAGATCCACCCAAAGATGCTAAACTCAAGCATGATCTACCAAACTTTTTGTCCTTTTGATGCCAAATAAATTAAATTCATGAATGTATCATATATCTTCATCCCCAAGTCCAAGCATCTCACAATCATATCCACAAAAACCAAAAAAATTGATACTTTTTGTATCAAGATTACATGGGTCAAAAAAAATGTATCACTATACCCCCCAACTATTGAATGTACTAAAATATTATGCAAAATTTAAAACCTTGACCTTGGTAGTTTTTAATACCCTAATAAAGTATCAATTTTTTTTATTAAAACAAAATGATTTAAAGTGATTGGTTTAGAATTGGGTTTCAAACATGGTATGACATTGGTAATAATTGAAAATATTTGACTTGAAACCTTGCTTAGTTTTAAACCATTTTTTAATGGCCCTCCCCAACATTGAACTAAACTTAATTCCACACTATCGTAATACCTTTACCATTTTGACATCTTCTTAGCATATATATATATATTATGGTTACAATTGAAGTGGGGAATTAGTTGTGTTAGCCCCATACATGCTTTGTAAAAGCTAAAATCATGCATGCATGTTTATTATCTTAGGGCAATAATAAATTTTTATAACATAAAAAGCAACAACAATACAAACAAATTAATAAATTAAAAATTAATGTCATCATGATTTTTGTTATTAAATCTTTGTAAAAGCCTTATTGAAGTTTTAAAATAACATCAAATTAATTTAAAACATTTATATCTCAAAAAATTGAATTTTATATTTATTTTTAATTTAAAAAAAATTGACATGTTTTATTTTAAGCAATTCTTGCATAATCTTTCAAATCAAAAATTTTAAAAATCTCAATTCAATAAGATTGAAAGGAATTGAGGCTAATTATTTGTATGTTTATCAAACAAATTTCATCTCAAAAATTAATCACATGAATTGTTTTTTTACACTTCATAGTGATATGAAACCTCCCAATATAAAAAGGCAAGTGACAACCTAAGAAAATAAAATGATATAGAGGCATGATTAAATCAGTTACTCAGCAGCATTCATATTTTGAGAAGAAACCCAACAAGTAGATGAGTAGACTTCAAAACAACCCATCAATCTTCCCTGGTAAACTAGGTCTACAGACTCCAGAGGCCTCCAGAGGCCAAGCACCGCCATGCCGTCATGGATAGCTAGTTTTTGGACCTTTCTATCCGCACTTCATCATAGAAGTGTCACATTTTGTACTTGCGTGTAGTGTAGGCTAGTTCTGGATCATGCCAAAGTTTATATTATTTGTGGGCAGGTTGGACAAGTGTAAAATGTTAGGTAGTTGTCGAAGAACTTTCAAGGCTAGGAAGTTTCTCTGGAAATTAGGTACCTAATATCACGAGAGCAAGGGTTTGTTTTTTTTTCCTCCAATTTTGGGTCGTCACACTGGTGATCATCCACAAGAGGAATTAACCAAATTTGGCCGTATCAAAAAGGAAAGTAGAAAAGAATTAAGAATCATGCCTATTGTCTATATATGGTGGCTTCATTAGCGAAACAAATTCCTCAAAATTTGACCACTTTGGTGGTGCACTTGTTTCACAAAAATCCTTTGAATGAGTTGCACTGGATTATTTTTTTCTTTTTGGCAAAAATTGGATTATTTTTGTCTTTGGCAAAAATTGACCAACCGAAAAAATAAAAGTAAAAATTGCTGAAGAGACAATCTTATAGAAGCTTTTTAAAGTGTGAAGTGGTTGTCAAACTTCATTTCTTTTAGTGTCCTAAAATCGAAATCATCGATGGGAAAAACCAAAAAAAAAAAAAGCACTCTTATTGCACAAATCCAACATTTGACACAAACCTACTTTTGGGCAATTTTGCATCATCAATGACTATTGACAGCTACAGAAAATAAGAATGTGAGAAAATTAATGAATGGGCTCTATTCAAAATGAGGGTGGGAGCAAAGTTGAGGGTTTAGGGTTTAAGGTTTCAATGGGCCAAACTGCATCTAATAAGGGTAAAGGGTGGGAAGGGGTTTGTGTGATTGAAGCAAAAGATAGTTAAGGGTGAATTTAAAAGTAAAACACATACTTAGGGCTTGGTATGAAGGTAATATGGTAGATGCTTGGTATTAAGATCCTTGTTCAACTATATTAAAAGCTCTATTTGGTACATCACTTTGAGCTCATGCGACCTTGGTTTTATGATTCAAAATTGGATACATGTGAGTGAATCTTAGCATCCTTGCTTATCATATTAAAAGCTTTATTTGAGAGTATTAAGCAATCTTGGCCAGTTGAGTAATAACTATTGATTATGCAGAAGGCCAATTCTCAAATACCCTAGTTGAGAACTACCAGGATTATGTTGCCAGTTATGCAAATGCTTAAAAGATTTTTTTACAAAAAAAAACTGATTATTAAAAAATTTAATTTTTGATCTTTCTATTTTCTATCATCAACATGTAAGTAGGTTATTAAAATTTGAAAAATTCAGTACTAGGCAAGTAGGTTATCTATTAGGTTTTAAAAAAAACTAATACCCAGCTGGTAGGTTATTGATACCCAAACCTAGCCAGTTGCCTGGGTCAAAAGGCAATAACCAACCAACACTAGTGTTAAGGTTCATGCTTGACCAAATTAAATTATTATTCTTCAAGATTTGAGATAGTACCCGCCCAAAAAAGAAGCCTACTCAAAATTGAATTCATAAATTCATAATCAATTGATAAAAATGGCCAAAAAGAGATTCAACTTAGGTTGAACTTCCAATAACAAATAAATAAATAAACTTCAAATGGTCTTGTCTTTAAGTCAAAAATGGGTATAGGTGAAAATTGAAATCTCAATGCTCCCAATACTTATTCTAACAATTTTAGATGCTTGTAGTTTAGTATGATCTACATTCTAGATCAAGGAAAAAAATAATTATGACCATAATTTCATTGTCTTGTGCTTGGCTATGCCAATACATCTTACCAAATATGGTCAAGCATGATGAGAGCACTATGTGCGGAAAGCATGTTGGGCATCTTCTAAGGACATATTGAGCCGATTCAGCAAGTATTGCAAATGTAAAATATGCCAAGCCATCATGAAGCATGCCAAGGAAAACTCCCTTATTATAGTTGTCTAGGATTTTTTAAAAAAATTGTAAACATATATACCTATAAGAATCACATATATAAGAATATTGGAAGTACTTTCACATTTGGACTACAATAAAGCACATTGAAAACAAGCCAACATGTTGTTATTTTTTAACTTGAAATTTGTTTGGGAATTTTTGTTATAAAATTTTCAATGATTCTTCTGTGTGGGTCCTATACTCTAACGTGCATAGACGTTGAGAGATGCTCCTTGTATTTGGTTGGGAGCTCATAATTTGCATACCACAAAAATTAGCACCCAACCTTAAAACTTAGCTTATCCTTAGACCTTCCACCCAAAAAAAATTGTACCTAAATGTTACACCCCGGACCCTATGGTGTGAGAGTTGGTTTTGGGTTAGTGATTTCAACTAAATTAATGTAGCTTGTGTCATTGGACTAAGTGTGAACTGGTTATCCAACTAAATTTTCCTTACAACACTCATTTTTTAATTAAATTGAATTTTCAATGAAAAAATTACTCAAAATTCAATATCTCTTGCACCTTGGATCTAAAAATCCTCAAATCACCTTCCTTAAATCCTACTCACTGAGGGCTTTCCAACAATATGAAGATGGCACCCAAATTCCCTTGCAGTTTTAGTTGTGATTTAAATGAGTTTTAATTGGGAAAAAAAAATTCAATATTCAATAACTTCTTCATTGGAGGTTGAAACATTATGAAACCAACTTGGTACACCCCTACTCACTCACTCACCCATTGAGGGTTTTCCAAAGGCAAAAAGAATGTGCCAAGAGAGGTGCTGTGGTTTGGGATATTTCAATTTGACGAACAAAACAAACAAATTACCTTCGGTTATAGATAGATTTAAGCAAAACCCAAACCTCATAGCATAGGTCTAGGATAGGATTGATTGGTTAATACCATATTAGTAACACCCAAAGTATGTTTGACAAAACTAGGAGTACATTTTACATTAACATAATTAACAAGATGTTATGACCATATATATGATGTCTAGTTTGAAAAATAAAATTCAGCATTGATCTAATACCTTGATTTCTTCTAAGTTAATGTTTTCTAAAAGTGTCACACTAATTTGCAATTGAGCATTACTAAGCATCCACAACCTTAGCAAACAAATCATCTTAAGTGGTTTGTAAATCATGTATATCCATCCTTGATAGTGTTTGCAAGTCCCATATGATATTAGCTCTTCCCCTCCATTCCACCAGTGGTCACCAAAATGGGAGCTCGTAAACAAGACATGGCAGTGAGTATTGCACAGATAGTTCATAAGTTTGGGCATGAGCTCAGCTCGTGGAAATTGGGAGCTTGTAAACAAAGACATGCCTGTGAGTATTGCACAGATAGTTCATAACTTTGGGCATGAGCTCAGCTTGTGGAAATTGGGAGCTTGTAAACAAAGACATGTCTGTGAGTATTGCACAGATAGTTCATAACTTTGGGCATGAGCTCAGCTCGTGGAAATTGGGAGCTTGTAAACAAAGATGAAAAAAGGCAAACTTATGAGAGGGGCTGAAAGTGGACAACAAGATTGGGAACTTCACCCACCAGCAAACGCTCTGCATTCTACGGACTTTGTGTGCCATCTGTGTGGAATGGGTGACCTGCAAAATTTCATACATTTTCTTAAACATAGTCCCAACATGACATTCTGCAGATCAGCTTGCTATGGTAGAAGTTTTGCAAATGATAATAAGACACGGTTCTCTGGGCTTCATCATCTCAATTACAACAGACTCCTGTGACTTCAAAACTTGAAGTTCATATCAAAACCATAGCCTGGGCATGGAGCTTCAGGACCATAGCTTGAGTTAAGCTCACAATATTGCCTGCCACCCCTCTTGTTAGCATGAAAAGTGAATGCTTTGCACACTTGGCAGCATCTTCTGTCTCCTACAAGTTGTTGAGGGTTATTGCAAAATCTGAGAATTATCTGTGGTAGGGAATAAACTCAGACATAGTAGCTTGTATGTTTTTATGAGCTTAGATGACTGACCTTGCACAACATGAGTACTTTGGCCTGTCCTGGGATTCCACACTCTGAAACCTCCCATCTTCCCCTCATGTGCAAGTAGTTCTCCCTGCAATTTCCCCATCAATGTATTCTCAATTGAAGAATCTCATTAGTGTTTTAGAGACAACTTAAGCCGACAGTTGCTGCAGGTGGGCTCACAGCCACCTTGCAAGTGTGCACATCTGGTGGGAGGCTCTAAGTCAAGTTCAAAAGCATCCACCTCCAAAAAAGAGGCAGGGGTCTTAAGGGTGAGGTGACACATACTTGCAATTGGTTGTCAAATCATGAATCGTTCTTTTTTTTTTTGCTTGTTTGAAGGAAAGAAGAAGGTACCATCTGGAATAAAATCTCCACAAGAACTCATCCCCCACGGCCAGACAACACTATCATGCAAGCAGCAGTTTCCACATTCCAAAGCCAAGCTGTGAAATCCTCAGGTCTTGCTAGCACTACATTTCCCCTTGATGATGTTTCACCCACTGCCCAACCACATACCAACACCCATCAATTGCTGTCCCATAACACCAGTCCATTGTTGCATTACAATTTAGTAAAGATCAAACTGTTACCCTTCAATGACTGCATTCAACACATTACTGTAGAGATGAATAGCTGGGACCCTGCAATAAGACAAGCCCATAGAGGATCAGCCTATAAGGCAACCTTCAATCAACAAGTAGGGGCCTCGATGGGACAAAAATATTGAGAGCCACAGCATATCAACAATAACCTGCATTGCTAAAAGCTACACCATCAGTGAACAATCAGTCTCCTTGAATGTTTACCTCAATAGCATCACCAAGTCTGTCAAGCTTGTGTCGCAAGGTGCCAATGGAGCTTTCCAAGGTGCCAGTGGAATGTGTGGGAAAGCTCCACTGGCACCTTGCAACATATGGCCCCCAAGCTGAGCTTCATAAATTAATTTCTTCAACAATGTGAAGCGCATTGTGAAGTACACAAAACAAATTGTTTTGGGCAGGGTAAAGCTTCGGTGAGGAAATCCGCAAGCATTTCTGTGGTATTGCAATAGAGTAATTGAATAGTCTTTTAATCTAAGACTTGCTCTCTAAGAAAATGATAGCAGATAGCAATATGTTTGGACCTTTCATGAAAATTTGGGTTTTGCGATAATGTAATAGAAGATTGATTATCGCAATTGAGTTGAATAGGAAATGGGAGAGCAAAACCAAGATCAGACACTAGTTTGTAAAGCCATAATGCTTACTCTTTTGCACTTGCAACCGCCATGTACTTGGCTTGGGTATTGGAAAGGGCACCAATAGATTGTTTCCTGGATTGCCAATGGTACCACCAACATGTTGAAACAAGTATTTGAGAATAGATCGTTGATTATCAATGTTTTTACCCCAATCAAAACCACACCATTCAATGAGGGATGTTGAAAACCTTGAATACATTATGTGAAGGGTAAGGGTAGCCTTGATGTACCTTAAAACCCTTTTGGTGGCTAGGAGCAAGCATGCAAACATAGGTCAAAAAAGTATCCCTTGACACTACAATTTTTTATTTCGATATAAATGTAAGAAAGTAAATGCAAAATCTTTTCAAGTATCACTATGAAACCATCATGCACTTCATCAAGTTCATAATAAATTGCATATAAAGAACATAAAAAATAATATTATTATACTAAAGTCAAAAAAAAATCCTCATATTGATCATTAAACTAAACATTTCAAAGTTTTTAATATTAAGATTTATTTTATGGCTACTTTCACTCAAAAAAAAACCAAGATCACATATTGGTCTACTTTAGCATGCTTGCACCTAAACATTCAATGTTCCTTCCCATGAATACTCATAAATTGAGAAATATGAGATACACAAGCCTGGGCCGCGTGCATACCATAGCATGCATAAGACTACCAAAAACATTTTTGTCAATAACATCTTTCATGACAAGTGCATCTTTACTAATATTGGGTTCCATATTTTTGTTGAATTAAAAACATGTTGAAAAAGGATGTTTAAAACTACATGTGCAAAAGACAATATATTCACACAAGTAACCTTTTATTGAATGAATTTGACATATTCAAAGACTCTCTTTATATGTTATGAAGTGGTATGTGTCTATCATCTAGAATATGACATGTTGTAATATCCATAACATTCCCCCTCAACATGACTACCATATATATTTGCAATTCTCCCCCTTCACCTCAATTGTGGTTTTCACACATCGTAGGACTTTTCATACGTGACTAAATTATTTCTACAAATGGTCCATGGAAACATATTTCCATCTTCATGGTTTCATAATTTTCACACCTTGACTTTTCTTCTTGAGCACTTTCAAGATCATTTTGATGACTTGATTTAAAACAAGTGAAGCATTTGATTTTGCACTAGGTTGGTTTGTTGCACAACATTATTTCCATGAGCAGGATGTGGTCTAGTACATTCCCTTGCAAAGTGTCTATATATCCCACATTTATGACATTTTCCATTTCATTTGGATTTCCTAAATTTTGAAGTAGACCCATAGAAGGCTCCAAGAAAATCATTCTTTTTTCATTTTTCTCACTTTTCCTTCTCATTTCTTCTTCTAAGTCAATTTACTAGTGAAGCAAATGAATTTGGCACTGAACCTAATAAGCACATGCAACAACTCCATTTGAAATTGTTGCTCCTATTATGGTCAATTGGTTTTGTAGATTGCAAAATTTAGTTATGTGTTTTTTAATATCTTCTCCCTTTTTCATTTTAAGTGTATAGTATTTTGTTGTGAGAAATTCACATTCATGACATTCTTAACTTGGAATCGATTCTTCAAAGTATCCTAAACTTCTTTTTTTTTTAAAACAAATTTAACATGCACCTTTTGAATGTTTTTCATGCTTAGGAGGATAGTAGCCCTTGTTCTTTGATCCTTTGAATCCCATGTTGAATGATGAATAGGTGTAGTTGGTCTTAATGAAGTTCTGCTTGTAACACTCCACAAATCTTCCCTTTAAAGAAGCATTTATATGGTAGTGTTCCATGTTTGATCATAATTAACTCCATCAAACCTATCACTTTGTCATTTATATTCCATTTTGATAAAATTGATCTCTTCAACAAAACATCACTTTTTCTTTGAGGAATTTCCTAAATGCCTCTGGCTCTAATATCATGTTTGAAAACTACAAGTGCAAAAGAAAGTATATCCACACAAATAACCTTTTGTTGAATGAATTTAAAATATTACAAAGACTTTCTCTATACCTTATGAAGTGGTATGTCTATCTCCTGGTCCTACAATTGAACTAAGAAACATACCACAAGGATGTATGTAGCCAATCATAAGGATTGCACCATTTTACATATTATGTGTCTATCACCTAAAATATGACATGTTGTAATATCCATAACATCATGGAATAAATCCATGTTAAATTGTGCAAAAATATTAGCAAAATATTTTTCTTGGGATAGGTGTATTTTAAAAATCTTTAAATGCAATTTCCCCACTATTAGTCATTTCACATTCTTTGGACAATGTTTCTTTTATGGAAGCCAATAGTGCTAGGTTATTCACTAAAATGGTGTCATCAACATACAAAACTATGAAAAGAAAGAATGCAAGAGCTCATTGGACGTATATATTAGTGTCAACTTGGTTTTTAATGAATGGAATATTTTCAATAGGAAAGCATCCATTCATTCATATTAGGTACTTGAGGAGGTTGCTTTGGACCATATAAAATACACAAAAGATGACATGCTTTATTTCTAAATTTTTTGTATGTAGCCTTGGGGTTGTTGCATGAGAATCTCTTCTTGTAAAGTGCAATTGAAAAAACTCGTATGAAGATCCATTTGGTGAACTTCAAGATCCAAGGACACAACAAAAGAAAATAAAACATTGAAGGAAATCATTTTGGCAACATGACCATTTTTTTTCTCAAATGCTCACATTTGGTTTAACATTGTTCCAAGTTTTATATGGTGTAATATCTTTCAAGGCTAAGGGGAATATTTTGTTTTGAAGAAAACAAGTTGTAGCCACTACTTCACCTTAGAAAGCATTAAATAATTTTCATCATTTAATATGTTGACCAATTTTATTTATTTTTCATTTTGCAATGCCATTTCATTTTAGAGTATATTAAAGCATTGTAGACTACTTTATAATTCCATTTATTTCACAATTTTTTTTGATGTTTTTATTGATAAATTCACCACCATTGTCCATGTGAAAAACTTTTATTCATTTTTCACCATGGTTTTTTATAGATTGGAACTTTTTGAAAACTTGTGATTTGTGCATTAATAAGTATATTGTAATAAACTTGGAGTAGCCATCAATGAAAGTAACAAAATCCTTGGCTCCACACAAGGTTATAGTCTTCATTGGTTCACAAACATTCACATGGATTAGTTTAACACCTTTTGTGTCCTCCTTCTGCTATGGGTAGGTGCTTTGTATTTTGTTGTCTACCATACAAACAACTTTGACAAAATGATGAATGTGAGGATAAAATTATTATGCCATAAACCTTTGTTTTCATTTTCATTAACTTCAATGTTTGCAAGTTTACATGACCAAATCATAGGTGTCATTTTATAGTATCTTTATCAAACCCATCTTTATCTTTTACTTGTGTAAAATTTGAAATAAGGTCTTCATTTATAATTCCCTTAACAATATGGTATAGGGATCATTATTTCATGCAATCAATATGTATGTGCAATATTTGGCCGGTTGTTGTGTAGTGAAACGCATTCATCTTTCGTAAATTCAAACTTAAAAGCATTTTGGGTTGATTTGCCCAACAATAATAATTTTTTTGACAAGTTTAACAAGTCCAACATCTTGTACTTCTATTGTTAGGCCTAATTTTAATTTGATTAAAACTTTTCCAATGCCAATTATTTCATCCCTTACATACACCATTGTTGGACTTGCAAATTGATTATATGATTTGATCCATTCTCCCTTTGGTGTCATATGTTTTGTTGTTCCAAAGTCCAAATATTGATTATTTGTTGTAAACAATTTGGAGTTTCATTTATAACACTTGGGTTTTGAAAATACCTTTTGTTTGATCCACAACACAAAATTGGCAATCCTTAACATGGTGGTTGGCTTTTTGACAATAAAAGCATGGTTTGTTTTCTTAGTTTGATTATTTTCGTTTTTATTAATGTTTGAATTGAACTTTGATTTTTTTTTTCCCACATTGGGTTTTGTATTATTTCTTTGTCAAACTCTTTTTGCAATTTTCATAGAATGTTGTAGTTGATTTTGGAAACTTCAACCCACTAACACAACTTCTTCCTTTCTTAATGCATGACATAATTGGTTTATGTCAAATTGGGTTGATTGCCCATTGAACAAGTCTTTTGTAGGAATTTGGTAAGGCACATAATTATTGAAGGGTGAATTCATCATTGAAACATATGACCCCTAAAAATTTCCAAAAAGATGCCATCATCTTTCATTTCCAAATTTCCAATTTGGAATTTTTTCTTGAAAGCAACAATTGATGATTTGTCTAAATGTTCATACATTTGAAATATCTAAGGGCACTTCACATTGCCTTTGTAGTTTTGTGTGGTTAGATCACCTCTATTTGGGCGTCCCCTAGATTAAGAACAATATTTGACCTAGCTTCAATATTTCTTATCTTCCATGCCATTTGTGTGGTAAGGTCTACAACGCCTAGATCAAGCTCCCTACCATCAATTAAAATTACAAATCTTTTCTTATTAAAATCATGTCCAATTCAATACTCCAAATTGAATAATTAGATGCATTCAACATTTCAAAGTTTACAATCACCTTGATTATTTATTACTACTATCAACATTATTGCTTTCAATTTGAAAACAAAATTTTAATATTTAAAAAATCATTATCATAAAAATTTCACCATTATTGATTTTTTTCAACATTGCTCTTATTAATTCCTTTCATTTAACATCTATCATTAATTATAATTAATGACATCAAGTAATCCATGAACTAAAAGAAAACATCATGTTGGAAATTTGCAAAAAAGTCATATTTTTTGTCTACATGCACCTCTCCTTTGAATCTTTGTTGACACATTATTAACTAAGTTTTGATCTCATATTGAAATTTTACAAGACTCAACTTAATTAAGTGTATGTTTTCCACTACAATAATCAAAATTAATGTTAAATATTTTCATTGATATATAATAAAGATCTAAGAAGACAAATTTTCAAGCATCATGGCTATTAAATATAGTTTTTACATGTAGAAAGTAACCATAAAATACACAAGCATTACAAAAGTGATTCCACCAATTTCACAATGCCCCCTTTAAACATGCCATTCTTTGTTAATATCCTAAGGTTCACTTATATTATGCTATCAACAAACCTTAGCATGTGCCTAGAATTATTTGTTTACCTCACATGTGCTGAGACTAAAGTACATAGGTTTTGTTGCTCAATTATCATTGTCCAATCGCAATTTCCATAAGACTTGCAACGATGGTATGCAACTTCATGATCAATGAATGCATGCACAAAATCCTTCATCTTGTCGCCTTCATCATCATTGTTTTCTTCTTCCATATATCACGTACAAATTTGAATTACTTGATTTTAGAAGAATATGAAGCAAATGGTGCAATCTTATTTTGTTCCATGACAAACATTGTGTAGAACCTTGGTCACAACCTTACACCTTACATATGAAATGAAACCACCATGCCTTAATATAGAAATTCACAATCCATACATAATAGGAAATCTATCATGTTTTCAATTAACTAACAAGGGAGAATGGTCACCAAAAGCTTGACTTGCATTGTCATCTTCAATGTCGCCATCATCATTAAACAATTCTACAAAAAAAAATCCAGTTTAAATGTTAGGAACCATCTTTTATTGAAATTCAATGAGACAAACAAAACCATAGACAGCTACATAAAACAAAGATGATCATAAAGAGAGTTCTTAGTTTCACAATCCAAAATGTTCAAATTTTTTGTTACCTTCCTCATATGTATTGATCTTTTCCATCACATCATTATAATTCATGAAATTAAAATCTTTTGCTTTTTCCTTTTCTTTGTTCTATTGGCCAAAAAAAGCCTTGGCATATCATGCCGATTGGGTGAAGGAATGCAAAAGTATACTAAAAAAATAATCCTCACAAGTAAAAGGATAGATTCTTGTGACAAGTAGATTACAAAGTAGGTGATGCCTTCTGAGATTGAATTTTTGAACTAGATGAGGGCATCAAATGTGATATGTTAAAGTTTTTGAAGGTTTCAAGATTTGTATCATCCTTTTCTTTAACCTACTTTCCACCTACTTTGCAAAAATTGTTATGTTGTGCACATTTTGAAAAGTAGATTGAAAGTAGGTTTGAAGATTTCAATTTGTAAATTCTATTCATATGTTAGATTTTGAAAGGGTTTGGGGCACGATTTAATAAGTTGAACACATGTAACGCAATAAATATGTTTTAGGCAATAGATTTTGAATTATTGAAGTGCTGTACATTGTCATGATTCAAAAATTCAAGTTTCAAAAAATAGTATTAAGTGCACAATCACTAAACATTAATAACAATTCATTTGATATGTTTTATTTGAAAAATGTGCAATATCAACTAGATGAATAAACTTACAATAAATAAATTAATCAATAAGAATTATATGATACATTATGAATGACCATATATGGTTTATTTTATTTGGTAAGTACATCCCAAAATTTATGGCATTTTTGAAATGCACAAAATGCAAAAGATTTCAAATTTTATTTTTACTTGTTGATAAGGTTCACCAAGTGGTTTACTTTTGCATGCTTTCACTTAGCTTCAAAAAAAAATCTTGAAATGAAAATTGGAAAATAAAACATTTCACATTTGAAAAACAACAATTGCATTTTATTTTATTTTATAGTGTAACCACATTAACTAGTAGATGGAATTTTGCTCAACCACTTGATTCCATTTGGAATGTTTAGGTACTATCAAATGCTAGAATGTCAAAGAGGACCATAAGAAAAATGCCCATATAAAAATTCCATTTTCCTCTCATCATTAGAATTTATATGTGCCTAGTTCAAGCATGGCTTTTCTTTTACATCTTTTGAATGTTGGGTGTGATGTGATGTGTTTTAATTATAAATAGCAAAGAAATGAAGTTTTCACCAACATGCTTCATACCAATTTTACATTTCAAACAATGACTCACACGATTGACATGTCTCCAACAAATTTTGTAAAATAAGCTTGTCACACCAATGTAAACTGCCATAGATGCCAAGCATAATAGGCCTTGTATAATAGAATGCATGCATAATAGGCCTTGTATGAAATTTTTGCAAGATGCCAAATGTAAATTAAATTTTTTTTAGAATTTTCTTTTCCACAATTGAAATGCACATCCTTTTTTGAACTTCTAGATTCTTTGAACAATGTGCAAGAATACTTGCAACATTGTCTCACAAGCTATGACAACATAGATATAACAATTGTAATTTCTAATACACAACTTTGTAATTGAATGTTGCAATTTGTCTTTTCCCTTTATTTATTTATATGCAATTTTGAATTTTGATTTTGAGATTGATCAATAACTTATGTCTTATTGTGGTGTGACATTGCATTATGTTAGAGCTAGGGTTGTAATTAAGTTTAACACTTTGCAATTGTTTCATGGGTGAGAAAGGTAGTTTATGCAGTAAGACTTTGATTTGAATTTGGTAGAAAAAAGAATTGTTAGTTGTTGTTTTGAATGGTAAAATCTCCTTTTCCTTGGTGAGTACAATTATTTGTAACACACATAAAAGAACTAGAATTTAAAATGTGTTACAAATATTTCAAATATTCTAAAGATTGTAATGTAAATATTTATTTGGTCATGTATCAAAAAGCAAGGCATAAGCATATGTCAATTTGTTTGGACTATTCACATCATAAAATAAAAAGATTGACACATCCAAACGATGAGTTGTGTTGGATTATAATCTCAAACATTTTCATCCTATAAAATGATGGAAATATAATAGTTCTTGTTTTCTAATTGTACTATTGAACTTATTTAATATATGACATAAGCATCCATGAATCTAAACAATCCGTAAAATCCACAACTAGAAGATAAGTTCACATACCTCCAAATCAAAATTCCAAAAAAAACAAATCTCACACAAGCTCAAAACTTAAGGTTCATGCCTTTGTTTACATTGCATTCAAAATAAAAACATTAAATTGATTCAACATCCTCAAAAGACTTTCACAAGCTCAAATTTGCTTTAGTTCCCTTGCCTTCCTAAACAATTTGTGCACATTCATTCATTTCTTCCTTCCCTTTATGTTTAACTTGATATCATGTGGAACATTATGTTTTCACATGTCACCAACAAATATCTCGATTACATTCCACAAATATCAACTTATTCACTAGTTCTATGTCACACTCAACATTTACATGTGCACACTACCAACCTCTTGCACATGGTATAACTACAAACTTGCCTCAACATAATTAGACATAAGGAAGTGAATAGCAAAGCCCTAATCATTAAAATTTTTTGCAAACTAACTAAAATGATGAAATATTTTCATTCCACAAAGAGTTTGAACACCAATGTGTAACATTATTTATGACAAAGGATAATGATGTATAGTTCAATCATCAATGAAGTGTACTAACAAATGTATTTAGTGTGATAATCAAATTTCACATTTCTTCTATCCATGAAATGTGAACTTGTGCAAGCAAGTGATTGTAAAACTTAATATGTCTTGAGTAACAATCATTGTGAAATCCGCACCAAGTGAATATATGTTGTGTATATACAAAATGTCATAGTCTAAGGTGATACGACACATAATAAGTGAAAGAGTGCAATCCTTGTGATTAGTTATATAACAATTTATTGGTAGGATCAACAAACATATCTCTTCATAGAATACATGTATAAATGTTTGTTGTTGTATCTCATTTGCATTAAATAAAAGATTACCTTTGTGGATACAATTCTTTTACTCATGGTTTTCAAATCATTGAAAAAGTTAGTAAATGTTCTATGGTATAAAACAAAATACAACTTTCTTCATCCAATTGTGGAGAATTGTGGAGATTTTGGTTGATGTTCAGTTTTAATACTAAACTTTCTTAAGTCTTTCTTAAGGCCATGGATTTGCTCTTGAAAGATTCTAATGATTGTTCTTGTCCTTCATTTACCCTTGGGCTGGCATTCCACTAATTCCAACTCACCAAGTTTGCGGTTGTTTTAATACTAAACTTTCTTAAGTCTTTCTTAAGGCCGTGGGTTTGCTCTTGAAATATTCTAATGATTGTTCTTGTCCTTCATTTACCCTTGGGCTGGCATTCCACTAATTCCAATTCACCAAGTTTGAGTTTCTTTTGTCAAATTGTCTCACCATGTTGTACGGACTACACAAGATTTTCTTATTGGATTGTTGCAGATGTGGGTTGTATAAATTTTGGAGTTTTGGATTTGCAGGGGAGTTGTTGGCACATACTCTTTGGTGTGTTTGTAACAAAGGAATCAAGAGAGAAAAGAATT
>Ga0209611_10008495_pt1 | contig 16018 bp, 13 predicted proteins | sample S1TSphgellanicum_3_FD_187693 | JGI IMG/M metagenome (GOLD analysis project Ga0209611, IMG submission 187693) | Host-associated microbial communities from peat moss isolated from Minnesota, USA - S1T2_Fc - Sphagnum magellanicum MG (SPAdes) (version 2) | ecosystem: Host-associated > Plants > Peat...
AATTTGCAAAAATTTGAAAAATAAATATGAAAAGGGAATATATTTTGATTTTTAAAAGAAAAAAAACAGTGGATTTGAAAAAAACAAACAATCATGTTATGACATTTCCCTATTGGTTTTGGTTTGGTAACAATTTTTTAGATAGGTTCCTAGAACATGTCACCATTTAATGTGAGAGCTCTTTTGGGTTCCTCATTACTAATGTGATGTTAAAAAATGAAACAAAAAATAAAATGATAATTTTTCTTTTACAATAACATGATGATGTACATTAAAATAGATTTATTTTTTATTTTCCCCCTAGTTATGAACAATTTATCATACAATTTCAATTGTTGATATTAAATTAATGACAGGGCCACATCTTGTTAAAATTGAAATTAGAATTGTGAAAAAAAATTCTTGAACATAGTTTCAAGTTCTTTAAGGAGGCAACTAAAATTTTCTTTTTAAAAAGTTGACAAGTAGGCTAAACTTTATAAGTAAGTGATTTGTTTTAATTTATTGTAAAACTTCATACTTACACAATTCCTAATTTTAATTTGTTTTGAAACTTTGTACCTATATTTACAATCTCCAATTTTGAGGATTGTGTAATGTGTACAAGAAACTTGGATCCAGTTTCTTCAACCTTGCTCAAAATTACTTGAATTTGAAGGGAAAAAAAAATGCCAAAATTGGAAACGTAAGTATACAAATTTGAAGAACTAGATTCAAACTCACACCTGAAGAACATACCAAATTTATTTATTGAAGTGTCCAAAACCAGGACTGAAAGTTCTCTTGAGAAGGAAGAATCACCCAACACTAGTGTGGATCAATGTTGCTTGATTTTGGGATTTTTTGAAAAAGTTCAAAGAACTAGTGGATTTTATGAAAAGAACCAACCAAAGAACCAAAAGTTAGAGTATATTTTCAGACTGGTTCTTTGGTTAGTAGGGATCAAACCAAACCCAATAAGTCGATGCAAAGATCATATCCCATTTGTAATTGTAGTTATGGGTTCTTTGATTTTCTTGGTACTAGGCATCCAAGGTCCATATACCCAAATCTTAACTACTAGTTCTTTCTTTCAAAAAAGAGAGAACCACTCGAGGCACTCTGGTTTGGAGTTTGGACCAGACTAAATTGAAAGAGATCAATGTAATAATTTCCAACATTGAGGACAATCCTGAGTAGAGAGTGTTGTGAGGAAGTGGCTGAAGTAAATGACAAGGCAGGTTTGAGGGAAACACAATAGTCCGTAAATTTAGTGTTGGTGGAGGAGGAGTGTAGTACACGACCTGATTTGGTAATTGAAAGAGATTTCTTAAGTTGGTTGCAAACTTGGCAATTACGGTATTTTGTTGAAGGTCTGGTGTCTGGTCAGCATGTATGATCTTTGAATTTTCCTTTCTTTTCTTGTTTTAGATCTGAAATTAAATTAATGTTTTTTTTCTTTTTCTTTTTGTAAATTTTTTGTGATGTAGCCAAACTGACAATCATTCATAAGAAGATTTAGCCAAATTTGGCTATAGAAGCAAATATGAAAAGTAGAAGTTTAAAAAAAATCCTTAACATTTTGGACTACCATGCTAAAACCCAATAGAGAAATCTGGTGATTTTTCAAAAAGAATTTCAAAATCTGGCTACTAGAAAACAAAAAATAATAATTTTAGCCATTTTGAAAAAATTAAATAGTGAAACTGGCTAAATTTAGCCAGGCAAAAAAAAGGACGCTGCTATTTTGATTCTAAATATAAACAGACAAACATATATATATAGTATATTTCCCAGGTTTAGACTCTCAACAGAAACAGCAGCTGTTGTTCTCAATGGAAACTTTGCCAGAATAATGGAAACTCCAGAATACTGCAAAATTTGGCTTTTCATTTGACTTGAAAGCCAACAACAAAGGCAAGAGGCAATAGTGATTTGTAACTTTAAGGGCGGTGGTGGGAACTGGGAACTGGGAACATGTGATGGGAACTGGGAACAACCAACCAATTTTTGCAGGCTCCCAGCTAATTTTAAGACAAGTGTTTGGTGCAGCAAGCTTTTGGTGGGGCCTGCTAAATCTGTATAATGGCCTCTTTTGTTGTTCACAAAAGGTGGCCTCTGGCATCAAAGGGGATGGCAGCAGCCGTGCCTCTTTCATACTGGAAGGCCAGAGTAAACCAGTAGACACCATGAAGCACCTCTGATTCCAATTCTACACAAGGGAAGGGGTGTGTCACACTGTGGCCCTGCCATTTACATCAGAAAGTATCTGAAGGCAAAAGAAGAATTATGAAAACTCAAATATTTCACCATGCAAAACTATAATACCTAATCTTCAAAAAAATCCTCTTAAAGAAAGCCAAAATCCTTCAAGATATTATAAGAACTCTATAATAACTAATCTCAAGTTTCACTCAACACAAGACAAAATATCATCTTTCAAAAATCCTCATATAAAAAATAGACCTATTATTATTATTATTATTATTATTATTATTACCTAGGGGCCAAATCCCTTAAGCTACTATACTCTATAATGAATGTAAACACAATATCCTTGCCTTGGTAGGTAAGGCCAAAAGTAAATGAGAGCAATTTTGGTTCCAATTAAAAACTGAACCTAGAATATGTTTCCGAGTCAAGTTCTTAAAAAAAATTTAAAACAAAATCCTGGTTCTGATTCCCAAAATCAGACCCAATTTTTACTACTGGGATTGAAACCAATTCTGTTTTTGGAGTTAAAAAAGATGTCCCGAGGTGGTTCGATTCATGGGAGGAGTCAAACAAAACATCGCCACCGCCACTCTCAATGATGAAGCACAAGTTTGCAGCTGATCTTGAAACAAAAGAAATTGGTGAGGTTGAGGTCTTAGAACATACAAGTTCTGAGGACAAGTGATTTCCCAAGAGACCAAGTGGCAATCATACGACACAAGAGGAACAATAGGAACAATAGGTGGAGTGGGTGAAGGAATTAGCGAATGAAGGTGCACACTCTAGCCACAACTAATATGTTTGCTACAACCTTTGAAAAGGTGGAGATTTTGAGTGATCATAGTGCCATGCCCCTATTCACAATGTCATTAGATGATGTTTTCACATCCGATGTTTGTGAATATTTCCAATTAATAGGCATTGAAGAACTTGTAAAACTTCAAAAGAGACTATTTGCAAATGTAGATTATCTTGTGCATACAGAATTACAACAAGAGCCAAGCCATGTGTGCATTGCTACGACTCCACCAAACCTTGACCACTAGACCCCAACAAGCTTGGAGGATGACTAGACATCAACAAAACTAGGTGAGTGACTTCACTTCTACTTCATTGTTGAGGAAAGGAAACATGATGCACATGTAATTTTGTTTAGGTTATGAATTCATATAACTATCTTGGTTTCTTTTCTTTAAATTTTTTGCCTTTTGAATTGAATGGTTTGCAATCTACCATTCACAGGAAAAGACATACAATTTTGTTTTTGATTGCAAACTTTCTTATAAAACTCCTTTGAATGTTTGAATGGCTTTTAGGCTTTTAATGTGTTTGTGTCATTTCGATCTATAACATCACCCATTCATAAAAGACATGTGCGAGTTGTTTTGTTCATGTTTTGTTCATGAGTCAATATCACTCATTTAATGTGTTACTTGAGCAATATGCCAACCCAAATGTTTTTGCCCCTTCAATGGTTCATGGCATGTAAACATCACCCATTTGCAAGAGGCAAGCAAGAAAATTTTCACAATTGTGTATAGTTTGATGTGGTGTAACTTGCTTGAATGAAACTTTTTAAAATTATGGATTTTTAGCAACAAAAGTTTACTTAAATGAGTTTGTTTGATGCAAGATTTGTAATCACAAAAAATTACAATAGAACATATCAATTCTCTTGCATAAATAAAACATCAAATTTGCGAAAGTCTAATTGCTTATAGACAAAATCTAATTTGAATAATCAATTATTCATAAATTGCGTAAATCTAAATTGAAAAATAACAAATTAAAATATTCATCTAAAGTGTAAGTGTTTTTAAATCGTTTTTTGGTCAATTGTGTGAAGGGATCTTTCATTTCACAGTCTTGTATTTTTTATTACTAATTCATTTATTACTACTAGTTTTGTTACTAACTTACTAATTGAACTTAATGATAGTAATTTAACCTATTAACAACTAATTTTTTTCAACAAAATCATATGTTATACTTTCTACTTGTTTGTATAATGTCAAGGACGAATGTATCTCCTATATTAATTATATCTTAGTTTTCAAAATAAACATAATAATGTTATAGATTTAATTAAATTATAAGCTTTACCCAATAATCAATATATGAAACCCTATATTTTTATTCATGTGTTTTGTAAATTGAAAATATAATGTTTCCTTTCAGTTTCTTACTACAAGTCAAATCTAAACCTAGATCGAGTTGTTGTTTCTTCTTAAACAAGTCCAAGTTCTTCAATTATATTAATAAATTACACTTGATGCAAAATTGAACATTAATTTGCAAATAAAGAAACAAACAAGTGGCATAGGTTGCAACAACTAATGAGGAAAAATATGGTGATTGACATTGTAGCAATGTCTTCAAAGAAGCTTGTGGAGATGAGGAAAATTGTTGCACTAACACCAATCAACATTTTTGTTTTAAGATTTCTTTTGAACATTGAAGGAAAAGGTATTCTCTTATATCCTAAGTTGTCACAAACTCATGGACATTGTAAAAAGTTGCAAAGTTGTGTTAGGTTTTCACCTTTGTTTATTCACATTACAATTGCTATATGTTTTAAGTTGCTTCACTTCAACACAAGTGTCCAAGGATGTCTGGTGACAACAATATTTTGTGCATTGTTGTTGAAAAGGGAGGCTGAAAATGATGAGGCCAATTTTTGCTTAGTGATTTAAATGTGGTAATGGGGATTTCAACAATGTCTTCTTTTGCCTTATATTGATAGTTAATTATCATGGAAGGGGACATTAGGGTATTGCGATGGAGATGCTCTAAATTAAATTCATCTATTAATACTTATTCCACCTATAGCACTAAATTCAACTCTTTCCACTTACTTTGATATGGATTGTTGGCTTGACCCCAAAGGGAAAAGAGCATGTGAACATAAAATATCTAGGTAAACTTTTGGCTTGCACTCACATTATGAATCTTAGTATAAGGGTCGCTTTAGCACATATCTATTGAATAATTAATTAATTTTGAAGATTCTTTTCAATCAAATAATTCAAAAAATTCAATTTTCTTTCACAAAAAATTGTCCTTTGAATTTTATTTTTTTGAAAATTTCAGGAATCTAAAAATACATATAATTTTTGCTAAAGTTGCTAAGGTACCATGATTTCATTATTTCTCATGATTTTATTTCAACCTAACATAAACACCAAAACCATTATGCAATGAGTTGATTCTTGTATTTTCATGTATACTACCAAACTAACCTTCCTCAATTGAATTTGAATGACATGATGAAAAACCTACATTCATTAATTTTTTTGAAAAACATACAATTTGTAATTTTTTATTGTTCATGAAATCCTTATTACAAAGGAACTATTTCTTGTATTTTCATGCGCACTACCAAGCTAACCTTCCTCAATTGAATTTGAATGACATGATGAAAAACCTACATTCATCAATTTTTTTGAAAAACATACAATTTGTAATCTTATATTGTTCATGAAATCCTCAATACAAAGGAACTATATTGGACATTTTATGAAGGCTAAAAATTGGATTGCATACATGACATTTTAACTTTCTACCACACTCCCTCTTGGAGTTGAAAACATGTTACAATATCACTCAATTGAAGAAAAATACAACAATAGTACTCAAATTATTATATATTATCATGTGTAATGACAATACATGAGAATAATTACTAAAAAATAGAAAAAAATAGTCCCCAACTTCATTTCTTTTCTATTTCCCATTTTGAATTTTTTTTCCTGAGAACATAAGAAATAAGATCCTTTTCAACAAAACAAATTAATCATGTTTATCAACATATATAATAATCTAAGTTATTGTTTGGTAGGTGTAGATTCTACCCATAATTGCTCTTTGCTTACTTAAAACAATTTAACTTATATTTTCAATAATACTTACAACACAAATTATATGTTTTTTCCACTCATTCAATCATATATGTAGATTGTGTTCACATAATTTTCTTATTACAATTATTGTTCCTTTATTTCTAAATTATTCTAGATAAACAAAATTTATGAACAAAATTCCATAAAATACAACAATTGCAAAGTATGCTCATTGTTTTTTCATCAATATTCTACTATCTTCTTTACTCATAATTGAACATATCAAACATTTGTATTGTAAAATGTGGAAATTAGAAATGAAATACATTAAAATTTATAGTTCACGATTGAACAAATTTTTAAACTACATGTTGTCTCTATTCTATCTACAACAACTCTCTATGTCCATCTCTATATGTAAAAACAAAACAATTTTCCAATCCTCGTCAATTCCAAAACTACATCCTAAGTCTTTTTCCTCCAAAAGTAAGTTCAAAATCAAATTAATGAAATGTTTTAATCATGTCCAATTAATCAACCATCTTCATCCTACCTTATTAAATTTCTACCATTCACTTGGTAACATTGTTATACTAAAAATACCATGACAATCACCAAATGTGGACATGACCATCCAACATAAGATGTACATGATCATCCAATATAAACCACATTGATGATTGATCTCATAATGATGATTTACACCATGTTTTTCATCTAAAGTCTTGTTCAATTTCAAATATCTTATTGAGAACAAATGCCTCATTTTTCCTAAAGTCATTTATCCTTCATGAATTTTGAGATTGATGTGTAAGAACTACATATGTATATTAGTGTATCATTTTTAAAATGTAGCAATTATATATGGATACATGTAAGGTATGCATCACATTTTTCCCGACATTAATACACTGAAACAAACAATTATTAATTTAAAATTTTGAGATATTGTAATAAGAAATATATGTTTTTTCAAGTCATTTTTTCCAAGATGTATTTTCCTCCTTGTGATAAAGGGTTGTTTTAGTTCAACTAACATTAGTGTTTCTTTTTTTCATGAATTTTCTCACTATGGCAACACACAAAAGTGCCTTGTGGTACTCATACAATTATTATTTTTTGAAAAATGGCCCTAAGTTGCCATATTTTGAAAGAATAATGTCTAAATTTTTCATACTTAGATTATAGGTTAAAACAAGTCACTAAATTAAGGCAAGAATTTGGAGTAAATCAAATTAATCCATGTTGATAAATAAACTATTGATAATGGATAAATAAATCATAGTTTTTACATTTTCTCTCATTACATCAAAGCCCAACATTTACAACTTGGGTTGGATGGTAGTTTTCATGATTTATTTATTGATTAATAAATTATGTAATAATTTATAAATTTATCATTATTATTATTTTGAAATTAAAATTTTTAATTAAAATTTTATAGTAATGAAAAATGGCAACCATGTGGATATGTGCACCATGACATGTGATTTTGAACATGACTCACACATTTTTCAATTTTATTATAATCATGTCATTAGTACAAAAGTGGGGTGTAGTTCACTAGCTTAAATCATCATGGAACTTTTTAAATGAAATAGGTTTATTGCATTTTTATGATTTCACTTTAGTTAAAATTATTTCACTATAGGGTCATTATGTAAACATCAAGTTTTAGTACTAGTTGACATAATTCAATATTATAATTTATTATGATAAATAGGGTCAATTATAGGTTGTTATTTAAATATCATAAGTTACTTTAAACTATAGTTTATGTTATTTTAAACTACCTTAATTATTCTAACTTATAACCTAAGTCATTATATATTATTATAAATTATTATACCCTGGGTTATACCTTGAATTATTATAAGTTATTTTATCTTAAGGTATTTTACCATAGTATAGATGTTCTATTTTAAATTATTTAAAACTAATTTATTTAATTAAACTTAGGCTATATTTTAAGTTAATACATGTTATTTCAAATTATATCTTATGCCATTCAAGGTCATTCTATATTATGTTATAATAAGTTATTTTATCCTAAGGTATAATAACTTATAATAACATGAATTAAAATATGATGACTTAAGGTAAAATATCATATAATAATTTAAGGTGGAATAATTTAGGATATAATAATATAAAATAACCAATAATAGTTTAAAATAATTTACAATAAAATAACTTAAAATAACCAACAATAACCAGTGATAAAATAATTTAAAATAGTTTAAAGTAAAATAATTTAAAATAGCCAACAATAGATTAAAATATAATAACCAACAATAATGAATGGTAAAATACCCTTGAATGATCAACAATAACATATGGTACAATAATTTAAAATAAACAACAATAGTTTGTGATACAATAACCAAGAATTATCTATGGTAATATAGCCTAAAATAATAAACAATAACCTACAACAAAATAACCAATAATAACCTATGGAAATATAACCTAGATAGCGAACAATAACATATAATAGAATAACCATCAATAACCCATGGTAATATAACTTAAAATAACCAACAATAAAATAACTAGCAATAACATATGGTAATGTACCTTCAAATAATCAACAATAACTTATGGTAATATAACCTAAAATAACTAACAATAGCCTATAATAAAATAACCACCAATAGCCTATGGTAATATAACTTAAAATAGCCTATGATAAAATAAATAAAAATTGCCCATAGAAAAATACTATAAAATAACCAACAATGGCTTCTGATAAAATAACCTATAATATCTTATGGTAAAATAGTTAAAAATTGCCCAAAATAGTCTAATTTTTAAAAAATGTGTATAATAATATGTGAGAACAAAAAAAATTCATTCATTTAAATAACATTTCAATGATTAAAGACTTGTTCATTAAATATGGAGGTGAAAGGTTCAAACCTTCACACTTACACCGTAGCTTAGTGGACAAAATGTTTAGGGGCTAAGTTCATAGCTTAGGTTAAGTAGCCTAATGAAAGTTTTTAGATGTGTAATATTAATTATTAGTGAATTTAATTAATTATTAATGATTGAATTATTAATGAATTTGGTTAATTATTGATGAATTAAATTAGTTATTAGTGAATTTATCTGTTAGTAGCAATTGGTCCCTATTTATTAAAGGGTTGCACACTTTCACCATGGTAAATTTGTTCAATTTTATTTAAAATATAATAAATAGTAAGTGAACTTAGACACATATTGGTGTATTGCGTGACACATTCTAATGATTTCTGAAATTGGCATTGTGTTCAAGTCATCATCAATTCAATAGCTAACATAAGCTTACTTGTAAAAATCTCTAGTGGATCAAGGTATTCGAGGCCTTCAGTAGCCAAGAAAGGGAAGGATTGTGGTGACAAATTTATGTTTTACAATACGTTGTGATAACAAGGAAGCAATGTCCACTAGTCAAACATCTCTACAATATTCAAAAGGGCTCATAGTTCAACACAACTTTATAGAATACAACACAAATGGAAAGGAAGAAACTTTTGTGCTTTTCCATGTTTAAAACCATCTATTCTAGAAATGAATTTTCAGTTTACTTTGTCATAGAATCTTCTTCTCATGTTAGCTTAAAAGCTGGTGCTCCTGTTTTTCACAAAATCTTCTTCTCCTATTACCTTCCAAGAAACAAAACATTGCAAGAAAGCTACAAAAGCTACACTTGCACTATGATGCAAATCCCTTGCTTGCACTATGGGCACAAATTTTCTTCACCCCTATTTTCATCACTAGTTCTCAGTTTTCAGATTTCATCCCCAGATTGAGGACTTCACAAATAATCAAAACTAGGATAGGGGATGGGGCAGGGTATGAGACTTGGGGAGGACTTTACGGATAACTTTAATATGTTAATAACAAAATTGTCATTGAATGTTGAACAAGCTGCTCATCTGCGACTGGTTATGTCAGGTTCTAACAAAATCACGAAGGATGACAGATCTGCCTAACATGGTTAGGTGATATGAATGTGAAGATGAATTGTGATTTTCTTATATATAAAAATCTTAAAAGGGCATATTAATACATGTCCTTGAAATTATACCCAGAGTTTTCTTAATTGAAATTATACCCAAATTTTTTTAACCCCAAAATTATACACTGAAGATGAAAATGACAAAACCTTTGACTTTGGAACAGACATTTCAGATACACAGTTCCCGTGTGGATTCAATGCTGTTTAGTGTACTCAGAAAACTGTCAAGATTTGGATTCCAGATGCACCTCCCTTATTCTGAAGGCCTACCCGGTGCAATTGTTAGTACAGGATTCATCCTGTTTCCATTTGGCAAAATGGTTACAGTGCCAACCAATGTTGTGCAGGTACTACAAACAGGAACAAAATCCCCTCCAGCAATCAGAGTAGTAGATATGAGAATGGTTCTTTAGTAACATAATCGCAATTCTCAGAAAATCAGAAAACCAGTTCTGATATATAAGCACCATTCTCTTCAAACTAAAAATAATTAAAGGACCACTCCGAAACCTGCAATACTGTTCACGTTCTTACATGCAGCCATTTCTCTGAGTTATGAGAAAACCAGAATCAGAGTGCATGGAGTTTTTATTCCTATGTATTGGTAAGAAAGAGACTTGGGCACAGCACCTCTTAAGTTACCCAAAGTTTGCACTGAAACAAACAAGTGTTCAATCAATTTCTGGGCCTTTGAAATCCAGCATTTGAGAAACCCTGATTCCTATACCTTAAAAAGAGCATTTCTATTTTCAGAGAATCTGTCTCGAAGGCAAAGTCATTTGACAAAACCATCAAACTACAGACATAACTAATAGTGAACTCTTAGCAGAGCCCATCTTTTGCAAGGGTGCAAGCCATTGCTCTCATTTGTGGTTGAGATCTGCACAATTTCCCAAAGTACTGTTGCACATCGATATATATTGAATTCCCCAAGTATTTCAGTCAACCAAACCAATCACAAGGGTTGAAAGGGTTTGGGCAGGCCAGATCCAAGGGAGGGCTCTGTTGTTTCTGGTGTCCAAACAAAACTTGAAACTCTCCTGTTGACTCATCCAGCACACTAAAAATCATCAATAATTAATTAGAATTGAGGAAGTTACAGCCCCGCAAAGTAGAGGGGTCAGGAACTCAAAAGAACAAACCACCAAACGCTACAAAGCTACTTCCTAAACACCCAAAAGATTCCTTGTCTGTATTGCTATCAGAATTCAAAGATAATCTGTAAAACTGAGGTTGGCAGTCCTAAAGAACTCTAAATCATTTAAAATGAACAATAAATAAGAAAGTTATAAGCTTTGAAAGTAGGAAAGGTCCAAAGGGAAGGAAAAAGAAAAAACCCCATTTTATAAGTTGGAATGCTCATTTTTCTTCTTGCTAATTTACTTCTTTTCCTTTACTCTTCAAAGATGATCTCTAGAGCTTGAGGTAGGGCTCCCATAACATTTTAAATCGCTCAAATTGGAGCACATATGAATAAAATCTAAATAAATGTTCGGTGATGGAGTAGTGATCAGTGATGGGCAGTTCTACCCGACCAAACCAGGACATCAGTATACCCCCTGTATTCTCAATTCACAAATCCACAGGTCTGAGCTCCACACAGATTTGACTGGAATGAAGGCAGGGAAAAGTGCTCAAGAAACCATACAAATTTCAACAAAAACATTTCTTTTCAACCCGGAAATTCCTCATTCATGGCCCCTCTACCCATTTACATTAGTCTTCACTATTCTAGGACACCATGCAAACAGAGACAGTACATTAGATCCAACATAGACTAAACACACCATATAACTTCTCAAGCACATTCCAGGAACTGTGTGTTACTTAGGGAGAGTGACTCTAGTCATGTGAACAATTCAGCAATTATAATATGACCAATCACTAAATCAATCCAGAATTCCTTGTATAGAGACAACAGGCCTGAGCAATTTAGGATAACATCAACACCTACAACTTCACCTTATTAACTTCACTAGTCTACACCTCACAATCTCCCATTCTAGAACCAGTCTAAAGGATTGCAGAAAATCTACAAAATATCTGAATCAGCTAATATCCACTAGAGCCAAAGAAAAAAATAGTATGATGATGTAGAGAAACCTGCATACACTTTCAGGTAGCAAAGCAAAGGGTTTAGTTATAACTTTAAGAGGTTCACTATGACAGCATCAGACAGTTTCCCTTTCTTAAGTATACTGGGTGTAGTCAGTAGGGCTGGCATCCACCCCAAAGCATATCCATCCTGTAAACTCAGATAGTCCCTTAGCTTCATGAGTATATCACAAGACGTTTGTTCAATAGACGATCAGTACCTTACTCATGTACATAATACATCCATCACAGCACACAGGAGAAGCAGCATACAGACAATCTGATATCCTCCAAAACAATTGCATAAGCATACATAAAGCTGGGAACTACTCTCTTGTGTGAGATACCCAAAGAATGCAGATTTGATCACCATCACACTGCAAACAACTGCACCTCACATATGATGAGATTCATAAATCATGATCCTGATCCAGCTGCAAAACATAACTCCCAACATCAAGCATGAAACATCCAAATAACCCACCAAAATATTTGCAGAGTTCACTCGCATGCATTAGTCTGGCTACAACCAAGCCAAGAACAATGGCATGGTTTACTTCAAATGTGTGTCCTACTCAATTTCCTTGCCAATGTAGGGCTTTGAGGCAAACTCCTCCTCTTCCTTAGGAGTGTGGATAGTGACCATATCTGGAAGGGGTGTCATTGGCCCTTGTTTGCCCTTGGGATCCCAGTCGAGCATGATCTTGACTTTGATACCCAACACTCCCTGTAAATCAAGTAAAAGTACATAACAAATTTGAGCTTCATTCCAACAAAAATTCCACTGGACAAGGACACATTGCACATAAATAAAGCGGCTACCTTACTAGCAGCCAAATACCATGCACAGCAGCATTACAGATTGGATCTTACTAGAGGGGAAAAAGTATCTCACCTGCCGCAAAAGCACATGCCTCACAGCACTGTCAATATACTCATTCACAGGGCTGCCTGAGGAAATCATATAGCCATCCTTGAACTTCATGGACTTGGCACGTTGGGCACGCAGCTTGCCACTCACAATAACCTGCCCAATAAAATATGTGAGACTCAGCTATTACAAATACAGAATGCTGCATGTGAGGATAGTTGTCTGTAATCTGTAGTTCCAAAGCTTGGAAATTTACTCTTTTGTGGCAGCACTTCATTTGAGATCAGGGGATGACCAAGTATTTGAAAGAGCAGCCCAAATTTTGCTAGGATATGACCAGTAATGATAACCAAAAAGAAATAATAACCCTCAGATTGGTCAGTTCTTGCATAAAGAATTGAGTAACCTTGATCACATGTGCACATGTAAATCACATGTTTGCAGAAAACTGGCACAGCAAGTGGCCATGCAGAGGAATGATCAACCAATTCAACTGACAAGCCTGAGGAATTACAGGTCTTTCAATGATGAGGCATTATAGGTCTGGCATTTCAATAGTACCTCGCAACCCTTGGCACCACTCTCCATGATAAACCTGAGAACTCCATAGCATGCCCTGAATGCACAGCATTCCCAAGTTCCTCAGTACAGCAAAAGTAGGTTGGTAGCTCATAAAGACAATGAGTTGATATTGAGGAATTGCCTCTTACCTGCGGACAGCCAGACCCCCAAGCAGCTTGTACCGGAGAGACTCAGCCTGAGCAATTGCACACAAACCTCTGTTGTTGACCTTCTCAGCATACAATTCCACAGTATTCTCTGGGAAGTTGAACCTTTTCTGCACCACTGAGGTCAATTCCCGAATCCTGCGGCCCTTTTCTCCTGCATAAAACCTCTATATTATCAGATAGGCAGCAGTTGCATCCACAAAAAAGAAGCTCTTGATTAAAATGGATACAACAAAGTAGGATAGTTCCAGAAGCCGGAGTGAAGGAAGGAGAGAAGCAAATTACCAAGCACATTCTGAGTCCGTGTGGCCCTAATGATGATCTCAGTGCGCATAGGAGTCACACGCACTTCAACACCAGAGTAACCATCTTCTGCAAGCTCTCTGGTCAGCAGTTCGTTTAACTCAGCAAAAAAGACTCCATCTGCCACAAACTGCCAAAGATCGAACCCCCATGTACAAGCGGAATGTTAGCAGAGAGGGATTTCTCTTCATCGAGCAACAGAAGGAGTGAAAACTAGACGCCTCTCACGACCAGACATATGTCCTTTCCCTGACCAACTACTACTACTGCAGCCAGAGATTCCAGAGCCTACCAGTAAGAATTCCCTTCACAATTTCTGTTCAAAGGATTCCTCACCAATGCTAGGATTTGTTCTTCGATTCTTCTCACAACCTTCCTAAGGTCGAGTGCATGAACATGCAAAATGCAAGACAGAACTTGGCACAATAATGCGACAAGATGCACAAAACAAAAACCGAAAAAAAAAAACCCCCCCTCCGGGGACAAGAAGAAGCAAACCCCAAATCACGCATCTTGGAACAACAAGAATCATAGCAGCTGCAGCGATAGTTTTACCTTTCTCTTCTTGCTCATCTGAGTTGCCATGGTTGCAAAACGCAACACGAAAAGCTCGCCGCCGGTACAAGAGCTTGGATAAGATAGCGCAAATCGGTCGTCTGTTTCCCCTTCCGCGAGAACAGAGAGCTGCAAAGAGACTGAACTCTGTGCAGCCGCTGAGCATTACAAGCAGCAGCATCGTTGTTCGTTCTTGGCCCCATTCAGTTGACCTAATCTCAACGGCCAGATTTGAGCAGCTAACCCTAATCTTGAAGATCGACGCCAGGATTCGCATTCCGGAGTCCACCCCCTCGGCACTAACTCACGTCCAATCCGATTTGCGGGTAGCAACGGGCAGTCGAAAATCTCTGTGCCCGCACTGGAAGTTTTTGGCCTTTGCCCTTTCCATGTGAACATGGCCACTCCAACAATTTAACCAAAAACTTTTTTTTTTGGTTTTTAAAAGTGCGACTAATCAACTGAAGGGACATTATTTTACCCCGAAAGCGTTATAGTCATCATGCCCATACCAGGGGGAGGGGTTTGGTGGTAATTTTTCATTAAGGAATGAGGTACCATAGTACCTTTAACATTTTGGTAACAAATTGTCAAATATTTATTTAAATTTTAAATCTTAACTTTGGCACCTAGTCTTCTTAACTCTGAAATTTTTGGCAGATAATGGTCATAAAAAATAATAAACATTCATTTGCTAATGTTATGGAATAGTCTAGTGTGTTTAGATTGCTTCAATTCAAAGTCATTGCCACGGACGGAAGGTTTATGGTTCAGTTCAAAGTCACTATTATGGAAGGTCTGTGGTTCAATTGCTTCAGTTCAAGGTCCCTTGTAATGGAAGGTCTACGGTTCAAAACCTAACAGTTGAATTTTTAAATTTATTAAAATTTTGACACAAATAATAATGAATCATTTTTCAAAAGTTCAACAAAATTGAAAAATAATTTAATTTCTTCCAAAATGGTAAAGGTATTACAATAATGCTTATAAAATATGGTTGATTCATGTCATTTGTGGTTAACTTTTAAATCCAATAAGGATCCACTTTCCTTGTTGCTCCTATGGTGGGGAACATATTACATTTCATAACCATGTTTGGGCTGTCTTTACCTCCATAGCAAAAGGTGTTATGTTTTCCAATGTGTTTGTTTTTTTGTGACCAATGAAGTTTTAGAACATAATTTATGCTTTTGCTCTTTTGTGGCCCATTTTGGGTTTTATTTTTCTGCCTTGGATTTGGGTCCTCTTTTTGTTCTTTCTTTCCTTCTTTGTTGGGTGTTTTGTTTAATGGAGGTTGTTAGGGTTGCATCATCAACATGGTGTTCACAAAATAGGGGGGTGCTTATTTCAGCAGTGCATTGTTCTAAGGGCAAGAACAAGGCATTGTGTGTTATAAAACATTGACCCAAAAAAAACATTCATTTTTTTCTTG
>Ga0209611_10008496_pt1 | contig 16016 bp, 15 predicted proteins | sample S1TSphgellanicum_3_FD_187693 | JGI IMG/M metagenome (GOLD analysis project Ga0209611, IMG submission 187693) | Host-associated microbial communities from peat moss isolated from Minnesota, USA - S1T2_Fc - Sphagnum magellanicum MG (SPAdes) (version 2) | ecosystem: Host-associated > Plants > Peat...
ACCAGCCTTTTATCTGTACCAGCCTGGTGGGGATCTGAGGCAATACCAATCTTGTACCAGTTTCATATCAATTTGAATACCAGGTATATAATGTATACCCCCCTCATACCAGCCAAAAAATCAGTCTTGGACCCACTATGGTAGAAACACACATCGTCAAACACCCATGGATAAGTGAACACCTAGACAGTCACAAAATGCCTCAATTGTTCATTGTTGTCTTAAAATCGAACAACAACTGGTTCTTAAAACTTGTGGTTGAGGTTTTAAAACCTTCAATTGAGGAAGTCGTTTTTATGTTTGATAATGGATAATCACTTCTCATAGTAAAAAAATATTGATTGTTAGGCATCTTCACCAGTTGTTTGGCCATATTTAAGGCTTATCAAAACAAAAAACTTCTGAAGGGTCAAAACTAGAAAACTTTCTCTCAAGAGAATTGTTTGGATTAAAGTCTCCAATGTTTGATAATAGGACAGATATGGGTCGTGTATGAAGTTTGGCATGTTTAGTTATAGAATGCACTTTAGTTGCAAATGGAAGCATAAGTGTTCACAAGAAGCTGGATTTTTTTTTTGAACCTCTTATTTTGAGAGATTTTATATTCCTCGTTTCAAACCCAAATGGAGGTTTGTGAACAACAATAGAGGCACCATGTGAAAGGTTATCTGAACTCTTTGAATATTCAGGATTGAAAATGATGAGAGAGTTAGTGCACACTCTCAAAGAGCTAAGTGTTTGCTTGTTGACCTATCTACCATACCAGGACCACGCCGGTATGTTCAAAAGTCATACCAAATCAACATCAATGATGTCTTGCATGCAATGCTTTTTTTCTTTTTTTGGCAATTTTTTACATCCTGGTGACAAAATACGTGGAGGTGCAAATTGATATGAAGGACTTTTTTTTTAGGAAAAAAGGATCTCAAGTCACCAAATTATGATAAATTTTTTTCTGAAGTTGCCATATTTAGACAATACGTTCCAACATGTTGCCAAAATACAAGAAGAATCCTAAACTTCTCTACCTTCCTCCTCTATATATCCTGTAACCAAATTTGGCTAAGTCCTCTTGTGGATGATCACCAACCCACCAGGCACCTACCTCACAAATTTGAAAACAAAACATTGCCTACTGGGTATATCCGGTTCATGGGTCTCACTCAATTTCAGAGTGCCAGAAGCAGGAATCAGGGGATGTGAAGCATAAGGTGAAGGCTTGTTATGGTCACTTGTAATTAAGTTGTAACTGGCAAGGTCCCATTCTCCTCATGCTGTGCAATTATCCATTTTTTCAAGGACTATCCCCAGGCCCTCTAGTCTCTCTCATGATCTCTATATGGAGCAAATACACAAAGCACAAGCCTCTTACCACAGGTGCTTGAATGGCCAGATTCTCTTTCATGTGTGAAAAACTCAGAATTCCGTAAGTAAATTTATTGTTCATTTATCACTTTTAAAAAAATAATTGTTGAAGATAATTTACAAGACTATGGAAACAAGATGACTGATGTGCTTTTTGATAATTCATTAGTTCATAAATTTATAGAATTGAAAAAAGGGAGGTCTGTCTGTGCTGTCCAAACCTACCTCTTCCACACGTACCTACCTCACTCCTTTTTACTACCCACCTACATGACAAATTAAGACATGCCTTTTCATGTCCATGTTACATGCATTAAAATAATCTAATGACCTTCCTCTTCCAATCCTACCTACTTTAAACCACTTTCCTCTAAGCATCTACATGGACATGAAAAGGCACAATAATGATGAATTATTGAGAACCATATGAAAACATAAGACCAAAAAAAAGAGAGGGTAAAGGGCATTACACTCACAAACAAAATTACATCAGTTTTTTTAATAAAAAAACACTTATGGTATTTGTTTAACAATCAAGAAAATGTCAATAATCTTCCACCGAAGTGGAATTCTTACTCAACTAGTTTCAGCCACAAAACTAAATTTTTTAATAGGCATTGACATTTATATCATTGTTACATTTTCAAAAGCATATTGTTTATCTTGCATACATAGTTATGCATATTGGTTTAACTTGCATATATAATTGCGCATATGGTGGAAACTATCAATTAAAAAACAATATAATTGAATTTTTCATATTCCTTTCAAGGTGTTGATTTGAAAGATTTTTGGCATAACACACCAAATCAAAAGAATGCACTTTTTCAATTAATAACTTTCTCATTGGTGTTCTATTGAACATAAAACTATTAAAATGCTCATATAGGATTGTTTGCGTTATCACATAGAATATTATTTTGAGTATAAATAAAATATTATAAGAAATGGACTTGCACTATTATGATACTCATAGTAATAATAAAAAGTTCAATGTGTACAAAAGCTTTTACAAATATGAAAAGTGTAGGCAGCATACATTGCTGGTGCTTTATGCACAATAAAGCTCTCAGAGCAGGGCATCCCCCAAAATAAGTGCCCCTAGACTCATAAGTGCCCGTAGGCTCCACATTGGGCAGGCACTTATTTCAGGAACCCCCAGCTCCTTGGGCTCCTTGTTACCCTACACAAACAATATGAACATATAAGTGCAATCAATTTTATCATGTTTTATTTTTAAAAGATTCAAGTCTAGTGAATTCCCTTCATTGATAGGAGTGGACAAATTTGATCTTGAATTGTTAACGACAATCTATAGATTTGTCTATGCATTCTATTTTATGTTGCAAATGCTTATAAATTAGTATTTGTGAAACAAATCCATGGTTACGCAATGATTCTTTCTCAACATTCAAAATTTTCACCATGCATAAAACATACAATTCATCATGAAGTAATGGAAATGAAAATGAAAATTTTACTAGTCATTATATAGTCCTCATACTCTTGGCTCTTATTTTCGAGAAACACAACTTTGACCTAAAAGTGAAAACCACAAAGTTGTCATTTCTGATATCTAAAGGCAGAAAAGGGGAAAAGCTACATGTGCATACACTTCCTATTCTATGCTCTAATTTGAAAGGATTGCAAAATCAAACCAATGACGTCTAGGATTCAAAATTGCAAACTAAGACTTGTGACATATATAATCAACGATCCTGGAACTGAATTCTAAATTATGAGGGAAATATCTGATTTTTATTTCACTCAATTGACTGACATAATTATTTAGACATAATTTTTAAAACATCATAACTTACAAGTGTTATGTCTAGAATAAGGTTTGTGCCTTAGGTATTGTGCGGTTCTTTCCTTTTAAAACAACCTCCAGTCTTTATTTTGACATTTTATATCTTGCAAAGGCTCTTTGGGTGTGGGTTTGAGCTCAAATTTTTCAATTTAAAAATCCTTTGGTTCTGGTTTTGGCCTTTTTTTTTTTTTTTGGTAATTCAAGAACCTTTAGGCTCAGCTCAAAAACTGCGTCCAATCTCATGTACACCCTACACATTTCCTAACCGTAGAGAGAGTTAAGGTGCATTGACAACTAATGTTAAGTAAGCGTTAAATGAAAATCTAGGTGACATTTTAGGTGGTACCCAATGTTAAATTGGTGATTGTTTAATATTTAAGTGAATTTTAATTTAACATTAAATATTTTTGATAAATATGTTTAGGTTCTAAATGACTACTAGCTTGGTGTTAGGGGACTTAAGATTAAAGTGCTTAACACCAAGTGTGAATGCACTTTTAGAGAGTATGTATAAGTGTAGGGTAAAACCTCATCCTAAGGACTTCACAAGTGTGAGCCTCTTTGAAAATGAAAAGGGTGAGAACTCGTGAAGCATCTAAGGAGTCTCTTACCTTGCATAAAGTATTTTGCAAAAAAAAATGACCCTTACCAACTTTACAAGATTAAAGAGTGCATCATACTATGCAAACTGATGCCCATGTAGATTCATGCGATTAAGCTCACTCCAAATGCAAAAGATTTTTTCCAAAATGATTATGGACAAAGTTTTATAACAAATTAAAACATTGGACTGCAGAGACACAAAGTTCAACAATTAATTAAAATTAATATTTAAAAATATAAGTTCAGCTCATTTGCCAACTTTTTTTTTTTTTTTTTAAATAATTTTGTCCACCCAAAGAACTAGACTTTGTGTTCAACAATATTTTTTCATAGTTCCCAATCTAGAAAAGGGTTAGTTCCACAGTCCCACTTGTGCTAATTCCAACAAAATAGCGCTAACTTGGTTCCAAGTCACAAGTACCTAAGAGTGAACCATGGTTTTAACAGTACAAACCAGGTATCCTCACAACATGGAGGTACCCTCCCTGGTGATTCTGCAAGTAGTTGTCACAAGGTTTGTTACATTCTCAACTCCATTGTTCAGCAGATAAATTAAGCATGTCTCTTTGGAAAAAGAATGCATAACAGCACCGCATAATCATCAGAAATTGGACCGTCTTTTTGATCTTCTGCTTTGTCTGTTCCAATTCTTGCCCATCTTGAAAAGCTGCCAATTCAAACCACGAATGTGCTTATCCCATGAACAATTTGTGAATTCAATTCATTTGTGGGTTGTGATGTGCTACAGAAATGAAGACACCACCTCTGCAAGTCAGTAAAATGTTAGGTTCAAACTGATGTTGTGAGATTATCTGATTTCCAACGTTAAAATTGGGGGTTCAGGGTTAAGTTTGTTGGAACCAGCACAAGAAGAACCAGACATTGGAACTAGTCTTTTACTAAATCCGGACCCAAAATTTAAACCATGAAAAAAATACTCCTGAAAAGAGGAGCAAGTTCTTTAAGTAGACAAGATTAGAAAACGTTTAAGTTGACTAGTAGACTCTCAACTTCAAAATTAGATATTAACTTTTATTAGTTGTTGAACTCCATACTATATAAAGCCTAATTTTATCTTATATAAAAACTTCTATTTATACCATATCTAGCATAGGGGAGTGTAATGTTTACCTGGAACGGTTTTCAAAGGTACAGATTTGAGATTCAACAATAAATGTTCAAATATAAAACAGTGTTCATGGACAGAGCACTACCCGTAAGCAATCTCCCAATTCCCAACTCAAATAAGCCTGTTGTAAAGAAAAACAACCATCTCATAGCACAGCAAAGGAACCATAAACCCATGCATCCCACACCCTTTGAATCCAATGAGAATGAACGAGCCCATGTTTCAATGGGAAATAGTCAAAAAAATGAGATGGATGGGAGTTGTGCCTTGTGACAGCTTAGAATAATTTATAAACTATGAAATGGCATCACAAGGCCTGGCCACACAAAGGGTAATGAGAATGGGAGTCTCACAGACTAGAGTTCTTTCATGGCCAAAATCAGCTGCACTAGTTCCTAGTTCAAAGTTCATACCTGAGGACGGAAGAGGAAGGGTTGCCAGGTATCAAGTATCAATCTAGGTTTTACCCTAGTACCAGGCTGGTCTGGTCTCCTGGTCCCAGTCCCTTATCTCCACACCCCAATATTTGGGCAACACTGGTATAAGTCCAATATCTGAGAACTGAAAAACCAAACCGATCTGGTCTTTGATACCAAGGTTGATACCATTGTTGCTACCATGCATGAACACCTATACCGGACCAACACCAACAACAGTTGCAACTTACATATCCTTCAACAATTTTCAAAATCTCTGTTTCAGGATTTTTGAGGAATACCTTCACATTTCCAAGTGGGTGCCTTGTCACCTTTCATTGCCTTTGGCTCCTTGTCTTCTGCTCGGAATTGAAGTGATCCCACTTGCTGCACATTGCACAAACAAAGGCTCCTTGTCTTCTGCTCAGAATTGATGTGATCCCATTTGCTGCAAGCATTTCACAAACTTGAGAGCATTAGGATACAAAACCAGATCTACAAGCTGAGTCAACTATTCTCTTGTCCTTTGGACATATATCTGCAGTGGTTTGAACCTTGAGCTCTTTCCAAACATTCTAGTATACAGCATATGTAAAATACAGACATCACATACCTGCATGAGGCCTTGCAGCCTGTAGAATCAGAAAAGTAGACAGAACTTATAAGGCATACATTCTTCATATGGACTCCAACAATTTCTCAATGCTTAGGACTTCCAGCAACCAGAAAGGAAGTTTGAGATGACCTTATAATAAGAGAATGGATGTTTCAGATCTAATCAAAAGACTAGCAACCATCAGCAACGATGAAGGAGGAAACCCAACCCTAAAGAAAAGAGAACAAAATTGGATCACAAAACAGAATTGATGAGTGGTTTGAATGACAGTGTCAGTCATTTGCATGTGAAGGGACCTTCAACAGCAACATGCATGGCATTAACTGCCTACCACAGCACACACACTGACTTTATCCCTTACAAGGTCTATAGAGCTTTATAATCTGCTGCCAAAACAAGTTAACGGAAGACCCTGAAATCCAAAACAGCAGCTAAAGAATCAACAAATTGAGCAAGACAAACAGGAAATGATAGAAATGTTACAAATGCTATGGTGTGATGCAACATTACAGATGACAACCGAAGGCACAGGGTGGGTCCAACAGTCCCATTGGGCATGTCCAGATAAAAAGAGATGGTCAGCAAAAGCCAGCTCTAGCTGGCTCTAGAGTGTCATTTGTACATTGATCAGTTTTACACCATCAAGATGACTACTCTTGACCCAAAAAAAAGAGTTGCTTTACATTTGCATGTCCTAGCAGGGCAGGCAGGGCATGACTGGACTTCATTAGAAACTAGCATTCAGCTGAATTTTCACTCAGCACATGACCTGCTAAGAGTGAATAAGGTTAACAAACTTCACTCAACTCTCGGCCATCTTACAACAGGCGAACAGCATAATGCTGTGTGCCCACAACCTGTGCTGAAAGCCTACACCTGGACCACTAGCAAAATTTACTCCTAAGAATGCCCAGGGACTACTACATCACTGAAAAAGTGCAAGATATCTGCTTGACTGTTCTCAATGCATAGCTCTTGACATCTGAGCATCAATGCACTCAGTGCCTCCTCAAAAAGGGCATGTGTTGCACCAGGAATGTCTTGAAAATGCTGCTGATTGTGATACCTGCATCTACAGACTCCATACTCACCCCAAAGACCATCCATAATGTGATCCTATCAGGATCTGCCAGTCATCTGCCAGCTGCTGGATATCAACATTCAATCCTTGTTCCCAAGTACATAAGTTGCACACTAACAATTAGGTTTGATCACTTGGACTTGCCGCGAAATGAAGATAATGAGAAGAAGGATCGAGGTGCTGCAATCAATGAACAAAGAACACTGAGATCGTGTGAGTGACCCAGTGCACCAAATAGCAAAGTTTCATCCTTTTTCCCAACCTGATTAATCACATGCAAAATGGCAGAGCAATCCAAATAACCAAAGAAAGATTCAGCCAAAAATGGAGGAAGACTGCAGTGAAACTACCTTTCAGCCTGCTGCCTCCACTCAAATGGTCTTCCCGCAATTTAAAGTTGGGAGGTGGGGTGGGGATTGAGGATCTCACAAATGGTACTGCATCCAGCCAAGAATGTGTGTTAGACAATGGATGAATCTGCTCAGATAACCCTCTTTCTCTGTGAACATTTCCATGTGGACCCTAAACCTATAAGTTTTGTGAACAAACCAAGGAACACAAACAAAAGGATAGGAGACTGGACTGGACAGCACTTGTAATGTCCACATACTTGAGTTTATTTTGCTTTCACTTCCAGCAACTGTTGGGGAATCCTCTGGAATTGCAGGAGTGCACATTGAACTAGAATTCTCTGGTGGTACTCGGGACGCACTGCCTTTGACCCCTATGTGGGTCACATGTGAATCCTCTGACCAGACACCCCTCTCACTTGAGACAACACCTGCATCCTCATCAGCTTCAGATGGACTGGAGATGGAGGGCCACTCAGTGGCTGTTGATGCAGATGTCTTCTTTCGACCAAACTTCAGCAGTCTCTTGAGGCCTCTTGGAGACTCTTTCATGGTGATGGGAGGTGCTGAGACCTGAGAAGTTGCCCACTTCTTGCGTAAACAATTTGTGTTGGTCTGTACTGTATCTGGGGAATGTGACTGTTGAATCTGTGGATATGATTGTGATGCAGGGCTGCCAGATGGGGATCTAGAAGCAATGGCAATAGGCGTGTCATCAATGGAAAAGGAATCTAACACCACAGCAGATGGTACCTCGATGCTCAGATGCTGTAAAGAGGCATCTCTGTCTGGTGATGATAAAATGAGTATCTGTGGTGCCATGAAGGGCTCTACTTGGGGCAAGGATACAGGTATGGAGGACAGGTCACACGGCATGGGTTGCAAGTTGGAGGGTTGGATGTCTATAGTTGGAGCAACACTTTCAGAGTTCACCAATTCTGAAGGATCTGAAGCCTCACAGATTGGAAGATCAGCAACTAACATTGCCACACTGGTAGAAACACGTTGGCCTTCCTCCATGTCACCTGCTCCAGTATGATCATGAGGGACTTGCATAGGTCCAATAGCCTGTCCTACTTCCCTTACCTCCTCTGTCTCCTCTACTGCTGCAAACACCTCCTGAGGATCTAGATTCGGAACAGAGGCACATGCCTGAGTGGTACCTGCACCTATTGATGAAGGTTCGCATGTGGGCCCCAAGACCAGTCCAGTTCCTGCACTATAATCAACCTCATCTGCTGCTGTAAGTGTCGATAAAACAGCCTCTGCAGGCTTCAATGTTTCAGGCTCCACTGCTGGTAGCTCTGCAGTAGCACTTGGCAATGGCAATGATGTTGTGGGGCATTCCTCATCAGGACTCTTCTCAACTACATCTGGTACAGAAGCCACTTTGGACCTGCGAATCTTTGCTGCATCTCCAGGTCCGATTCCTCTGCCCTTACGAAGGAAGGGCTTGGAATCAGATGCTGGTGCACCAGTTAGAGAGAGGCGTTTATTGACCTTGTTTGCTGGCTTCTGGTCAATGGCTGGAGTTTTGGACACTTTGAGAGGTGTGGAAGCAGGACCCTCCTTAGGAGACTCACTAACCACTCCAATGCTCTTCCTTGTATTTGTGTGTCTCTTCTTGTCATCAGTTGTGGATGCTCGGACTATTGGCCTACTACCATTGGCTTCTAAGGGAACAGTTGAGGAGCGGATGACAGTGTTGCTTATCTTACTATTACCTGGAAGAGCTCGATCAGTATAGGTGCTAGTGCGGACCAATGATGGCTTTTTGTTTTCCTTCCTGAGTTCTGCCAGGGAAGGCACAGAGCGGCTGAGAGGATTCTCCGAAGTGTTGGGTTGTTTCGTGCTCTGAGACCGTCTTTGACTGGTACGGGTCATCTTTGGTGCAGATGAAGGTGATGGGGAGGCAACAGTGCTGCGGATGGTCCCATTGGCACCTTTCTTGGGGGGTGATTGTTTGCCCAGTGTGCTGGACTTGGAGGGAGCTGCAGATACTGGTGCCGGTGCCAGTGGTGCCAGTAATGATGGGGTTGTAAGAGGATGTTTTGAAGAGCTGCGTGGTGTGGATCCTGCAGATACTGAGTCCACAGGTGTGGGGCTGCTGCGTGCAGTAATTCTTTTTTGTCTCTGTACACTCACCTCCTCAACTCGTTTCACCTCTTCTTCATCCTAGGAATGAGCAACATAAGGCACAGTAACAGTGAGACACATGTCAAAGACTGCACATCCTTGCAACACAGGTGTTGTACAGCCATAAGTATGCAATCCATACACCATAACAGACAGGAGCACATTGCCAAAGCAAAACAGTAGCCTGTGTAGCAACCAAGTAACAATAGATCAAAGGGCATCTGCCATATACCTTCTGACTCTTGCTTTTGATGAGCACATCACCCTTCTCAGTACCCAAGACTGCATATTTCTCTGACAGCCTGCCACTCCGAGCAGCCATCTCTGCTTTCCGCCTTTCTAAGACCTCCTGCATTGACTTGAGCTTTGCTTCTCTCTCTGCCTTTTTGGAACCCAATTCTTCTCTTAGTTTAGCATCCCTCTTTTCCCGATACTGCTCATAAAACCTTCCTTTGGATTCTTTCGGAGACATGGACTGAAATTCTTTTGCAGAATTTTGATCTTCAGACTCACCACCAGGTTGTATTCCATACTCCGTTGGAGCATTCCAGCCCCATGACTCTCTCCCTGTGTTTTGATCAGGTGAAGGTAATGAACCGCCTGTAGAACAGTCTTGAAAGGTGCTAGGCAACTCATGCTCTTTCTGGTCACTTGTCCTCCCTGAGTTCAAATGAAGAGCACCTGGAAACACACGAAAAAAATCATCTGATGTTAGACTCTTTGAATTTAAGAGGCATGTGAGAACGTAGAAATTGTCAATTCCTGATCTTGGCTTTCTGCAGTAGGTTTGCTGTACAACTGCTTGTCCCACTTGTTCTGGGACTATGATGGAAAAGCATGAGAATAGATATATACCTATGAGATTGCAGAGAAAACCCCACCACAACACTTTGAAGTTACCATCATCTCAGTTCCAGCCAAACCCAAACAAACATGACAAGAATGAGTGTCATCATAACCTTGTGTGTCACTCACAGTTACCAGACCATCACCTTCATACTTAGAAGAAAAGAGAACATATTGTATCAACATGTATTCTGGCTGACAACAATTGGTTAAGAAAGAGGCAACCTTTTGGATCTTGGATTATTGCTAAATCCACAAAACCTTGTGAAAATAGATTTCTCTTTAAGAGATAAGTACTGCCTGAGTATAGTCTTTTGATCACCAATGTTTACAAGGATCTTCCTGAATCTTGACCCTTGTAACTGGTCTCAAAAAGGCCAATAGCATCACTACACCAGGTCACACCAGCTTACCTTGCTTTGGTAGGGAATCATCCTCGTACTCTGGTGCTGAATCTGACTCATCAGTCTCAGCCAAACTTTCACTCGATTCGGATTCCTTTACATGGATCCTCTCTAAGTTTGGAGTTGAGTTAAGATAGTTGATATGCTTCATCATCACTCCTGATCGCCGCAAACTTGGGTGGGCAACTTGCACTCGGCGTATTGGTGATGGTGACCTTCGTCTTGGTGATGTTGCCCTCCTTGGCAAACGCCGACTGGGAACTTGCTCGATAAACTTTTGTGCCTCTTGTTCTACACCTGACTGGATGTGATGATCTGTCAGCAAGCCAGAATGGACTACATGATTAACAGCCGAAGCAGAGGATGCTGCACCAATGTTAACTGCAGCTTTCTGTTCCTGCTGGCCAAAGGGTGGCAATGAGTGCTGACTACTTTGACTCTGTCCATTTTGAGACACCACCTGTGCATGACCAGTAGCGGATCCCCCGTCCAGAACATGGGGAGAACCATGCCCAGCACCCACACCATAGCTTACAGAGGGCTGCCAGTGCTCTTCTTGCAGTGTTGCCCAGCTTGGAAGGCCCTCAGAATTCTTTGGTAAGAGACTGCCATTACCATCTGGATACCCACCTTGCTTGGTATCCTGGACAGTTTGGCTATTTGTTGCCATTGTGTGAGTTGTGCAGGTAACAAAATCACCATCATTGTTGCGCTCAAATGCAATAGGACCACCTGTAGACTGGAGGCCCAAATGGTCCTGTTTTGCCAAGAAGTGTGGGGGAGGAGGCCCCCAAACACGGCGTGGTCTGTGGCTCCGCACACCATGTCTAGCTGCATCTAAGTTTGTCCCAGGCTCACTGGTATGGTCTGCAGCATACCTGGTAGCAAGGGCATGCGAAGATTGCAATGGTGGCCACCCAGACCCACTATTAGAAATCAATGAGCTATCCTCTGTATAGGCTCTGCCAGCAAATTCCTGACCATGAGCCACATAATCTCCAACAGCTTGGATAGATCTGTGTGATCTGAACTCTCCATTGACATCCCTGACTTTAGTGGGACTCATAGCAGAATTGGGAACATCACTGTGACCCTGCTTATGATGCATGTCCAAGCTAGAAAACCCCCTCGTTGACTCACCATGGTGAGTCCTGTGAGATCTGACACTGACCATGTCTCCAACTTCATCAACTTGCAAGTTGCCAACAGTGCTCTGCACGTCTGACCACATGTCTGCCTCTCTGTACCTGATATCAGAACTTGCTGACATATGGTGTGGACCAGTAGCCTCAGGGCCAGCAAACTCCATCTCATCTATCCACAGCCCTGCTTCCTTACTTTTCTTGCAAATGGCCATGTACTTGACACATGCATCCCTGTTCCCAAAAGACCCAACAAGAACTTGCTGAAATTATCTCTTTAATAATGTCACTTTGCTCCATACACTATTGAGATCTGGAGAGAAAAAATTCCTCTGCCCATTATCCGCTTGCAAATTCCCAGCAACTGACACAAAGTCTCTTCTGGCAACCACAAACATATAGACATAGTCTGGTGCATGATCTCTTGAGAATTGACACCTCAAAGGCTTGTCACTCTAGGCTCTCAACAAAGAAATATGGATGTATTAACAGCAGAACTCATACCGCAAGCGGGTTGCACCAAAGCAGTCACAGAACACTAACAGACGCTCCATGTGTTGCATGTCAAAACCTGCTGCTGATGCACAAGCAAAGGCCAATCCCTGCTCCTTCTGGAGCAACATTTTCCTTGCATCCATGGCACGTAACAAACGCCTTCTACACACCCATTGATCATGGTAAAAAAACCTCCACATTGAGAACTGACCTGACAGAAATGCCCTGAATTACAGGAAGCATTTTTCCTAACACCACATTTTTATTTCATAAGGACAAAAAGATGAAGACAACAAAGCACTTGACCCAAGGTCAGCTACATATGGTTACACAAAGCACTCATAAAGCAATGTCTGGCTAGCCTTCTGCATCATCCACTCAGAAAGTGCTCATTAAGTCACTTACTTAGAAGAATCATCGGTTATAGGGTTGTCACCACCATCAAGTGAGTTCCGTGTCACCTACATCAAGAAATACAACCACCCCATAGACTACAAAGTTTAGCATGTATGGAAAAAAGAAGAAAAGCAATGAGGGGTCACAAAATCTGTGTCTTGCTTGAAATTTGAAAATGTGCATCTATCTACTGGCAAGCAGACCAACTGTGTGAGTTACAATCATGGGGTCAGAAGAAACCTTTGACATTGGTGCAGGCTTTTCTGAATTCAGTGATAACAATATTCTGCTTGCTGCATCCACACACAATGATTTAAGGTTCTCTGTGATTGTACCACAACTGTAAGCTCAACATTTTGTGAATATCTATGTGATTGCAGAGAGTGCCCCACAACAACAATTTGGCATGGCCATTTTATCAGTTCCAGCCAAACCAAAAGAAACATGACAACAATGAGTGCAGTCATAATCTTGAGTGTCACTCATAAAGTAACAGACCATCAACCTTCATCATGAATAGCAGTGACTAGCTGCCATTACTCCCCACTGAAAGCATCATCATCAGCTCCCAATTGTAAGTGTACAAAAATCTGTTCCAAATTTCAGGGAAACAATCAACAAAAAACTGTATGTCCTGAGTTTCTGTTGCATTTCCAGGAGCAATGCAAAGACTCAGTCAGGATGTCAGCTAGCTGTCAAGAGTTGTGAAGAGCTTGGCAAGTACAAGCTACACTAGCATTTGCTCCAATTGTGTTGCCCAGCATCAGTCAATGACAAGTTGCTCCAAAAGCTGGCTCTCAGTCACAAAGGTTACAGCTATGTGCTCTTCCTGAACAGGAGTGGGTGCAATCGTGCAAACCTCAACAGGGGTACACACACAGAAACAACCGACTAAGCTTCTGTGATCCAAGCAAGCAAAACTTGTTGATGGCAGTTGGTGATACCTGCTGATTGAGCTGAAGGTGCAGAGTTAGAGAATGACCTGTCCACCTAGAAACACATATCACCAAACACACACACACTTCAAGAACTCATGCTCTTCCAATATATATCAGCAGCAAGATACAAAGACAATATATAATAAGCTTCAGTGCATGCATTCACCTTAAGGAATGATGAGGAGCTATCCTGCTTCATTGCTAACAACAAGGTCCTTTACCTGTAAGGATTCGTTGGCCTGCATACTAATAGTTTCCTCCAGTTGTGTGAGTTCAGTTTCCACAGTACTGACATGTTCAAGTACCTCCGGTGTGCTTACAAATCGTACAAACCTAAGAACCAACAATCATCCCCCAACATCAGGTGTCTCCAGTTTACATAATTGTTGTAATCTCACATAAACACACAGATCTGCATCCAGTGAGCACTGGGTCCTTGGTGTTCAAATCTATGAGTTCACTGTAGAGGCACATCTAGATGATGACCCAAAACATTTCTGAAAACCATTCAACACAAATTGGAGTCTAGAGGTGTTTGTTTGTTTCCAGACCTTTCGATCGTTCCTTTTGTAAACCATGCTGCTTTCTGCAAAGAAGCTCCTCCTTGATCTCCTGCATAACCTGGTGGTGGCTGCAATTTTATACAATCTGCACCTTTCAAAATCTGCTCCTCTGCAGCTTTCAAATGGCTGAGGAACGGCTTCAGTAACCCAGAGGCTAGTTTCTCTGTCTCTTTTCCTCGTGCCACTAAGAGCTCACACCTGATTCCACAAAGAAACCAAAACTGTCAGTCAGCCACCAGGTAGGTCAATCAATCCATCCCAGCAGCAGCTGCTGCTGCAATTCCTACACTCTTAGTAACCACCCAGCAAACACCCATGATAACGCCTATGCCCCACACAAAACTCAAAGCTTCGCATCACTAGTACTGTCGCTGGGTTCCAAGTGAGGCGCAAAAACTCTGCAACATCTGCGTCCCTCCTCCCCATTTCTCAATGGCAAACTATAGACACAAATTCCAACCAAGAATGCATGCAGGAAAGAAGATCACGGCTACTAGATCTCTCTTCCTCGTTATGCCAATCACATAATCCACGACATTCCCTCATTGTCGCACGAATTTCGAACAGATCTACTAGTGCTGAACACCCAAGTGCTCATCATCATCATCATAAGTCTAAGAGTAGTAGCACTACTAGAGGTTTACATTTTCTCCGAGATGAGACAAAAAGAAAGAAGGAGTACGCGTCTCTGGGTCATCATCAAAATGCGGCAAGACCCATCTGAAAGCTAAAAACAAACAGACAGAAAACTCAAAGTTACCGTTCTTTCTTTCCTCGGAAAACTAAACTCAGCACCCTAGAGGCGAGAAGATCGAAGACCTCCCTTATAGGTATTTCCCTACATTTCTTTTTTTTCGTTTTTCGCCTTCTTCTTCTACTACTACTACTACTGTTGCTACTACCAATGTGTGTGGAATGCAACCGCATCAGCTGCTGCTTCTGCAGCATAGTGCTAACCAATAACAAACCCCACCCACCTGGTCCGTGCGGGTGGCGTGAGCTGAAAAATGACGTAGTCGAGAGCCACATCCGGCTTCATCTTCACTCCCCACGACTATCACTACTCCTGATCCTCAAGTCCCCCGCCCACCCCTTCCCCTTTGCTATACAAGATTCCGCCGTGTTATTGTGCTCCTCTCCTCCTCCTCCACCACACACCGAGCTACTACCTCACTAGTGCCTACGATAACCACCTCGAATCTCCCAACACCTTCTCCTCCACCTTGTCCCTCTCGTCGTCGTCGTCGTCCTCCTCCTCCTCTACCCAACAACCCTCGGCCACCACCCGTTTCCTTCGAACCTACCTGCAGATGCGCAGCTGCAACGGATACCCAAGTGCAGATGTGCACGCAGCAGTCCCCACAGCACAAGAAAAAACAACAATAGCAGCAGCAGCAGGAGGAATCTTGAAGATAGAAGCAGTAACAATAGAAGAAAGAGGAGAAGAAGAAGAAGAAGGGCCCAAAGACTGCGTTGCGGGAGGAGCGAGGAGCATGTTGTGTGAGCGCGAGAGGAGCGGCCTGGGCTGCGTCTTTGCTTGCGTGCGCTAGAGTGCCCAACAAACGCCGGCGTACCGCGCCAAAAAAACAATACTAATTACTCTCCCACAGAATATAGCAAAAGCACGAAACGCTGCAGCAATTTTTCGCTCTCACACAAAGGAAATAATGAAAACCATTACAACCCCACTCCCCCTCTCCCCACCCCCCCCCCAAAAAAAAAAAAA
>Ga0209611_10008497_pt1 | contig 16016 bp, 10 predicted proteins | sample S1TSphgellanicum_3_FD_187693 | JGI IMG/M metagenome (GOLD analysis project Ga0209611, IMG submission 187693) | Host-associated microbial communities from peat moss isolated from Minnesota, USA - S1T2_Fc - Sphagnum magellanicum MG (SPAdes) (version 2) | ecosystem: Host-associated > Plants > Peat...
GGTATATAGTTAAGTAGTTGGGTTAATAGGCAAGTTGGTAAGTAAAAAGGAAATTCAAGGAGCAAGGTAGATAGGTTATTAAAGTAGGTAGGCATGTAGGTAGGTAAATTAGTAGGTAGGAAAAAAATTACACTAGCAAGGTAGCTAGGTAAATAGGCAAGTTAATACATAGGAAATAAATTAGCTTATCAAGGGGACTAGGTTTGTAGAATATTTATGTCAATAGGGTGGTTGTGTATATAGGGTTGTTAAATAGTAATGTAGTTAGGTCAGTAGGATAATTAGTTATTAAAGTAGTTATGTCAATAAGGGATAATTAGTTAGGTATGAAGGTTGGTACAATATTTATGAGGGTAGGAAGGTGAGTAGGGTAGCTATGTGTGAAGTTAGGTCCAAGGAAAAAAACAACCAAGAACAAACCCAAAAATAAATAAAAATACAATGGTTAGCAATAAAAAAAAAAGGACTGTGATGAACCCCATTTGATGCTGAATGAAAAATCATAGCCCATCTAGTGAACAAAATGGGCAACTGGTGCATTGGTGGTTGTTGGTTCATTTAGCCCCTTCTATGAAAATGTGAACTACCTATTATGACAAAATCTATCTAGGGATGCAACAAAGAAAAGATTATTGCTTATGTCAAGCATGTTGTCAAGGAATGTCACATTAAACTCAGGTAATTCAGAAGTACCACCAAGATTCAGGACTGAGCATTTCCGAAGTAGTCTAAATGTTTGTTGTCGACCTTCTCGTGAACATCCAGTTTATCTCAGAAGGCCCAAAATATGTCTAGATTGGTATGGTGTTCATGGTTAATTGAAATGCAAGCATATCCCAAGATTTGTGAATGATCGAGTAGCACGAAGGTCATTGTTTGTTCAAAAGTTCAACTTCATAGAGGTGTATTTTCAGGTGTGATATAGAGTTGAAAAGTGATAACTAATATCCACTCCCTTGTTTCACTATTTTTAGATCCTTTTCAACTACCTCCAACTTTTATGTTACAAACTAGCGATGTTTCCTTTAGAATGCACAATTGTTCAAAATTCACACAGTGGGTCAATAGAATTTAACAACCTAGTTGGTGATGGAAGGACTACGAAGGACTTTGCAAGTATTGAGCACTGCTGATGCAAGTTTTGGTCTTGGTCACAATTTACAAGGTCCTTACCACGGGCCAAATTCATTATTGATGTTCAAAGTCAAAGAGAAAACATAACATGCTAGGAAGAAACCTTAAGAGTTATGAATCCTTACTAAAGTGAAATGGACACACAAATGGGTGTTGAGATGGAGTTGAAGGTTGTCAAGAAGGGATTATAATTTGCATTTGCCAATCCAAACACCAAGTTGGTTGAAATGGTGTCCCCTACACCACCACATGTTCCACTAGCCAAATTCAAGTAAGCATCTATAGCAAGGGCTCTTGTAAAATCCAAATATTGTATGTTACAATGGTTGATCGATTTTCTCTTGCACTTACAATGGTTGTTGTTGGGTTTTCTTAACAAGAGTCCGTGTTCCATCAAACATGGAATAACCTATAGGGGATCGTGTAGAAGTAGAAAGTTCATTTTAAGACTGTTTTGCTTAAGTGGTTAAGCATCTATTTGGTTATGGTAAGCATGAATGGTACCAAACAACAAGATTGGTTGTGGTTTGTATTTTGGAAAAAGTAGTTGAAGAAGAAGATCTAAAAGTTCATTTCAACAAACACATTGTATGTTCCAAGTTTTATCTCCCCCCTAGATCTTGATTTTGTTTTTCCAATAGTCTAGTTGTATGTTAGTTGGGCTTCTAATGAATTGTATGTGTTTTCAGGTGTGATATATAAATTAAAAGGTCATAAGATGCTAGATGTTGTGATTTAATGTCACTTGCAGTAATAAGACTAAAAGACAAATGATGTCATTTTGGTTAAGTTAAACAAGGGTAACTTCTATATGTATAAAGGTGATGACATTATAAGCTACAAACAAAGATATTAATGATGACTTGGACAAAAAGTTATAATGTTTCTATTGAAACCATAATTGATGTCAACTAATAATACAAATGTTGTGATCATATTTATGTATAATATGTAATACTTTTTGTATGGGCATAGATGCATTGTGTGAGCCATGGATTATAGTTCAACAATTAGTTAAGCTTTAGTTTCGTAATTTTCGTTAGTACTAATGATTTGAATGCTTATAAGCCTCCAAGTAGTGATTATTAATAGTTGAATCAGCTTTTGTGATATTTCCAGGCATATAGTACTTCTTTATTTCAGTTGATGTAACGCTTAATCAGTTAAGCACCTAGTAAACCTTTTAAAGTACATTATCCCTTTTATGTTGAAGAGAAAGGAAGGGGGATGTAGAATTAGATGTGATTTATTGATATATAGGGAATATAAGCCCATAATTAACAATAGCATTTCGCCATGACAAGGTTAAGTTAGTTTGTAGAAGAATCTTCAAACACTAATGATGTACTTGTAAGATTTTTAGGATGTAGTCTTAGTACATCTTTATTTAGTTTCACTTCTATCAGACTTCTAAATAGAATCGATTCAAACTTAAGTATTAACATTTTCGCCTAAATAGCCTCAGGTGAATTACAACTTTATAACCGATTTAAAGGATAGATCACAATTGTAAAAAATCTAGAATGCGACGAATGGTGTGAGCGAGGTACTCAGCTCGGTGCTCCATGGGAAGCGGGTTGATTGGCCTCGTAGCCAACGATAATGGCCATCACCGGGAACCCACGTTCGACAATGGAAACGGACATCATCATCTTCGCATTGACATTCTTCGAACCTTTCTCACGCAGCTCCACGAACAGGAACGAATTCTAAGTAAATTGCTAAAGCATGTGGGTTAGGAGACAGTCAACGATCCCATGCCGAACGATCGACTCGAGTGCGCATCACTCGCCTGGGCGGTTCTTCTTCGCGCGACTATTAAGAAACAATCACGTCGAATGGTGCTTCTTCAAGCTCTTCCTGTTCTACTGGTGCAATTGGAGGATTCGAAGGCGTAGCAACATCATCCGCCATGACTAGTTCTCACCTGCATCAACAAAAAAATCAAGAAGGTAGTACGAACAATGTGGTACTTGCGTTTAGAAGGGGTCGAGGCCTTTTATTTAACAAATTAGGGTAGGCGTAAGGTGTGGGGGTGATGGCAGAACCTCACAAAACCTCGAACATCCTAGATTTAAAGAATTCATCAAACCTTAATTTCGACGGCGGATCTAGAAGTATGTGGGGGTGTGGTGCAAATTTACTTCCAATTTACTATGTATTACATAATTAACTAATGCATGGTAAAATAAATAGGTAGGGGATATCAAGAGAATAAATAGTACAAGGGAATGTTAGTTCAACCATTGAATTAGTCAAGTAAGAATTCAAGGACGTTACTAGTTACTACCGATAAACTATCCTAGTAGTTAGTTACTTGAAGTAATTAGGATGAAGAAATAGGATGTGAAGGTCAACGGACGGAAAGGATAAGGATCAAGTTCAAAAGACCTCATCAAGATATCCAAGATAAAAGAAGGGATGAATCCTCCAATCCCATTAGTCATGAGGATTGTCATCCTATTTGATTGGAGGATGGAATTTTCCTTGTGTCTCATTGGGCCCAAGAATTCTCATCCTAAACTCAATTGGATGGCAATTTATTTTCTATTCTCATTGGCTCTAGAAGGATGAGGAGGCCATTGATTGGAGCAAGGGATTGCAAAGCTTTCATTGGACAAGGGGAACAAGCTCAAGAAAAGTCATGGAGGCTTACTAAGGGAGAAGGTATTGTGGGTATGTGAAAAGGAAAGAAAGAGGAGGAGGAGGAAGTGTGAGGAAGAATGTTTAGTCCTTATGTGTGGAGAGGTGTTCATGGAAAAGGAGTGTGCAAGAATCAAACATGGAAGGAAGTTGTGTGTAACAAGTACTTGTAGCAAAGCCTCTGGAATTTTGGTTCAATTAGTTGTTCCTCCCAAATCCACCGTTGGATTTATGTCAAAATTGAATCAGTTTTAGTTTTTAAGGTGTAGAAGGTTCTCCTAGACTTTCAACATCATCGGAGTTACTGCTAGGGAGCTACATTGGTTGGAAGTAGAGGGTGTTGTGGTGGAGTCCATGGAAGGAATTCCATGACAAAGCCTCTGGATTTTTACTTCAATTAATTGTTCCTCCCAAATCCACCGTTGGATTTATGTCAAAATTAAATCAATTTTAGTTTGGAAGGTGTAAACAGTTCTCCCAAAATTTCAGCATCATCGGAGTTGCAGTAAGGGAGTTACACTTGTTGGAAGTAAAGGGGGTCGAATTGTTTGTTTTTTCCTTCAATCTAAGCAAGGTGGTTCTAGTTCAAAGTTTAACTCTTGATTAAAAAAATAAAAATAAAAATAAAACTAAAAACTTATGAGATTTTATACCATGGATTTTTTTTAAATTAGCTTTTCAAAATCCAATGCATGTTAGATTAGGATGTTATGTGTAGATGTTGAACATAACGCATTAGATACTTAGTGAATTTCATTACTTACCTTGAACCGCCTTACGTGTTAGACAACAACTACATAGTAGTTCCACTTCCAACCAGGTTTTTGTGAGTGCATATTTTAATGTTGAAGGTGTGCAAAAATTCCTCACACATTGATTGGGGTCCTCTGAATATGTGTTACCAACTAGATATGGTCATTAATCTCATGGAGCCATTGCCATGCATGCTACAACTCCCTTTGTTTGGCAAGGTGACTAATTATGATTATGCCATTTATGTTACAATAGAAGGATAAGCACATTGCTAATGTGCCTAGGCTGCTCACTAGGTTAGCTCCCACACCTTGATTGTGAAGGTGATCCTTGCAGAGTGTTAATATGCCTGCTTAAAAATCAAGTTGGAAATCAAACTTGTCAAGGCTATGAACATTCATTGGATGCAACTGGGGTGCAATAGAAAATACTAGTATTACAAAATGTTCTTGCAAATTCCTATATCCAAGGCCGTAAGAAGTGGAACATGGTTGGGTAATACACTAATTTGGCCACTATTAGTAGATAGAATAATCTCTTGTAGGAACTATCTTGACTTCCTTAGGATAAAATTTTAGTCAGATGAATGAACCGTCGAGAGCTCGTATGAAGGCTTTTTATTTTTTCTTATCTTTATGGTTATGTTTGGTGGCACGACACAAAACTGATTGGGACAAGTTAGAGGCAATTATTAAAGAAGAAGTGGGTGTTTCTTGGTCTTGATACTTTGTGACAAAAATGCCATATGTGCCAAACAATATGTACATTTTGTAGTTAACAATAGACTTAAGATCTAACTTGGGCTAGTCTTGATAGGTAAAACACCCACCACCTATACAAAACACTACAATCTTAAATAGAGGTAGCAAAATTTGGGCAGAAAATTACAACACATTAGAGGCCCGAATATGTGAGCTTGAAGAGAAGATGAATGCAATGACCTTGGAACTAAAAGAGGTATGCCAAACTATACTACCCAATTCATCAATTCCCTTGCCTACACAACCTAGCCGCCTTGGTGCAAATCCAAAGATAGTTATAGAGGTTGCAAGGTGGTTTCTTCCATCATGGGAACAACTTGAACCTACTTTTGAAAGGGCAATGGTTGGTCCCACATGTGGAGACTTAGAAACCAAATGTGAATCACATGCATGCAAGGACCCTCCTCTACCATTATGGGTGATTAGGACAAATAGATTACCGTTATAGGAAATGACATCAAACATGATGGGTGTGACTACACCTTGCTAGAAGCCACGCTAAAAGTTAGTGGTAGCTTTGGTTGGTGGCATTATAAAACAACCAGTGAGATTTGTACATATGTGCAAACCTAATGACCAAGGCAATCAAAGGGGTCATGGTCCCCTATCCAACAGTTAGGTGCTAGACATGTAAATCATGGACACATAACTGCCTAATAGTTTGGATTTGTCTTACACATAATATATGGTTGACAAACTTGGGACTAAAGTTAACAATCATGATTTTTTTAACACTTCAATTCTTAATATAGGGCTGCCTGACGAGTGTGCAAAGGTTTTCATTCAACCTATTGACATGTGCGATACAATTAACACCCATATGGCCAACAATGAACACCATGAAAGTCAGGTAGCTGAAATGCAATTATTGAAGCTTGAGACACAAATCATTAACACTGAGGTTTTTGACACCCAATTTATCATGCAACTGGTTGACATATAGATAGATGGTTGATAATTAATAATCACAATTTTATAAAATGGGCTTGCACTGTATAGTCATGTCATCTAGTTTTTGGTGGCAAAATTATTTAGGCACATATAAAACTTTTGATCATATATTGACAAAATCCATCATTGGATTGTGGTTATTTTTTTTTCCATTCAATAATATATAAGTAGGCTTTTAAATATGGCTTTGATTTGGATATGTTTAAATGCACTCAAAACATATTTGGCTATATTTAACCTTTTGGTTCATTTGTGAAAAGGGTAGGTTTGTACTTTATTGAAGTTGCCATGTTATTCAGGTGTATGGACTTGGTCATGTGAAAAGGTTTACGCCAAGCTTGTTATCTGACAAAAAATGCATAACTCAATTGTGCAAAAAGTTTGTTCATCTACTCCAAAGTTGCTAGCTAGAATCAAAAAATTGCACATACAATAGTGACCTTTACTCTTTTTTGGAATCAATTACCCATCATTTAGATTCAATGTCCATTTATTTGATGTTTGCATACAGATGTTCATTTGTCGGGGTTGCATGCGTTGTTGGATTCATCTCAACTAAAAAGTTGGTTATTTTTTAAGTGGTTGAACATATATTAGATCTCAACAAATAATTTTGAGTGTGAAAGATAATGGCTCTAGAGGTGAAGTTCTTGAACCAGATGTTTTCAAGAATCTTCAAATATTGTCTAAAAGGAGTGCCTTGACGGTGGGGAGCACTTGGAATAGTTTTCATGTCACTTTCACAATTTGTGTTTCTTAATGTACATTGCTCCTTTAGAGAAATTTTAATTAAGTGTTTATGAGGACTATTAAAACTATATGTGGATTTAAGTTAGACATGGCTAATATTACAGGTACATTAGAAGGTGATTGAAGTGGTTATCCATGTTGCACATACTACTACAAACATTTATAGATGTTGTGTGGTCTAGTTTTTTTATCTTAAAGTTGAATAGTTTTATGATTGAAGTGTCTTTAATAATTTGAATTTGAATGAAGAAATTGATTGTTCACAACAATTTGAATTCTTTTGGGCCTTCAAAACTACTTGTATGTGAAGGCATATTACTAGATGCAGTATTAATGACAGTTGAAATGACTAGTTTGCAAGAATGTTGGATAAAAAGGTGGCAAGCCTTCAAATATCAATGCAAGTCAAAATGCCTCAAAACACTATGTGGAGATGTGGGGCCAACAAATCCTTGTAATATAATAGAAAGTCTCACTCAATAAATATGTCATTTCAATCTAATAATGTTAGTTTGTATTATAGATAGCTATACAAGATATAGGCTAAAGGTATGCAAAGATTAGGTATGGTATTTAACTTCAACTTGAAAGTGATTAGAGTTTGAAACAACTTGAATTGTTTCAAGATCTTATCAACTTTTGACCAAATAATGGATTGTAGTCAATCCTTCATGCAATTGGGAATGCATAAATGTGAACTTGGCTAGGGTTAGTCCATTAATATTTCAACCCATGTTTGGAAAGAATGTTCTCTTGGACTAACTTGAATTATTCCAACTAAATGACTAACCTTTGACATGGTATGCTGATCTTGTTGATTTTTGTAAACATAAATGACTTACTTATAAATGATATGAACCATATTGGACTTTAGTGGCAATTGATGTTTAGATTGAGAATAATCTTGTGCAAGAGATTTCTCATACAATTGAATTGGTTTGGTGTTTTGGTAGGATCACCTTCCATTGCTTTCTAGTTGAATTGAAGAATAATAATGTCAAACATTATGAAATTGGGAATCAGGTTTTTACCAAGGACCTATTGCATGGAACATCAAAAATAACTATTCAAAATGTAAACAACTTTATGCCATATGGTGATGCCAATGAAGTTGTTAATAGAGGCTTGGTGGCATCATCATTGAAAAACATGAATTGCCAAGTAACAAGAAGGTTAACATATCATCAATTCACATGTATGGGACTAATTCAGTTAAACCTTTGAACGACACTTTTCTAGTTAAGTGCTGGATGTACATCTATATGTGTTTACATCCTTCATTTATGATGCATAACATAGGAATAGCTACCATATCCACTATCATATGTTATTATTTGACATTATGATGGGTATGTTTGAATGTACATAACAAGTGTAGGTTGAAGTGGTTCCCTTGTTGAACAAATAGGTACCCCAACTAGCAATAACATATTGGACCATGCTATGTGTTGCAATTGAATTTGGTCAATATTTATTGGCATTGAATTTCTACAACAAATATTTTACAAGTTGAGGGCATCTTCATGGAACAACAAGAATAGTCTAGACTAGAAGGGTAGTATCACTCATCATTGAATCACACAAGATTTTGCAAATGATCTTTAATTGCATGAAGTTGCAAGTTGGTATCTTTTATATGTATCCCTTATGTATGTAGGCCTTGGATATAGACAAATTGTGAAAGCTATTGTAGTTTGTCTGACCATTTATTTTCTTTTGGAAGGTTCCTTTGTGGTAATCTATGCATTATGCTTAATGGGATTTTCTAGATGCAATAAATGCGATTGTATAGTCCAATCAAACTTGGCCTTACACCCAATCAAAAAGGTCATCTTATTTCACATGTTGTTTTTAGAGCAAAAATGGGCATTGTGAAAATAAGCTTATAAAGTTAGAAATACCAATCTGTTGAGTTGGCTCTAGGAATCATAGGTTTAAAATTGTTTAAATTTATATGAAGGATAATTGTATTTAAAATATAAATTGAAAAAATGCCAAAACATTTATGGGTTTATAACTTCAAATTGAAAGTTATTTGAGCTTGAAACAACTTGATTTGTTTCAAGGTTTCATCAACTTGATTTGTTTCAAGGTTTCATCAACTTTTACAAGGATAATGGATTATAGGTAATCACCCCTGTAGCTAGGAATGCTTGAATGTGACCTTGATAGGGGTTATCTACATATACCTTGGCCCATGGTTGTTTTCATTGACTAGCTCAAATTATTTCAACTTAGTGACCTACTCTTGACATGGTCTACTAATCATGGGAATTTTTGCAAATATGGATTATTTATTTAGACTTGATATGAATCAAACTCATCTGGGGGAATTGATGTTAAGATTGTGAAGAATCTCATGCCAAAGATTTTTCATGCAATTAAATTGAGCTTGGTGTTTTGGCACAATCACCTTCCATTGGTCTTTAGTAGACTTGAAAATCGGCAATCATAAGGGTGGTTAAAACTAGGAACTTGGTTTTTTATAAAGGACCTACAACATTGACCATCAAAGAAACCTATTTGAAATGGAGACAATTTTGTGCCATCTGGTGATGTTGATGAATTACCTTGAGCATGAACATGTTAGTAGGGGCTTGGTGGCATCATTATTGAAAACCATGAATAATCATAATTGGTAGGTTAGTAGTTCCCTCTTATTTGAAATACCTTAGATTCTACAATTGTGATATGAACAAAGTTACATTCATGGATGGCATGTTTTTGGTGTTCTAGTTTTGCATGGATGTGGATGGCGCAATTATTTTGAAAGCTAGTTTAGATTTCCAAAAATTTGCTTTGCATTCAAATTAATGGGTTCCTTTGTGGTGTTTTTTTGCATTAGCATTGACAAGAATGTTTCTAAGTAGTAAACTAAATACTAGAGGAAGTAAATAGAAGATAACACCCAACTAGAACATGTATCCTTTTTGCTAGATTTTCTCTAGCAAATCATTAAGCTTTTATCACTTTTGACCACATTAAGTTTATGAGCAAGACAATGTTATATGATATGAGTGATTGGGTAGAAAAAAATGGAATTGAGTTATGACTTTAGAAGCATAGGGTGTCTTCAAATGGGCTTCCAATTAGCATATGTAAGTGTCAAATACCTTTATCCAATCACTTGGCAATGCACAAAAGGTATGTGAAGGCAAAGATCTAATGTCAATTGCATGTTTAGATCCTAAAAGTGGTATGAAGCCTGTAGTTCAATTATGCAAATGAGCCCAAGTGATGTTAGAATGCAATTTAGTCATTTAGGTATGAGGTGGACAAAAAATCTTACAAATTACAACATGTGCATTGTATTATTTTGGCATGTTTTGACTAATTAATGGTAATAAAAAAAATTGTGATTTTATAGCCTAACCATTATTTATTGTCCAACCATGTTCATACACCCTTTTTTCTTTTGACGAATAGCCAATGCATATGCCACCTCCAATTTACTTGCTAAGTATTGATTTTGAACATTGAAGTGATTTATGAGCTATGTTTTTCAAACTAGACAAATTTACACATTGGAGATCATACCTCCAATGCATAACATCTACCTTGGACACTACCCCATGCACAACAAATGTTAGCACTATGTTTAAACATCATGAAATCATTGCTAGCCTTAGATTCACACATTTCATATACTAATACATGTGCTAAATTTTGCTACAAATTGCATGAACTTTACCTGGACCAAGTAGATGTGTAGATTGAAAAATCAAAAGTATTAGCCCAATATGCAAAATATGTTCCTTGTTAGGCTTTTGTTCACACCCTTGTAAAGAAAAAAATTGTTTGCAATCATCTAAAAGGTACCCCAAAGTAAATGAGAGTTTGTACTATACTAGGGAATTTGCGGCTACTAAATGCTTGTGTGGGCTCAACACATTCAAGTTCAAAATGCAAAGGTTGTTAGGCCTTCCCAAAAAAACCAACTTTTTTGGACTTGGAACGTGATATTGCACATGGAGAGTTGAAGCGTTGGGGAGGCTTGTGGCATCCCATAACAATTAACATTTCTAAGGCAAAACCAACAAAAGGCTAGTTACTTGAGTAAGATACAGATGGAGCATGACAAAAATGTAGTCATTAATGACAATGATGGTGCAATGAGTGACGATGAAATAGTAGTGGATGTTGATCCCAAAGAAATAACACCCAACCCCTACGTTTTAGCACATAACATGCGTGTTGCTCAATTCAAACAAAGATTCGCAGAAGTTGAAGGAATCGCCCATGAATTGTGAGTTCCTCTTAGACTTGTCTTCACATGCATAAATGGAGAGGCCCATACACAATTCTGCAATGGATCATGCAATTTCCATTACCTGCACTACATGAAAGAATTAGAAGTCCAGCTATGTGCATGAATTTTGTGTATACACCTACCAGATAGTTTAAACACTCTTCAATAATTGTTGTTCTAGTGTTAGGTTGTAGCTACTCTCCAAATTCTAATCTATTTTAATTCCTCATGGGGTTAGGGTTTAAGGTTGGAAATCGATGTCTTTGGCGCTGCCATGAAATAGGGTTTCTAGTGAGCTTTTACTACATGCATAGCTTAGAATTAAGTTTGTATGCTAGCTAGTGGTCATGTGCTTATTGAGATAGTTTTAGTCCAAACTAATTACACCTTTGCTGTGCTTTAAAGACACTAGGTCACTTGGTAGTCATTACTTCATGAACTTAACAACCATGCAAGGGAGGAAGAAGATAAATAAGAAGTCCACCCAAAATGTGGTGGATGGGAGAACACTCGAACACCAAAGCAATAGGAGGAACACTAAGAATGCTGGAAAACCACATTGCCATGCGGTGGAAGAGGAGGGGTTGTTGGCATCAACAACATCCGATGAATGCAACACTTTTAGCAGCAATGATTACAATTCAAAAGGAGAGGAATCAAAAGGTTTTGAGCTACCAATTGGATCTTTAGTTGTGAAGGAACAAATTAAAGCACCTAACAAACAAACCCCCACACCAAATGTAATGTACCCCATCGCCCCCCCCCCAAATTTCAAATATTGTTCGTGAGGTCCATTTTGATGTCAAGGTACTAAAAGTAACAACATTATTAAAGGCACAATATTTGTGAGATTTGTGATTGGTCCTATGAACCTTGCTAGTCTGTATTGAATTGCAATAATGTTTGTTAGCATTCTACCATAATTTGTTTATCTGTTTTATTATAGATCTCCCTTTTAACTCATGGTTGGTAGCATATTCATGTATTTCCTTGTTCATACCCCCTTAAATTCAAAAGCCTCTCAGCCGTAAGGTTGGGAGCTTTGTTGGTGTGGTAATGTGTTTGTTTTATTTTGTTAATATTGGTTGCCTTTAGTTTTATGGATATTAATGGAAAGTACACACATTGCTCTTATATCATGTAATTGTCTTGTCAAAATCAAAGAGTTAATCAAACTGCAATTATGGGTCACCTATGCTCTTGGGCTATTGATTATTGCCTATGCTACATTTGCTAATCATGGTTATAATAGTAGTTGTCAAGTTTTCTATGCAATCAATAATGTTGAAAATCTTTTTCCTTGGATGCATCCTATTGGGAATTATGTGACCATATTCATCTATAACTATTGTGGAACACACCTAGTGTTGTTACATGTTGGAAAGGGCTAATTTCTATTATTGCAATGAAATTAGAAATGGAAGTTGATATTTGTGTCAATATCTAAGGATAAAATAGGATGGTTCATTTGCATATAAAAGTTGGCAAACTAAATTGCAAACCCTTACAAGTACAATAAATCACAAATCCTAAGGTGTCCACTATCTCATTGTTTTGGGCAAATTGCAAAAACCCGACAAATGACATCATGGGGTGGTAACCATACCCCAATGAAGGGAGGTTACCTACATGTTATCTATGATGTCAGTGGTGAATTCAGTGCACCTTTAGTGATGAAGATGTTTAGAAGCCTAGGTTAAACTCGAGGCCCCCTAAAAACTTACCATGTATATGGGGGTCCCATTATTATGTTCAATTGAACATCGATCCATAATTGGTTCACTCTTAGATGGAAGTTTAACAAGGTTACAATAGTTTTTTATTTACATCTTTTTCCCTAAGCCCTTGTTTGTTGGGTGTATGTTTTTTTCAATTGCTTGTTAATTTTAGACAATTGAACAACTAGTGTCTTGAGTCCAACCACCCAATATGATTTGAAAGACGTGGGCTAGCTTTTGGGACAAAATATTTTGATTATTCTAGTTGTTTCTTCTCATACTTGACTTGAGCCAACTATGAAACATAAATGCCAATGTAGATGGCATTTTAACAACTTGGGTCATAAGTTAGAATAGGCCACAATAATTTAGCTAAAGGAGTCAAGGTGCTCAAAAGATTGGTTTTGAATTGAAGAATAGTTTGATAAACATTTAATTTATCAATTGTAAATGACCTGGGTGTCTATGGGCAAATGGTCATAAAACCATGGCACTAAAATGTGTAAATATCAACTATGAGTCTACATCATTTTTCAAAAAGTTTGAGAAACCAATCCTTATTTCTCATAGGTGGTTGTTATTTTTGAGTAGCCATAGTAAATACATATTGATAATGAACTACAAGGTCATTTTCGTTAATTTCTAGAAAGGTTATCTAGTTTGGATTGTTGTTATTTTGAACTTGTCTTAAGAGCCTTGAACTTTGTTCCATGATGTGCTTGATGTATAGTTTTCATGGCTTATGACTGGCTCTAGCTCATTACACACACATTGGTCAATAGTTGAGGCAATGAAGCTAGGTGAAGTACATGATGTGTGGTGTCTAGAGGACTCATTGTTATCAAGCTAACGAGAGATGACTTTACAAAATCATTAAGTATTCTTGTTCAAACCATTGGGTTTTTTGTTTTGATTGTAAAGCTATTGAACCTTAATTCTAAACTTTTAGCAACATTCTATTCCTAAAATTCATTACAAAACCCATTTTGCCCATCCACAAGTTTGTTGTGTGCTTGGTTCCTAAAAACCGAATTTGCATTTGCATGAAGAAGAACTTATGAATGAGTGAATGAATGAATGAGTGGGAAGTTCACAACATGTTGCATGCAATATTGAATCCTAGTCCATTGATTGGGTGCTTGTCTTATTGGTTCAAATGCCTTTTTAGTTACATAGGAACACTACTGATCTTGACATTACAGTTTGTCTTTTACTAATGGTTTATTGGCAGTCTTCTATTTATTGCAATTCAAGAACTATATGACATTAATTGTTTATTGACTTTCATGCTTTGACCATACACCTAAAGGTTTGATGCATTGTTTTCAATATCTACACCTTACAAGATATATTAATGTGTTTATCAACTAGGTTTAACATAATTGCCAACTTGATGCTAGAAAAGAGGAGGTGTGTTTATGGTGTGTCAAAAAAGGAAACTATAATATATGTAAATTTCTAAGTAGCTAGGGTTTGTTATGGTGTAACTAATGTGCCCACCTTTATTTATTTATCATTTGGCCTAGTGCAGAAACACCCAATTTGACCAACCTTTGATTACTTCTCTATACATAAAATAACTTTGTTCTATTATTGGACAAATGTAGTGGAATTGATTGGCACTTACAGAGCATGCTTGGCAATTTGGTAGTTGTAGGAATAAATTTGGCTTGAAAAGCAAAGCTTTCAAGACCCTTGCTAACAACTTTATCTACATTTTGTGCCTTCATGTATGGGTGTTCATTCATTTGTGTAACAATTTAATCTTATTATTAAGTGGTAAAGAATCTAACCCTACAAAACCAATTGTTGAACAAATATATAACTATTCTTTTCTCTTGGTCCCTTCCATAAGTTTTTTAAAACGACATCACATGAAAATTAATATGTGCTTATTAGCTTTTGAACATCACATCAAAAGTAGTGTCACAACCCTAGCCTTGGGCTTGCGATCAAGGTAAGGGTTTGCAAAGGTGTGGGCTAAGACTAAGCCCGTGAGTCACAATTCATACTCATGGGAGTGTAAAAGAGTGAGGGAATGAACCTTCACACTCCATTTTGGGAGTTGGAGTCCCAATGGACTCTTGAATTTTCAGAAGGAGATTGCAAGGGTCAAAACTCATTGGATTAAGACGTTCCTTATATCATTGGAAACACTACTAGAAATTTGCCATTTTGCAACTATCTTATGCAACTGGTTTTCAATTGCATGCGACACTTGCAACTACAAATTCGCCCAGTTGCGTAAGACAAGTTGCATCAAAATTGTAGTTGCATCCGATAGTCCGTATATGACAAGTATATACGGTTGGGTTATATGGTTTCATCCACCCATATTCTATACTAACAATTGTAAGTGCGACTGCATGCAATTACAAGGGTTGCGTTCCCATTGTATTACATGTTAATTAACTAACCCAATTGTATGCGAACACGTGTACTTTTATTTTGTAATTAAATATTTAGTTTTAAGAATTATTTTAATTAATCTAGACCGTCCAAGTCATAGCCATTGGGGTGGTGACACGTGTTGGGTTTAAGGCTTGATCAACCATGCTATGTCATTGTACACATGGGGAAGATTAGGGTTAAGGTTATAAGGTCTAATTATCAGGATCATGCCATTTGGCAACCTAGTGACCACACAATGTAGTTGCAAATGCAACTAATATTTTGAGAGTTTGAATTGCCATGCGTCACATGGTCTCATTGTTAGGGTTAGGGTTAGGGTTTAAGGTTTTCATCATACCGTTTATAGTATGCCACATGGCAGCACAACAACTGTTAGATTTATTACAGTGGCATTTTAAAGTCATCACTCACATATTCCATTTCATTCCTATTTCTTATATCCTCATTTAGAGATAACAGAAGGTCGGGTTTTCCTAATCTATCTAAATTCACATGCCTTCGCCGGCTTAAGTCTCCTGCAACTCCCTGTGGCTCATAAGCTGGTTCCTGTACCTCATAGATATCATGCTCAAAGAGTACCTCATCACTACATTGTCCAAGTGTTTCCTCACCACTAAGCATAGATGTGCCAGCCTCTTGCTGTCT
>Ga0209611_10008498_pt1 | contig 16014 bp, 14 predicted proteins | sample S1TSphgellanicum_3_FD_187693 | JGI IMG/M metagenome (GOLD analysis project Ga0209611, IMG submission 187693) | Host-associated microbial communities from peat moss isolated from Minnesota, USA - S1T2_Fc - Sphagnum magellanicum MG (SPAdes) (version 2) | ecosystem: Host-associated > Plants > Peat...
GAGGTCGGAAAACTCTTCGGGACGGTGCGCCATGGCTGCCCAAAGCTTCTCGCCGCCCCGCTCGACATCGAAGCGGATGCTTTCGAGCGCCTCTCTCATGCGACCCGATGAGGCTTGCTCCACGAGGAGCGAAAACGAGGTCGAGAAATCGACTCCCGAACGCTCCAACATCGCGTACGCTCGGAAAAAGACGAGTCGTTCTCGCGGCTTTGCGGCCGATAGCATGCGCGCGAACGGTGCCGTCGAAGACGCGCGAATAGACGACGCGATCAACATACGCTCGCGCAATCTTAGGAGTGCGCTACTGCGATCCAGCGCACGCATGGTACCTGACACCGCTTCGCCACTCGGCGTACGCGCCCGGTACTCGAACGTCAGGGACATCTTAGCGAATGCTCGCTGAGAGGCGAATCTGATCGGGATAGTCGGACGCCCCGACGGCGACCTCATACGTGATGAGGCGTTCGGAAACCATCCGAGAAAGGTCCATTTCGAGGGTCTGCATTCCAAAATTCCTCGACGTCTCGATCGTATTTCGAATTTGCATCGCCTTGTCGGGAGACATCAGTTGCGAGCGAATCGCTGACGAGTTCAAGAGCACCTCGCACGCCGACCGGCGACCGCTTCCGCTCGCATCTGGGAGCAATCGCAGCGAAACGATCGCTCGAAGCGACTGAGCTAATTGCACGCGCGCCTGTTCCTGACGTGCTCCATCAAACGCGCCGACGATCCGTTGCACGGTTTCTGCAGCTTCGGAAGTATGTAGTGTAGAGAATACGAGGTGCCCCGTTTCGCTTGCCGATAGGCATGCGGACATGACGTCGGGATCGCGGAGTTCGCCGATCAGAATCACGTCTGGATCCGCGCGGAGCACGCCGCGCAGAGCGTCCGCGTAGGACCCGACGTCTCGGCCGATCTCTCGCTGACGAACGAGTGATGATTTACTCGTGTAGCGATATTCAATCGGCTCCTCGATCGTCACGATATTTCGCGCATAGGTGGAATTGATTCTCTCGATGAGGGCGGCAAGCGCGGTCGTCTTGCCGGAACCAGTGGGCCCCGTGAAGAGCACGAGGCCCGTAGCGAAATCGGCGAAGGTCGAAACGACGGCGGGGAGACCGAGTGCAGCGAGATCGGGAACGCCTTCCCGCAAGAGCCGTAACGCGAGAGCGAGTCCGTTCTCGGCGCGGAAAGCGTGAATACGTATTCCACCGAGTCCGGGATGCGCGATCGCGCCGTCCGCCGCGCCGTGTTGGCCGCTTAGGCGATCGTATTCCCGCTTGCTCAGGTACGTCTCGCAGAACGCGCGTATCGCATCGGGGTCGGCAGCCGGGAGATCCATCCGGTGCATTGCGCCGTCGATGCGATGCCACGGTGGCTCGTTTCCCTCGATGTGCAAATCCGACGTGCTCGCGGAGTGCGGGCCGTTGCGCGAAACGCGGATGGCTTCATCGATCACGTCAAAGAGCTCGTCGGCCTTGTTTCGGATGTGAACGTTCGTCATCTATTCCGCGTCCTCGAAAGCGACGTGCCGTAAGATCTCGCCTTCGCAAGTTGCTCCGCTCGACACGTGGCGCAGCGCGTCGACGATCATGGGTCTGTATCCGGTCGAAAGCGCGATAGAGCGAAGCTCGGCCGGCGTTTGCTGGCGCTCGATTGCCGCGGATAGCTCGGGTTTGATTTCGAGGAGCTCGAAGATGCCGACCCGCCCCTGGAAGCCGCTGAAGGCGCAGAAGTCGCAGCCTTGCGCGTCCCACGCGTCCGTCACGAGGGGGAGCCCGAATCGTCGGCCGACCGCAAGTGCTTGAGATGAGATGGACGTGCGAATTTTGCAGCGCCGACAGAGCATCCGAACGAGTCGCTGAGAGATCGCGAGACTGAGCGACGATGCTAGCGACGCGCGATTGGCCCCGAGTTCCGCGAGCCTCGCAGGGACGCGCAGGGCATCGCGCGCGTGTAGCGTCGTTATCAGCGATATGCCGGTGAGGCTAGCCTGCATCGCGATCGCTACCGTATCGGTGTCTCGTAATTCGCCGATGAATAGTTGATGCGGATTCTGCCGAAGGAGTGCCCGCAGCGCAGCGGGGAACGTGACGCCGGCTTTGTCGTTTACCGCGATCTGTGCCACGCCGGGTATGTGACATTCGATCGGATCTTCGACGCTGCATACGTTCGCGCGGTCGATACGCATCGTTTGAAGTGATGCATAGGCGGTGGTGCTCTTGCCCGAACCGGTCGGTCCCGCGACCACGCAAAATGAACTCGGGCGACGGAGCGCGCGTTGGTAACGGGCGAGTAGCTCGGAACTCATGCCCAACTGCTCGAGGTCCGGTACGAGGTCGAAGCGCTGCAGGAACCGCAGGACGATCTTCTCGCGGCCGGCGATCGGTATCGTGGATGCACGCACGTCGAAGGAACGACCGTCGTAGTGTACGCTTAAGCGACCATCTTGGGGAATACGGGATTCGCCGGTATTCATATTGCCCCGGACCTTGAGCAGAGATACGACGCGGTCGAAAAGGGTGGCGTCGAGTACTCGCTCGTGATGGAGCACGCCGTCGATATCGAGCCGGACGCGCCCCGAGCGTTCCTCCGTCGGTTCGACATGGACGTCGGATGCGTACGTTCGGATCGCAGCCGCGAAAATGTCGTCGAGTGCCTGTGATGCGAGGGAGTCGGCGTCGCGTAGTGCGGCGACGGGGTAGAGCGTCCGCAGGGCCGCTCGTATTTCGCGGACCGGCATTGCAACGGTTCGCACGTCTTTCCGCGTCAGTTCACGGATACGTTCGGTCAACTCCGGATTCTCGGTCGCGACCGCGACGGTCAGCACGATGCCGTCGAAGGCAAGCGGTAGACAGTCGGTGTCGTATGCGAAGGAGCGTGAGATGAGAGCCGCTGCCGTGCTCTGCGTCGAGAACGACGGCCCGTCGGATGCCGTCATCGAGTCGGCATCCGCGGCGCATTCGCCGGAGCTAGACGCGCCGCGGATGCGTATACGGCGCGTGCGTACGCGATACGATCGTATCCGCCGCTGTTGTACGCGGATAGGGCCCGAGCGAGTGCGGCCTGACCGGGCCCCCATCTGCGTTCGGCGCGCGCGTAGTCGTGACGCAGAACATCCGCTCCGAGGCGAAGATTCGTACATGGGGCGAGAGCGCTCGCGACGTCGATACCGGCCGCGTGAATGGTCTCGATATTCAATTGCATGTAACCGACATCGATATCGTGATCCCGATCGGCAAGCGCTGTTGCGAGCCGGACGGCCTCATCGTATCGTACCGGATAGTAGGTGCGGCGCACCGTGTTGTCGCCGATTGCGAACGGATGGGATGAGCTCTCGTGCTCGACGATCGCTCGAATCGTTGTCGGTCCTACAGACGTCGTGCAGCGCTGGATGAGCGATGCGAGCGTCACTATCGCGAACATGGTTAAGCCCACGCCCGACGCATGCTCGCGAGCGCACCGAGGTGAATGCGAGAGACGCGTTTCGGTGAGAGGTGCAGGCTGCGTGCCAATTGCGCCTGCGTCATTCCGAGAAAGTAGACGCCTCCGACGATGCGCTTCTGAAGCGTGTCGAGTCGCTTGAACGAGTCTTCAATCAGCAGCAGATCTTCTGCCTCGATCGTTGGGCGCTCGGCGTGCGTTGACGGAAGTGCGTCGTCGAGCGAGACGATTCGAACGACGCTCCGTCCCGCACGTATTTGCTCGACGGACGATCGCGGGATCGCGAGCGATCGGGCAACTTCTGCGTGGCTCGGCTCGTTGCCGAATTGCGCGACGTGTCGTGCGCACATCCGATGTACGCGGCGCTCGAATTCATGCAGGCCGCGAGGCAGCCGAACGGCGCTTTCGTGATCGCGCACGAAATGCATTAGCTCTCCGAGAACATTGATCCACGCGTAGGCTTCAAATGGGGTCCGCGTCGATGGATCATAACGCCGGCTCGCCTTGATGAGTCCGAGCGCTGCGACTTGCTCCAAGTCCGAGCGCTCGAGACCCGGGCGTACGAATCGACGAGCGGCGCGGGCGCAAAGATGTCGATGCATCGTGACGAGATCTTCGGGCGACTGCGCGGCCGGTGCGCCGCTTTGGGCCAATAGAGAAGAGGCCCCATCCGAAACGGAGGGATATGCCACGGCCGATACTCCTAAAGGGGTTATCCGAGGGGGTCGCGATTCGACTCGAACCGGAGGTCGATTATCTGAACCGAATGTGTCCGGGAGGAAAACTGAACATTAAATCTTCTTAATGTTCGGGAGCGATTTTCCGAGGCTAATCGACCTGAGAATCGAAATCAGACGAGGTGATTGCGCCGGAAAGCGCCGCCGTGCGCGAGCGATTTGATACCGCGGGCTATATCGTTCTGGACGATTTTACGTCGGATGAGGCGCGCGCAGGGCTACGGAGTCGGGCGCTCGCTATCGTGGATGACTTCGATCCGACCGGCGCTTCGGTGTTTACGACGCGGCGCGATGCTGTAGCGCGGGATTCATATTTCCAGGAGTCCGCGGAGACGATCCGTTGCTTCTTCGAAGAAGAGGCGTTCGACGAGCACGGCGTGCTTCGCGCTCCGAAGCCGCTCTCGATCAATAAGATCGGGCATGCGATGCACGATCTCGATCCCGTCTTCGATCGTTTCTCGCGCGATCCACGGCTCGACGAACTCGTTCGCGCGCTCGGGATCGCCGAGCCGCGTATCTATCAGTCGATGTATATCTTCAAGCAGCCGCACATCGGTGGCGAAGTACGTTGGCATCAGGATGCGACGTTCTTTGCGACGACGCCGCAGAGCGTAATCACTCTGTGGTTCGCGCTCGAAGATGCGAACCGCGAGAACGGATGCCTCTGGGTGCAGGCTGGTGGCCACCGCGGCCCTCTGCGTGAACAATTCGTATCCGAGAATGGCGGTACGCGGATGCTGCACCTCGACGGAGCTCCCTGGCCCACCCAGGCCGAAGCGGTCCCGGTTGAGGTGAAAGCCGGTGCGCTCGTCGTTCTGAGTGGCCTGCTACCGCACTATAGTGCTCCAAACCGCTCCGCGCACTCGCGGCACGCGTATACGCTTCACGTGGTCGACGGTACGGCGACGTACGATCCCCGCAATTGGCTGCAGCGCAGCCCCGGATTTCCCGCGCGCAGCTTTTCGCCAGAGTAAAACTTCGCAGACACGCGAGGAGGGCCGAGCGGGCCCTCTGAACCGCATAGGGTATGGCACTTTCTGCCGCTTCGTCCGCGGCGCGCGATATCGCGCTCAACCATCGTCGTTTCGTGCTCACGCCCTGGACTGCGCAGGCCGACCTTCAGGCCCCGGCGATCGTCCGCGGTGAGGGCGTGTACCTGTACGATGCGGACGGCGGTCGCTATATGGACCTTTCGTCCGGGCTCGTGGCTGCGAACCTCGGACACGGGCACCCAACGGTTCTTGCCGCGATGCACGAGCAGATCGACCGTCTCTGCTTTGCGCCGCCGAATTGGTTTAACGACGCGCGTGCCGAGCTCGCCGAAGCGATCGTCGAACTCGCGCCCTGGCGAGGCGAGGGCGGTCGAGTATTCTTTACGACCGGTGGCGGACAGTCGAACGAAGACGCCGTCAAATTCGCGCGTGCCATCACCGGCCGACAGAAAATCCTCACCGCGTATCGATCGTTTCATGGATCGAGCACCGGCGCTGCGGCCTTGACGGGTGAGAATCGACGTTGGACGACCGACTCCGGGGCGATGCCTGGTGTCGTGCGGTTTTGGGCCCCGTTCCCGTATCGCAGCCCGTTCGATACGACGGATCCGGCCGTCGAAACGCGACGTGCGCTCGCGCATCTTCGCGCGACGGTTGCTGCAGAAGATCCGAATCGTATCGCTGCGATCCTAATCGAGCCCGTCGTCGGATCGAACGGCGTGATCGTCTACCCTGACGGCTATCTGGCGGGAGTTCGCGCACTTTGCGATGAGGCGGGTATTCTCATGATCTGCGACGAGGTGATGACGGGTTTCGGTCGCCTCGGTGCGGCGTATGGATGCGAGCGGTTCGGCGTCGTCCCCGATGTTATCACCTTCGCGAAAGGCGTGACTTCCGCATACGCACCGCTCGGGGGCGTCGCGATACGCGAACGCTACGCACGCACGTTCGATTCGACGCCGTTACCCGGCGGGCACACGTATAGTGGTCATCCTCTCGCGATGAGCGCGGGCATCGGCGCGATCCGTGCGTACCGCGACGAAGAGATATTCGCTCGTGGGAATGTGATCGAGGGCTGGCTGCGAGCGCGACTCGATCGACTACGCGAGCGTCACGAGATCATCGGCGACGTTCGCGGTGCGGGTGCCTTCTTCGCGCTCGATTTCGTTTCGAGCCGTGCGACGCGCGAGCCGCTCGTTGCGTGGCAGGGTACCGGTATGGGCGTTATGGCGACGCTTTATGCGGGTCTGCGCGAGCGCGGCGTGTACGCGTTCGGGCGCTACAACATCGTGTGTATAGCGCCGCCGCTCGTGGTGACCGAAGCAGAACTCGACGAAGCGTTTGAAGCGCTCGACGCAGCGATCGGGGACCTCGAGGCTTCGAGCGCTTGACGCGTTGAGGCCGAGCGGTCCGGATGCGGTCGACGCGGGCACTACTGCCGGCATGTCGACACGTGTCCTGATCGCGGAAGACGATCGCGCGATTCGCGAACTGCTCGTCCATCACTTGGAGCGAGATGGATATCGGACGATCGAAGCGGCCGATGGGCAAACGGCCCTTCGCGTGGCACGCGACGGCGTGGATCTCGTGTTGCTCGACGTCGGGCTTCCCGGCGTCGACGGTTTCGAGATCGCGCGCACGCTACGCCGCGAGGGTCGAACGACGCCGATCGTGATCGTTACGGCACGGTCGGAAGAGGTGGACCGCGTCGTCGCTTTCGAGCTCGGCGCCGACGATTACGTCACGAAGCCGTTCTCACCGCGCGAGGTCGTCGCACGCGTGCGTGCGATCTTGCGCCGTAGCGGAATGAAAGACGACTCGCTCAAGACGACGCGAAAATTCGGCCGCCTCGAAATCGACGAGGCCGCTCGCGAAGCGCGGATCGACGGCCGGGATGTCGGCCTCAAGCCACGAGAATACGAATTGCTCGTCGTCCTTGCGGCCAACGCCGGTGTCGCGCTCTCGCGCGATACGCTGCTCGAGCGCGTGTGGGGTTACGATTTCGATGGTGACGAACGCACCGTCGACGTCCACGTGCGCCGGCTGCGCATGAAGCTGGTCGAGGAGCACCAACTCGACGCGTGTCTCCATACCGTACACGGATTCGGATACAAGTTTGCGCCGGCGTAAGCAATCCTCGGGCTTTTCCTCGGTCGACATCGCGACGCTCGTTTCGCGGCTACGTGCGACCGCGGGCGACGCGCCGGTGCCCCTGTTGGTCGTCCGCCTCCGCGACCTCGAACGCATCGCGTGGCGCGAAGGACGGTCTGCGGCACGCGTTGTGGAGCGGCGTAGTTTACGTTCGTTCGTGGCCACGGCATCTCGTACGCTTCGCGCGAGCGATATTCTCGCGCACGACGACGAAAGCGAAGACTTCGTAGCCGCGCTCGTGTCGCCGACGCGAGGTGAGGGCGCCGTCGCCGCGCCGGCCGACTGCCGGGCCACGCTCGCGCGCCTCGCGTCCGCAATGGAATTCGATGGTGGGATGCAGATCGAAACCGGCTGGACGATGCTCCACGGCATCGGTTCGGACGAGCGCTTGACGTCTGCCATCGAAACGGCACTCGAGCGTGGAGCGCGCGAGCGCGAACGCTATGCGTTCTTCTCGACGATCGGTCACGAGTTACGCACGCCGCTCACGTCGATCCGCGGCTACCTCGAGACGTTACTCGACGACGATCTCGATCCGGCGACCGCGCGGCGGTTCCTCGAGGTCGCGCGCGACGAAGCCATGCGCTTGGGACGCCTCGTTGATGGAATGTTCGACATCTCGATGCTCGATCTGCGCGCGGGAATTTCACGCCCGGAATCGACGGAGCTTCAGACGTCGATTACCGCTGCGATCAACGCGGTCGCGCCGATCGCAGCCGATCGGGGCGCTCGGATCGTGCAGTTGGCATTCGGCACGGGAGATGTCGCGACGAGCGCGGATCGCCTCACGCAGATCCTCTTAAACGTGCTGGAGAATGCGGTGAAGCACGGACGAGACGGTGGCGTCGTGTTCGTCTCCGTCGCAGCGCTCGACGGCCGTTACGTGGAGGTTCGCATCGACGACGATGGCCCGGGCATCGATCCGCTCGAACGCGACGACGTCTTCGCGCTCGGGCATCGCGGATCGTCCGCGCGGGCGCCCGGTTCCGGCATCGGGCTCGCGATCGTTCGGCTCATGATCGAGCGCATCGGCGGCGAAGTGCACGTGGGCGATTCGGCGTTCGGCGGCGCGCGCTTTTCGATTCGCCTACCGCTCTTGAACGAGTCCGGCGACATGCCCGAAGCCGGAGCGTCGGCTCGTTAGTCGCTAAAGTCCTCGACGAATACTTCGCCGTCGGTCGCTGCGACGGCCGCGATCCCGACGCGATTGAAATGCGGCCCTAAGATGTTTGCGCGATGCTCGGTCGACGCGAAGAGCGCGCGGCCCGCTGCGTCTACGTCGCCGTCGAGCGCGATGTTCTCGCCCGCGTAGGAGAAGTGGTAGCCCGCGCGTGCCATGCGGTCGAATGGGCTCTCGCCTTCGGGAGTTTCGTGCGCGAAGTAGCTACGTAGCACCATGTCGCGCGCATGCGAGCGTGCGATCTCGGAGAGACGCTCGTCGAACGTGAGCGGAGGCAGGCCATGCTCGGCGCGCTCGGCGTTCACCGTCGCGAGCATAGCGCGCGCGTCCGCCTCACGCTCGATGGCGGCGGAGCTCGCCGAGAGGGCGATCGTGCGGGCCGAATCGTGCGTGGCGCTCGGGGCGGGGAGCCCGTAGCCGGCAAGCGTCGCGATGGTCATCACAAAGGCGACGATACTCATACGATAGGTATCGTCGGGACTTTCGGGCACAGCAGTGCTCGGCGGGTGATGTACGGTTTTTCACACCGTCCCGCACTGTCAGTATCGGTTCGCTAGATACGTGTCACGCGCGTTTCGGGCGAAACGGGCGCCGGACTGTGATCCAGGTCGCTCGGTTAGAGGTTGCCGCGCTTTCCTTGCTCTTCTTCGATGGAAACGAAGAGCGCTTTGAAGTTACCCTTGCCGAATGAGAGGCTGCCGCGGCGCTGGATGATCTCGAAGAAGAGCGTCGGGCGGTCTTGGAGCGGCTTCGTGAAGATCTGCAACATGTAGCCGAGGTCGTCGCGGTCCACGAGGATGCTCAGCTCGCGCAGCACCTCGATCTCCTCGTCGATGGCGCCGACGCGCGCGGAGAGCGCATCGTAATACGAGCCCGGCGTGGCGAGGAACTCGACGCCGTTGGCGCGCAGCGCGCGGACGGTCGCGACGATATCGTCAGTTGCGATCGCGACGTGCTGTATGCCGGGGCCGCCGTAGAAATCGAGGTACTCCTCGATCTGCGACTTCTTGAGGCCCTCGGCCGGCTCGTTGATCGGGAATTTCACGCGGTGGTCGGCGTCCGACATCACCTTCGAACGCAGGGCCGTGTACTCGGTCGAGATATCGTTGTCGTCGAACGACACGAGCTGCGAAAAGCCGAACGTGCGCGCGTAGAAATCGCCCCACCCGTCCATCTCGTTCCAGCCGACGTTTCCGACACAATGATCGATCGCGAGTAAGCCGACCTTTTCGTGCGCGTGCGGCGAGTGCGAAACCGCAACGTAGCCGGGCATGAACGCGCCGCGATACCCTTCGCGCTGCACGAACGTGTGGACGGTATCGCCGTACGTTGCGATCGTTGCGACGATCACGCGACCGTTGTCGTCCGAAAGCTCTTCGGGTTCCGAAACGGCGCGCGCGCCGGCGGCAACGGCTGCGGCAAACGCCCCGCGTGCGTCGGCAACGCGGAGTGCGACGTCGCGAATACCGTCGCCATGCGCGCTCACGTGCTCCGCGATCGGACCGTCGCTGCCGAGCGAACTCGTGAGCACGAAGCGCAGTTGGTTCTGCTCGAGCACGTAGGACGCGCGTCCCGGCATTCCCGTTTCCGGGCCGGCATACGCGGCGATCGTGAACCCGAACGCGGTCGCGTAATAATGCGCGGCCTGCTTCGCATTCCCGACGTAGAAATGCAAGTGGTCCCAATCGAGCCGATCGAGTGCCGTCGTGCGTTCCGCGACCTGTGTTGCCATCGTAGGTTTCCTCCGCTCGTACAATCAGTACTTAGCAGTTAATGGGGAACCGCCCCCTCGCGGCGATCGATCATCTCGGGGATTCGCGGGAGATCGAGGTTCGTGCGCATCATGTTGATAAGGATGCACCCTTGCTCGATCGCGTCGTCGAGCGCCACGTGCGTGTGCGGGAGATTTTCGTCGATCCACTCGGCCGGATACTGCCGTTTGCCCACGTGACGATACTGCCGCTTCATCACGGCCGCCGCGTAGCTGCGCAGATCGAGGCTCGCGAAACCGATCGGGCTCTCGCCGATGAAGCGCTGAAAATAGTAGTACATGAACGTGAAATCGAAGCCGCTCGGCGCGCCGCAGATCAGCGGCTTGCCGTAGCGCCGCATCTCTTCGAGCCAGCCCTTACATTCCACCATCGCACCGCGTGGCGAGACGAGGTCCTCGCGCGATCGCTTGTAGGCCTCCGCCTGCTCGGGCTGCGCCCACCAGCGCATCGTGCGGTCGTCGGTCTCCGCGCCGTCGAGCAACTCGAGGTTGCGCGAGAACGTCCCGACGAGTTCCTTATCGAGCGTGAACGCCGCGAGTCCGAAGCTGAGCATCGAAAAAAGCCCAGGACACGGGCCATCCGCTTCGATGTCGCAAGAGATGTAGAGTTCGGGGGTCGGTTGCTGAAGTTCGTGTGCGATACCGGTCCTTTTTCAGGGATGTGCGGCCGGTCCTTTGCGGCACGCGGAGGCTTCCCCGGTACGCCGTGCTACCGAGCGCACAATGCGACGTAGGTAGCGCGTTTCCGTTCAACCATTCCGCGCGCCGAGCCGAACGAATGGAAGTATGGCCGTCGATGGAGGGCAACGGGAAGAAGGAGCGGCTCCTAGGGGCGCGCTCGTCATTCGGCTTGCCTTCCTCTCCCTGATCTTTGCGATTCCGATCCTCGTCGTCGCGTGGTCGCATCTGGCCGAGGGCAAGCAGTCGATCAAGGCGACCGGCGTGGAGCGCGTGGGCCTGCGCTTTGCGGCACGTGCGCTCGACCTCCTCGAGATCGTGAATCTCGAGCGGCCGGGCCGCAAACCGAATCCCGCCGAGCAAGAGGCCGCAGAGGGCATCCTTACGTCGCTCGACCAGACGGCCTACGCGCTTTCCGGAAGCGACTTCGTAACGACGGCCGTGAATCCGATGCGAGCCGCGTGGACCGGATTCGCACGCGATCCCTCCGACGGCAACCTCGATAAACTCGGCAAGTCGATCCTCAACGCGATCTCGCTCGGCGACGACGCATCGTCGCTCTCCCTCGAAGCGCATCCGATGGAAGCGGACCTTCAGGACATCATGACGTCGCAAGACTCGGCCGTCGTGCAGCGGTTGAACGAAGCGGCAGCCATCGCGGAAACGCCGCTCGCGAACGGACGACTTTCGGTCCCGCAAGAGATCGCGATTGCGGGCGCACTCGCAACCGCGGACAACGCGGATACGCTCCTCCAGAACGACGTCGCCGACGATCTGCGCACGAACGCTCCGACCGTGGCGCCGCTGCCGACGATCTTGCCGCTCTATCGCGAGCAACTCCAATCTGCTGCCACCATCCGAGCTGCGCTCGGCGCGTTGCTCGCACATCCGAACGCGGTCCCCGACGTTCGCGCCTTCGCGCGGATGCGCGCAAAGCTCGTGAGCGATGGGCGTCGCCTCGGGCTCACGATCGCGTCGAGCCTCGATCGCATCCTCGTGCAGCGCGTCATCGACGATCGTGAGAACGCCTATCGCGTGATCGTGCTCGCACTCGTCGCGATCGTCGCGAGCGGCGCGGTGCTCGCGCTGATCGGGCAAGCCGCGGTTCGCCGCGAACGGCGCGCTCTCGTACGCGCCCAACAAGAAGCACGCGCGCTGACGGCAGAACTCGCGAGCCAGCGTATGGCGCGCGCGCTGCTCGCGACGCAAGCGCAGTTCCGTGCTGTCTTCGATCGATCGCCGGTCGGAATCGCGTTGCTCGATTCGGAGGGGACGATCGTCGAGCGCAACGGAAAGTTCGACGAACTGCTCGGACCGGAATTCGCAACCGTCACGCGCGAGACACCGGAAGTTCGCGTCGAGCGCGACGACGGAACGGTCGCATGGATCGAGTGCGACGTTGCAGGTCTCGATTCACCCGAGGTCTCGAACGTCGATTCGATCGCGATCGTCCGCGACATCACGGAACGTAAAGCGGGCGACGAGCGCCTGCGTTACGCGGCCACGCACGACGCGGTGACGGGGCTGCCGAACCGCGTCGCGTTCTTGGAGCGTCTGGGGTCGATCATCGGCGTGCCGCGGCCCGACGGGCTCGATCGCGCCGTCCTCTTCATCGATCTCGACGGGTTCAAACTGGTCAACGATACGCTCGGCCATCAAGGTGGCGATCGTCTCTTGCAAGTCATCGCGCGCCGGCTCCGCTCGCTCGATCGCGGCACGACGCTCGTGGCTCGCTTCTACGGCGACGAATTCGGCGTGCTCCTCGACGGAACGGGCGATGTCAGCGAAGTGATGCGCGCGGCCGAGGACGTGCAGAACGCGATTCGCGCGCCGCTCACGATCGACGACAAGCCCGTGGTCGTCTCGTCGAGCGTCGGCATCGTTTCGAATATTCGAGCGTACCGGTCGGCGGAAGACGTCGTTCGCGATGCCGACGTCGCGATGTATCACGCGAAGGGCATCGGCGGAAACTCCGCGGTGCTCTTCGGGGAAGCGATGGACGAGCAGCGCTCCGAGCGGGCGCGTGCGATGTCGGACCTCCGTCTCGGCCTCGATCGAAACGAATTTTGGGTGGCGTACCAACCGATCGTCAACCTGCGAACGCTTTCGCCCACGGGATACGAGGCGCTCTTGCGCTGGGATCATCCCTCGCTCGGATCGATTCCGCCGAACACGTTCATCCCGCTCGCGGAACGTTCGAGCGCGATCAATCCGCTCGGCCAATTCGCGCTTCGCGATGCGTGCCAGACGCTCGCCGCCTACGGTCGCGAACGTCCGAACGATCCGATCGAGATGCACGTGAACCTCTCGGTGGCGCAGCTGATGGACGCGAGCATCGTCTCGGATGTCGATCGCATTCTCACGGAGAGCGGAATCGGCGGCGAGCAACTGATCTTCGAAATTACGGAGAGCGCGCTGCTCGAGGACGGGCCGCGCGCCGCTGCCGTGCTCGAAGGTTTGCGCGGGCTCGGCATTCGGCTGTGCATCGACGATTTCGGGACCGGCTACTCGTCGTTACGCTACCTGCATCGCTTCCCGATCGACGTGTTGAAGATCGACCGATCGTTCGTCGCGCGCGCCGACGGCGACGTTGCGAGCGAACCGATCGTGAACATGGTCGTGACGCTCGCGCACTCGATGGGCATGACCGTCATCGCCGAGGGCATCGAAACGGACGTGCAGTGCGCGAAGATTCGCGCGGCCGGTTGCGATTACGGCCAGGGATATCTCTTCGCGCGCCCGTTGCCGGGCTCCGCGGGCATCAAATCGTGGCTCGCGAGCGACACATTGCGGTCCGCGTAGGGCCGCCGAGCGTTACTGCGACTCGCGCACCGCTTCGTTTGCGGCGAGGAAGCCAATCTTCGAATGCGTGCCGTCGCAAAACGGCTTGGTGGTGGACGCGCCGCAGCGGCAGAGCGCGATGACGTCCTTGCCGCCGAGGTCGAGCACGTTGCCGTCCCCGTCGTGGAGCGTGACGGCGCCGCGGACGAGATACGGTCCGCTCGGACGGATGGAGATGTCGACGGTATCGGCCATGAGGGGTAGTTATACGGCTTCGCCCGTGGACCCGCCGAGGTAGACGGCGCGCACGCGGTCGTCGCGAGCGAGTTCGGAGGCCGCGCCTTCGAGCACGATGCGGCCGTGCTCGAGCACGTAGGCGCGGTCCGCGCGTGCGAGGGTGAGAAACGCGTTCTGCTCCACGAGCAACACCGACGTCCCCGCATCGCGTAGTGCGACGATGATGTCGAAGATCTGCCCGACGATGCGTGGCGCGAGGCCGGTCGAGGGCTCGTCGAGCATCAGTAGCTTCGGTTTGGATGCGAGCGCGCGCGCGATCGCGAGCATCTGTTGTTCGCCGCCCGAAAGCTCGAAGGCCGTCGAGCGCCGCCGCTTCTCGAGCTGCGGAAAACGCTCGAACGCTTCGGCGAGCGCCGCGCGAATGGCCGCGCCGCCGCGTCCGAACGCACCGAGCCGGATATTATCCTCGACGGTGAGGTCGGCGAAGAGTTGGCGACCCTCCGGTACGTGTGCGAGGCCGAGCCGCGCGATCCGGTCGGGGCGCACGTCGCCGATGTCGCGCCCATCGAACCGGACGCTGCCCGCGGTGCGCGTGGCGTCGAAGCGCGAGATCGCGCGGAGCAGCGTGGATTTTCCCGCGCCGTTTGGGCCGAGCACGGCCACGAGTTCACCCGGCATCACCGCAAGCGCGATGTCCTGGAGCACGCCGAGACGACCGTAGCCGGCGTCGAGGCCGGCGATTTCGAGCAGCGGCGTCATGCGGTTCCGAGATAGGCGGCGACGACGCGCGGATCGTCGCGCACCACATCGGCCGGCCCGTCCGCGATCAGCTTCCCGAACTCGAGGACCATCACGCGATCGCTGATCGACATCACGAGACGCATGTCGTGCTCGACGAGCAGCAGCGTCATGCCGCGCGCACGCAAGCGCACGAGGTCGCTGCGGAGTCGCTCGCGTTCGCTTGCGTTGAGACCCGCAGCCGGCTCGTCGAGGAGCAATAGCCCCGGGTCGGCGGCGAGCGCGCGTGCGAGTTCCACGCGTCGACGATCGCCGAATGCGAGGTCGCGTGCGCGAACGCGCGCGATGCGCACGAGGTCGAGCGCGCGCAGCGCTTCCTCGGCGCGTTCGACGGCGGCGCGGCCGCTGCGTCGCGAAAGCGGGAGCGCGAGCAGATCGCTTGCGAGCGTGGCCGTCTCGCTGCGATACGCACCGACGAGCACGTTTTCGAGCACGGTCATGTCGCCGAAGAGTCGCGCGTTCTGAAACGAACGCCCGACGCCGAGCGCGGCGATGCGATGCGGCTGCCATCCCGTCACGTCGCGCGCGTCGATCGTGATGCGACCCTCGGTCGGCCGCGTCACGCCGCAGATCGCATTGAAGAGCGTCGTCTTCCCGGCGCCGTTCGGTCCGATGAGCGACGTGAGCGTGCCGCTCTCGAGATCGAAGCTCACGTCGTCGACCGCGACGATACCGCCGAAGCGCTTGCGCACGCCCTCGACGCGCAACCACGCGCGATCGTCGCTCGCCGTCGGTCTCGGCGGTGGTGGCGCCGCTTGCGAGCCATCGGTATCGGACGCGATTTCGGGTTGTCGTTTCGCCGCACGTCGCGACGCGAACAGGCCGATCAGTCCGCGCGGAAAGCGGATGGCGATCACGATCACGAGCAACCCGTAGATGACGGGCCGCCAATTTTCGAGATCGTGGCCGTAGACGTTGGTGATGCCGATGATCGTGGCACCGAGAATCGCGCCCGTGACGCCGCCTGCGCCGCCGACGACGACCATGAGCAGCAGAACGATCGAGAAGTCGACGCCGACTTCGCTCGGGTCGATCAAGCCGAGAAACGCCGCGTAAAACGTGCCCGCGAAACCGGCGAGGGCGCCGGCGTAGGCGAACGCGGCGATCTTCGTGCGCCGCGTCGGCACGCCGACCGTTTCCGCGGCGAGATCGTCGTTGCGAATCGCCTCGAACGCGCGTCCCATGCGCCCGCGCAAGAGATTCGAGGTGAGCACCGCAACGACCGCGACCATTCCCCACGCGTAC
>Ga0209611_10008501_pt1 | contig 16009 bp, 15 predicted proteins | sample S1TSphgellanicum_3_FD_187693 | JGI IMG/M metagenome (GOLD analysis project Ga0209611, IMG submission 187693) | Host-associated microbial communities from peat moss isolated from Minnesota, USA - S1T2_Fc - Sphagnum magellanicum MG (SPAdes) (version 2) | ecosystem: Host-associated > Plants > Peat...
CCAATCCACCTACTTCACAAAATTGAAAGAAAGAAAAGAAAAGAACCATAAATGTGATATAACTTTACAAAACATTCTTGCCCATGTAAAGGGAATAAACCATTTACAAGTATTAAAGCTACACAAGACATTGTGATCAAAATTGAATGTCAACAATAGTCGAGTGGCAAAAATGTTTAACTAACTACCACAATCATACACACAACTATTTTCAAGTAACACTAATTTAACCATGAGATTAATATTTCATTTACTATTTTCAAATTTGCAATATAAATTTGTTAACATTTGCAAATCATATCAAATGATTTCATTCAAATTACATTCATGAACACAAGCTAACAACTTACATGAATTATGTAAATATCTAACCATAAATTGTAAGCAAATCACCTTGGGAAACAAGGCAATGAAAATTTATTTGTAATGAACTTGAAGGTGGGCATTGCATTTTGTAGAATGCCCCCTTGTAAGGTGGGGGCCTTTCTATTCATATGGTGGGAAATTCATTTCCCTTTGTTCATATTGTTGTACATTGCATAATTTATTATTGTACAAGTGTTGTATGAGTGGGATTCGAGTCCATCATATTGGTGTACCTTGTTCATTATGTTGGATAATGCCTTAATAGCAAGGAGTTACACCCCAAAACCTTGGGTTCCATCCTCTTTTCATAAGGTGTAATGACCTAATGCCCTGATGTCGTGACATTACCATACACTTAAAAGTTTTTGTCATTGCCTCTTCATGAGGAGTTCATTTTAGGATTAGGCTTGGATGAAGAAAAGATATTGACATAGTTTCCATGACTCTTACAATTGGAAAGCCATGTAAGAAATATTTCAAGTTACATAATATGAATAAAACCCTACAAACCTAATTGATATGGGATTAACATTGCAAAACAAACTCATAGAAAATAGAATATATTACTTAAGAAAATGGTGGGTTGTTGTCAATAAGAATTGGAAAGGAATAATGTGATAAAATGACCCCAATATGTTAGGAAGTGAACATAAGTTCTCTTATAAATATATTAAAGTAGGAATGAACACAATCATCATCAATAATGTAGGCATGAAATAAGTGAGGGATTAACTTTCAACTAAACATAAAAATTCCAAGATTATGATGCATGATTAAATGAACCTATGATTATAATGATAATAATAAGGATGTTCATGATTTTGACAAGTGTGGCACAATGAATAAACATTTCAAAATTAGATGTGATCATGTTTTATCTAAATCTTCATGAATTTTTAAGAATGTCTTTAAGGCCCCCCATTTTGTAGATTCACCCATTTTGAAAAAGGAGTTGAAAAACATGCTCAATTATAACAATAAAATGACATATATTATACTTTTGCAACAAGTTATGTAATTAAGCACTATGAAACGCCTTTAGGCTAGTAAAGCTTTAGCGTAGATCTCTTTGTTTTATTTGTGAAGGTAAATGTTGCACAATAAGGCGTGCACATTAATAGTGTTTTGCAAGAACACCAATAGCATGAAATGATTATTTTCATTTGCCAACTATAATAATTAGCTTGAGTGATGAGCCTTAAATAGTCAATCATTTTGTACATTTCACTTTTCTAGGTTTATGGGTGGGGATAAAGGAAGAAATAACGTTGCATGTTAGATGTGTTAAATAATGATAGAGTTTCAAATGGGCATTGTCATTGGGCATGCTTTAAAGGGGGAAAATAAACCTAGAAAAGTGTGATGAGAAAAATCATCCACCCATTCTAAAGGAGAGGAAGGTTGGAAGTGTAAATAAAATTTCACCCTTTCAAAAGGACTTGCGAGGTTGAAAAAAACAAAAACAAAATCACATGTTCCATAGGAAAATGTAGTTGGAAGGGGAAAAAAGTTCAAAATGAAAGAGAGGTTATAAAACCAAAAAACAATTGTCCTTTCCAAAGGATGTTGGAAGAAAAAAATTGAAAATTGTTCACCCATTAGAAAGGAAAAGGAGGTTGGAGAAAAGAAAAAGAAAAAATGGTTCACCCATTGAAAAGAAAAAACATTTAATTATTCATCCATTTCAAAGAAATAGGAGGTTGGGAAGCATGTGAAAAAGTTTCAATTGGAAAAATGGTAGTGTGCAAGTAGGTTTGTGAAAGGATACAACATGTATTTGGCTAAGTACGAAGTCCTTGCATGGATAGACAAATAAACACGTTCTTGTTATAGTGTAAATGCACAAACTATAAGTTGATTTGAATTGATAGAACCTACAATTTATTAATCAATATTTGGATCAAAGATGGGGAGATTTCATTCAAGTATCAAACATGATCAAAATTGATGAATTATTTATCTGAAAAAATAACAATACTAAAATATATTTGCAAATATTTTTTTAATAAAGATTGCAAATAATCAGTTTCAATTCAAAGAAACAAAAAGTGCATGTTGTTAATTTTTTTTTGGGATATAAAATATTTTTTTGAATGAAAAGCAAAAGTTAAAAAGCAAAGGGTGCAAAACACAATAATACAAGCCATGGGCACCAAGGTTGTTATCCTTCCCAAAAACTTTGTTTAACACAAGGTGTTCATATACATGTTGGTCAACTATGCATTTTTCATACCCAATTTATAATTATGTGTTAGATATAAAAAAAAATTATTGCATTTTGATCTTATATCATGCATATTATGCATCCATGTTATCATGCATGACTTTCATGAAAGAAATCATCAAAATTAATGATTTTGAAAGCAAAAAACACATGTGAAACAAACCCTTGCACAAATGGGGAATGTATGGGATTCAAAAAGAGGTAAACTCCTAATCAAAGGGTTTTTGTTTTTGTTTTTTAAAATTTTGTCACACATGTGGACTAACAATCATCCCAAAAAGGAATGAACCAAATTTGGCTAAAGGTATGCAAGATAATCAATTAAAAAAAATATATTGCTTAGTTTTGGTGACCTACATGAAATCATTATCAAAATATGGTGATTTAAAACTTTTTTCCCTCTAAATATGGTGATTCTTGAATTTTTTTTGTGAAAAAACCCTTTGGTTCAATTCACATTAGATTTATTTTTGTTGCCAAAGTGTGAAAAATTGCCATAAAAAAAACATCGTTCCCAAGATGTATTTCCATTTTCAAACATGGAACCACTAAAATGAATTTCAAATATTGGAAAAATGTTTTTAAAGGGTCGTGTCATGTCAAAATTATATGGTTTTTTTGTCATTGAGAAACAAAATTTAAAGGGCCATACAATCTGATGCATTTAATTTACCCTACTACCTTTGCAACTTTGACATTAATTATATTACTTTTAGATATGTTGAATTTCTCAAAAAAATTCAAAAAAATAAATCGTGAAGGAAAATATTGAATCTTCAAGAATATTTTTATTTGTCAAAATGAGAATTAAAAATTAAATTAATTAATTAACAAACATGTGGTGAAGTTGCCAAGGTTATATATATATATATAGATATAGAATGAATGACATGTGGTGCATTGGTTTAAGATTCATGATCTTTTCAATATTGGAAGGTATGAAATTGGTTGTTGGCGGAGATTAAGTAACATAATGGTTTGCATCATATATTTGAACTTCAATAATCATGATGGGACTTTAAGTTGGGTGTTAAAGTCACCGTATCTTCAGATGGGCATGCAACAAAGGGTCGCTATTTAGGATGAAAGGTACAATTGAAGGGTTCCAAGTTGGATTTAGGTCAAGCAAGGGCAAACATGGAGTGAATGTAACAAGGCATCATGACACACAAGCCTTGCCTATTTAATAATATAATAATATAAATAGATTTATATTAGATAAATATGCAAGTATGTATATGTGTGTTGTTTGTGTTTATTTTATTCAAAATGTTTTTGAGATAAATATGTGAATAATTAATTCGGTATGTAATTTTAAGTGAATTTGTTGTTGTTATTTGTGTTTGTTTTTTTGAATTGTTTAGTAAGATAAACTAGGGAACACAATATGGTAATATAAATGTGAAATATATAGGTTCATGGTATGTCCAATATATTTGTGTTACTCCCGAATGACATTGTTGTGTTGGTGCATTAGTCCAAATATAGTCTATTTGTGTATCATCAATGGTTGTGCTTTTAGTAAAAGTGAGTTTCAATTTGTATTTGTACATAAGGTTTTGAAATGTTGTTGATTGAGGTATTCTTTTTTTAACATGTTTATATTGAAATCTTCAATTAAAATAGTTAGATAATCTTTAAGCATATTTTTAAAAATGGTTTTCAAAATTGAATTAAAGTATATGATTTTCATTTGATAATGATATGTGCATTGCTTGTTGAATAGACATTTATTGTGCATTTAAAAATGTATTTCCTAATTTTTTGATTTGTTCGAATGTTTCATATTGTTCATGCTTACATTTGCTTAACATGGATTGCATTTCTTGTGTAATTGATTTGTTTATTTTTGTTAAATAAAAAGTGCAATAAGTTATAGCAAAATACCCATTGGCAAGCATTAGACAAACTTTATATTGTGAATCTTTATCTATCTATTTATCTAAAATTTCAATAAATAAATAAATATATATATATATATATAAACGAGGGGGAGGGGTAAGATGGGTGGTTCTTAACTTTTGTGAATGTTTTGGTTTTAATTCTAAAAACACAATTAGAAAGGTTTCGATTTGAATTTTGATTCCACACACACCATAGTCCCTGATTGGATTCAGCAACAATTAATTGTTGAAATAATTAATTAAAATTTAAATCTTAACTTCAACACTTGGTTTTAATTTTGAAATTTTTGCTAGCTGATAGTTATTAAAAAACAATAAACACATTCTTTTTAAGTTTATGGGATAGTCTAGTTTTTACTATCTTAGTATTAAGTTCTTGAACTTTAAAGTTTGTGATTCAAACTTGATAGTCGAAATTGAAATTTTGCGAACTCTTAATTTTATAGAAATTTTGGTGCAAATAATAAATAAAATTTCAAAAATTTGACTTAAAAAAAATTTTCATTTTATGCCAAAATTGTTGAGGTACTATGATAAATGGAATTGGAAATTGAGTTTTGGGCACTATTATTTCAAAAAAGATTTTTGCTTCAAGTTTTTGAATATTAAACCCAGTTCAGGTGTATATTAATCAAACCCTAAACTTGTCAAGTACGTAAAGACATTTGTTGGAGTGTGTATATTAATCAAAACCCTAAACCCTAAACCTCTCAAATACACAAAGACATTTGTAGGAGTGTTTCATTGTACATGGATGGGTGGGTGAAATAAGCCCATTGTTGATTTATAGGAGGGTATTCACTTCATCCAAGTGATAAATGGTTGAACAAAAAGGGTGAGAATAGTGCCAAATTTTATGAACAAGGGTGTTTACAAGGCATAGGCATATATATATATATATATATATATATGTACCTATATATATGCCTTATGAGAATGGAGGCAAATCCTATATAATAATTGTCAATTACATTTATTCAGGTGGGCCAAGTCTCAAGACTTTTTAAATTTCATTTGCTCCACAAACCAAGCTAATATGACAAAAAAATACTTAATACTTTATTTTGAAAAGTTATACCTATTGTAAGATTCTACCTAGTGAAATAGAACAAGACAACATGACCCCATGTATGTCATTAAGATATCCCCATCATTTTAGGGTTTCTTTTTGGGGGGGTCTTCATTTGTGGGGTCATGGCATCTTTGCTTTACAAGACTTCATTGGAATGAATGACTAAATTTTTTAGGGTTTAGATATTGTGTTGAGATTCATTATAGAGTATAATAGCTTAAGGGATTTTGGCCCCTACTAAGTAATAATAATAAAAGGTCTATTTTTAATATGAAGATTTTTGAAAGATGATATATTTTGGCTTGTGTTGAAACTTGAGATTAGTTATTATAGAGTTATAATAATACCTTGAAGGATTTTGGTTTGTTTTAGAGGATTTTGTTTTTGGAAGATTATATTTTTGCATGGTGAAATATTTGAGTTTCTATAATTTTTAATGTAAATGGCAAGGCCAAAGTGTTGTGACACATCCCTTGTTTCAAATTTCAACTCAATCAAATGTTTAGAGCCTCATACAGTATCTCCATGTTTTGAAAAACTTTAAAGCCTTCTTGATGAAGTTTCTTTTGGACACTTGAATGTGTGTAGTGTTTTTTCAATCAATGTTAGCTTTTCAAACAGAACCTTTGGGTGCTTGATTCTTCTCAGTTGTAGACTTACAGTTCTGGCTGGGTTCTTTCACAAAACAAAATCCATCCTTGGTGAATCCAATTCCACTCTTCGTTGCAACAAAAAATTACTAGAAGCAACACAGCATGTGCTCCACCATTCGAATGGATCTGCGATGTTCACTGCCAAAATCAACAACCCATCTGCAGATCCGGTTTCCTATGGAGATGGATTACTGAAGTAGGTGTTGGTTGATAATTTTGCAAAGATATCAACAGGAAGGAATTTCCAATGGGTACGTATTGCTTTTGCTACCTTGTTTCAAAGCCAGGTGACTTGTTCATCAACAGCAATGGAGTTTTAGATTTTGTTTGGAGGGAGTCAAAAGGGGAAGATTGTCCAGTGCAATCACTTTGTCAGATGTCAAAACTCCAACAAGTTTGTCAGTCATCAAAATCCCCATTGTTTGTGGAGTAATACTGGCTGGGCATCATGACCTTCTCAATTCAGGATAGTCCCTGAACTAAGCACCAAATTGCAGTGTTGAGCCCATATTTTTCAGTCTTTCAAAGATTGAACTCATCTAAGCAAATTGCCCAGTAACACAGTTTTGTGCATTCGCATGCATGTGACTGCAAAAGAAGTGTAAAATAGAACATTGGCAATGTGACATACGTAATTGTGCATGAACAGAAGGGCAATCAAAACTTCAACATTTAGTTGAATGAATAAAAGCTTATACTTGGTGTCGATTGAAATTGACAAATTGCAGAATGACTCAAGAACTTGGCTTGGTGTCAATTGAACTGGCAAATTGGAGAATGACTTGAGAACTTGAATTGACAAAAGATTGTAGCAACAATAGGCTCTGTCTCAAAGTGCTATTTTTCCAGTGTCAGAGTTGGAAAACATATTTATGAGATTGCAGAGAAGACCTCCACAACAACAACACTTTGAATCTAACCCACTCTTTCAGTTTTCAACCAAACTAACATGACAAGAATTGAGGGTGAGAATGACTTGTAAAACTGGAACAACACAAGTCTTTGCTTTGTTGCATCCAGAGGGTGTCTAAGGAGTTAGACATGTTTCCTAATTATATCCTATGGAGCTAAGAAGTATGCAATTTGTTTGCTCTTCTACCTGGAACCCTAAACCTCTTCATGTTTAGAAGACCCAAATCTGCATCTACACACTTTGTGAGCAAGGGGCTCATTGCTTTCTTGAATGCAGTATCGAACATTGCTTCAGAAAACAAGGAGGCACGATGCCTGGCTGCCTGGGTCATCTGCAGTCGCTCATTATCAGGCATCAATAACACACGCCTTATGGCAGCCGCATATTCTTGAGCACTACTTGCCAAAAAGCCTGTGGGTTGCCCTGCTTCTTCCACTACTATATCTAGCTTTGGACCTGCTGAGTCATGAGCTGCAAAGCCCCCCAAAGACAAAAAAGGAGAGCTCAGAGTGCTGCAGCAAGGGATGCACATATTTCAAAGAAATAAGTGCCATATTATATTCTCACTAAAAAACACTATGTTAAAGAATGAGAGATCTGTCTGGGAGAGTTAAAGACTAACCAATGACCACAGCTCCAGCAGCCATGTATTCCACAACACTGATGCCAAAGTGTTCATCAGTCATGGTGTGCAGGCCTGCAATGGCACCCCCCAACAGCTTCACAAGCTCCCTGCATGATGGGAAAATAACCAACTGTTTCTCAGGCATAAATCCGTGGGCCACCTTGAAGTTAATGCAAAAGACCATGAGAAAACACAATCTACATCTACACTTCATTGACACAAGAAGAAGACATAGCTGGTCATGCCTAACACTTTTCGCAAGAGTTAGGTTGGTGAACAAATAGCTACCTATAAGAGACATTGAGGCAAAACTCCACACGCTGCTGTAAGCCCAAAACATGGCACTTGTCTCTGAGAGCCTCTACTCGTTCCTCATCTTCCTGATGTCGGCAGCTACCAATGAATTTCAATTGTACTTCTGTGACCAAACCTGGGGGAAGGTCATTCAAAGCCATGGCAAAGGCTTCAAGCTGTAACTCATGGGCCTGCAATAAAATCCAGTCAAACCAACTCCAAATTCAGAACTCATGCACACCACAGATCTAGCTGAATATGAAGCTACCTTCACAGCACGTTGTCAGAAAAAGTGTTCAACTGGTTCAGTACCTGGACCTATGCATGATGCAGATTTCATTGCATTTCTGGAGGAGGAGGAAAGTGGGCCAACTCAAAAAGCTCTGATAAAACCTCAAGCATGCATTGACGCAGAAAAATACATGGGAAACAAGCTTCAATGGACTGAGACCACACAGGAGGAAACAAAAATCTGAACAAAGCCAGAAGAAGTGGATGTGGTCTGAGGGAAATGCAGCAGCAGATGAGTGCTTGCCAGAAGGGACAGGCTGAGAACCTTTTCAGGACGAAATTGAGCAACAGATACAATGTATAAAGGTGTTGTCGGCCGTTCCAGAGGAAGCGCCTGCTTGCCCACCCATACAGTTGCAATAGTCAACAGTGATTGCAGAAAAGTGCCCACAATTGTCATCACCCTAAACCCTAAAACCCATGATTCATAAGCAGGTTTTAGGGTTTACAACTTTCCCATGTGAGCCTGGTGTTCTGTCTGTGTGTCTGTCACAATCCCTTAGATCTCATGCCCCCCACACTCCCCAACATCTCAGAAAGGATCCAAAGATTCAAAGTGGAACAGAGGCAAATGCTGCAAATAACCTACTTTTGATCCACTTTTAACATAACCCAACAATGAGCTAGTAAAAGACCAGAACCGTGGGGAAGAAGAAGAGGAAGAAGCACATGACAGTCGAGCAATGATGAGGACGATGATGATGCTGCTGCTGCCACAGCATGTGTGTACCTGAAGAGAGAGCGTGTCACAAGGAGGATAGACCAGGAAAGTGCGGTTCGGGATTCTCCAGATTCTGTTGATGTGAGCTTGTGTCCAAGAAGAGTTCACCATTGCTACATGAGCACATGCACCTGCCAGTCCATACATCCATGCCACCACTCTGTAATACAACACCTTTGCTGTGGTCAACCAGTAGCTGCACCCCACCACCCACATCCCCCTTTATGTAAGAATTTGCAACTCAAGTGTTTTTGGGGTAGACAACATACACAATATGACCAAGAAAGAAACCCTACAAATTTGCATCCAGACACATTTGAAGGAAATTGGCTCAATGGGAGGAATACATTGAGTCTCTCTCTTTCTCTCATCAACAACCCTTAACCCTAACCCTGAATTGAGCTTGAACATGGACTTGCCTGCGAGTGACAGACAAATGGTTGTTGTAGAGGGGTGTGCGGCTGCGCACACGAGCGAGCATGTCAGAGCTGATGGTAGGGTAATGGGTGTAGCAAGCCACAAAGGAGCCTGCAATCCATGATGCCACAACATAGGTGAAGGCATAGCCACTGGTGTCAATAAACAGCAAGGGTTTCACTGCACTCAAAGCTTCCCATGCTAGCACCATGGATCCCAAGCTCTGTCCTATCAATGTCAGACGAGGATAAGTCCTGGCTTCCACCCATTTCCTCCTTTGCAACCTCACCACCTGCCACCCACCATACAAACACATACAAATCTTAGACTACAGATTTCTCCACTTCTACTACATCGTTACTCATGCATTTCTTCTTCTTCAGGTGCATCAGACTTTGTCTCTGATCTGATCTGATGTGCCCAAAACGTAAGAACATAATCCAACACTAGAAAAGGGAAGAGAAAAATGTGAGACGACAGGAGTGTAGACTCTGCTTACTCTGATCGGCTGTAAGAGCTTAACTCCAAAGCGATCCAAAGCTCTCAAAGCCAGAGACTCTGGAGTGGCAGGGTCGCCAGTATAAATGACAATGGGAAGATCGGTTGCCATCTCTTGGACAGCCCGGACTGCACACCATAGCACTCGCTCCCCTCCACCTCCATCATTGGTGAAGGGGTGGAAAAAGCCCACTACTCTCTCCTTCTTCCTGCTCACAAAGCGAAAGAGAGACTGCAGCAAAAGCAAGAACAGGAGCAGGGCAAGCAAGAGGATTGCAGCCAGGAGCAGCATGGTAAGATGCCAGAAGAAAGGCTTTTTTTGCACTGCAATGCTAATGTTCTGTTCTATACATGGGTGAAGTTGCTGTTGTTGCTGGTGGTCTTTTCTTTGATCATCAGAAGCTCATCCAGCAAGAACACCCATCAGCAAGAAAAATTCAGCTGAGCAGAAACAGCTAACACTAATTTATTTTTCTATCTCACAACCCTTTTCCGGATCAAACTTTCAAGTGGTTCTTCAGGTGAAGAAATTGTTGTTGCTGGTGGTTTTTCCTTTGAACATCAGGAGATGATCCCAGAAGCTCATCAAGCAAGAATACCCATCAGCAAGAAGAATTCAGGTGAACGGAAACCGCTAGCCCTAATATTATTTTTCTATTCTTGTAATTTGATTCACAACCTTTCTGGATCAAACCTTCAAGTGGTTCTTCACGTGAAGAAGTTATTGTTGGTAGTGGGTTTTCCTTTGATAATCAGGTGATGATCCCAGAAACTCATCCAGCAATAATACCCATCAGTAAGAAGAGTTCAGGTGAGCAGAAACTGCTAACCCTAATTGATTTTCTATCTCTACGGGAACAAGTAAGGAATGAGTACCCTCCAGAGAAGTCGTGTGATCGATGGGAATGGGTGGTAGAAGGAATGAAAACTACTGAACCTCCGGAATTGCAAACCAAAACATCTTGCAAAAGAGGCTTGGATGATAATGGCTGTGATGGCTGGCAGGCAGGAACAGCTTTCTTTCCAGGCAGCACTCTCAAAGGGAATGCATGGCCTACTTGTTAGTGATGGAGATACTGAGGGAAATGGCAGCATCCAATCTCAAATCCTGCATTTTGCAAAGCTGCCATCAACACTTAGGCACAGGCAGGGCATCAAATCCTCTTCCCTTCCCCCCCATCTCTCTCTCTCCAAGTCTGGAAACTTTCACGGGTTTAGCGTTCTGTGGATCAAGTCTCTTGTTTGTGTCAAGACTCTGATGTGCTTTTCAAGGCAGAGACTGTCATTGTGTGCAAGGTTCTTTTTTTGGTAGGAGTTGCTTGCTCATTGGACATGGTGGAGCATTCCAGTTCTTGACTTGGTCTGCAACCTCCATGTTCATTGGTGTGTGCTGTGGCTAGCAAGCAGCTAGCAAGCTCTCACCTCTTGATACGAGAATGTGCACTTTTTATGAATACATCGTCTTAGGTCATGCACACATGATTGTCTCATTTATGTATTGCACTCTGCAGCCAGCTTGTCTTGTATTTTATTTGGTTTGTTATCCTGTATGAGGAGTATGGAGTTCTGGGAAAACTCCTCAGAAATTGCATTGCTCATGCTGTGGAGATTTGGCTATGGTGAGAAGCTGGGTGAGTGAACAATGCAAGCCAAATGCACTGTTGTGAAACTCATTAGAAATCATTGTGAACGATGTGAGATTCCAAATTTGGGGGCTGATGTGCACAATCATGTACATCCACCACATATGATATGTGTATGCCAAAGAAAAAAGTCTGAATTGTGTGCTTGATTCCTTTGCTGCCTGCCATGTATTCATTGGGATCTGATGCACAGGAACCACAGGAAAACACATGGCAGAATGCAGTTTTGCTGTGCAGTTCCAAATGAGATCTGATTTCTTTTCTCATAGTCTGAGTTAAGGCTGAAAAGAAGTACTGTTACAGTTTTTGGTGGGTCAACAACCCTTGCTCAATTTGCAGTCTGAGGATGTCCATACTTGGCAGTGCATTGGAGTTTGACCCATGAAGAAGATAGCTACCTGGTGGTGATGCCAAGGAGAGCACATGGAGAATGACAGCTACTGGCCATTTGATGGTCAGTGGTCATTGTAATTGCAGAGGCATGGGTTTTGCAATGCTTGAGGCATTGCTCACTGGTATGAACTCCATTCTGTTTTCAGCAGCTCCACCTTTACCGTCTCTGGTATTTTTCATGAAAGAACATGATGACTTCTGAAAAAATTTGAGCTTGGAAGCAACTTCTTAATATGGGATCACTTGTGTTGGTTCTGGTCACAATAGTGAAGTGTTTCAACATATATATTCATGATGGAAGTTTTCTGCTTGAGTGAGGAAAGAGCTACTGAGATCTGCCAATGGGCTTGCTTGATTTCTCCCGCATATGTTGTTTTGGGTTGTTATATTGCAGCTCAAAGTTCCTAACAACTTTACAGTGCAGACAATCAAGGTTTAAATGTGCAAACAAAAAATGGGTTTGTGCAGGATGAGATTCTTGTGTGCCGAATTCTACTTACACTAAATTCTGAATTCTTTTTGCAGCTTGACTTTGCAAGTTCCATGGGCTTTGTCATATTATTACCAAAGAAGAAGGTCATGTGTCCATGCTCATAGTTGGCAATTTTGAGAAAGTTTGCTAACATGGCATTCATTTACTGGCTCTTGTCACAGGCTCAGGTATGCCCCCATAGTGTGGGTTTTCTTCTCAACCTCCTAAAAGAGTTAGGTTTAGGGTTTAGGGTTTAGGTGAAAATTGGGTAGGTAGGTAGGAACCCCCACTACCATACCTGCTCCCTAGCCTGGTCTATGCCACCTCCACTAGGTATGTAGCTGGATGGCTAGGTAGGTAGGTAGTTGGCCTGCTTAGAGCCCTGAAGCCAGGCTCAAGGTTAACTAATTTCTAGTCCATAGGGCACACTACATACCTCCTCCTTCCAAAATGGTTACCTTTGGTTGAACCTGAGTTATGTATATATAGTAGCCTAGTCATGTTTTTTCTTCTAGTTAACCCCTGATGCTGGATTAGCCATAAAAGTTTTTTTTTTTTTTTTTTTGGAATTTTAAATTGATTCAACCAGAAATTTTTATTTATATATATTTTTGAAAAGTATTTTGGGCTGTGTGGATTAGTTTTGGAATACCTGAACAACAAAAGATCTTGAGGCTGCAAGAACCCACTCCATGTTTTGGAAAAGGAATCTCAACTAGGTTTAAAAATATTTTATGACTATTTTCATTTTTTTTATGATCATTTTTTGAACATGAAAGGTTATATTTAGCTTCATTTTGAAAAGGAAGTTTTCATTCTGGATAACTCTAGAGATAAAAGAATCTTTACATTTCAATTTTATGATCATTCTAATTTTTCAAAAAAATATAATAATTATAATTTTCGTCTATGATCAATTTTTCTGTGAAAGATGTTCAAGACAACATAATTATGTCATGAATAACTTGAAGCCATAGACCTTGGATAAATCTAAAGAATGATATATGTATGCAATGTTGTATATAAAAAATCATAACATTATTATGCTTCACATTGTTATCATTTTTGGGAATATTCACCAAGGGTGTGGGGGCAATATATCCATATTTCCATCACTAAACATAATATGATTAAGAAAAATAATAATATAGATACATCTTATATTAAAATAGATGTTTTGTTTTGTTGGTGAACACACCTTAACCTTCCCAAACCTTAAAGCCCTTCATTGCACTTTTGGTATTGTCAAAAAGTCCTCAACAAGGCAGTGTACATGGTGGTCATTTCACAAGTTTTAGACCAATGAAATAAAAGTTATTGAATTTAGAATGATTTTTGTCATTGAAAATTAATAAATTTTTAATAAAAATTTCAACCAATCAATGCCAATTTATCATGTTGGCCCTTTTGTTTGCCATTGTGTCACATGGGGAAATGCATAAGAAAGTTCCTAGATTGGCAATTCTATTTGCCTTTTCATACAAGAATTACAAAAATGGGTTTTGCACAATTGAGTTTTCTTTATAAACTTGAAAAGGTTTTTTTTCGAAAGTTGTATTCTTTAGAACCTTGAAAATGATTCCATTTGAGTCAACAATATAAGGGCCCATTAATTAACATGAAACCTAATGAATGTCATGTTGAAAATAAAAATTACAAATAAAGTAAAAATGCCATTATAATTATAAAATTAAAAAAATAAAAATAAAAATAAAAATGATGTTATCAGTTTAATAATAGTTGGAATCAATTTAAATTTTTTTTGAATAGATTTACATTATAATCATTTTATTTTATAATAAAAATTATTTTTATTTATAAAAAATTCAAGTTAAATTTTAAAAATATTTTAGTGGTCATCTTTTATTTGAAAGATACTTATTCAAGTCAACACTAAAATTAAACATCCATCATCTTATTTTTTTAAATAACAAAGTTGACAAATCTACCTTATTTTTATCAATGTTAGGTTTATGAAGTTAAATAGACCTAATAAACTCAATTTAAACATTAAATCAATATAATGAAAAATGACATCTAACAATGTTTCAATATCACCTTCACTCATGACTTTGATGAGATGGACATATTATTTTGCCTCTTTTAATCACCTTTTCTTTTAGAATGGGTAAGCAATTTATTTTTTTTTCTAATTATTTTCTCTTTTGTAATCAATATAAATTTTTTTTTCACCTTCATTTTTTACATAATTAGTGAAGACATGATTGCCCCCCTCAAATCTTAATGAATTGTTAAATAAAACATGTTAATTCATCCCACAACTTTTGCTTGTTAATTTTGAACAATATGTAATGATAACCAATTGCGTTTTCTTTTTGTTGACCTTGACCCCTCCTTTGGTATGAGATTGCAATGGTTATTGATTGCACAATTCTTATTTATTTATTTAATGATTTTCACCTCTTATGGTATGAAATTGGTTTTGTGGTTACCTTATCATGTCTAACTACCATTAAAAGATTTAAGTCATTAGTTTATCATGATAACTTTGATTTCCACATTGTAAAATGTATGTACTCAAAAATTAATTCGTAGTGTCATACACCTTAAATCATATTGTGAGCTTAATTATACTTTTTATGGTTTTTTTTGGTAATTCATTATCAATAAATTTCAAGATTCCAAAAACATAAAATCTAGCTCAATTTTTCTTTCCATTTCTTTCTAGCTTTTTTTTGCCATTTTGAGATACCAGCCTCAGGAGAAGACTTCAAATCCAAAAGGTATCGATTATGAAACCTTTTCCTGTACTTAAACACTGTCAACATTTCTCACATACATTTTTTTCAATGTGCATAACATCCAAACAATGTCTGAAAAGAAATCCTTGTGCAACAAATTATCCAATAGTGTAAAACAATGCACCATCAATGACAAAATTATCTTAATTATTCATAACAACTACTAGTGTGTAAACCCATTTTGCAAGCAAAATGATCAAATAAGCAAAAAACTAAAGTGTTATGTATTTTGTCCACTTCTACCCATCAAATGAATGCTGTGTAAAAAGGCATTCTTTTTTCCACAACTTGTGTGTGTATATTGTGTGTGTGTGTGTGTGTGTGTTCGTGTTTTATTTTTTTCACACACACCAAAGGCCAAAACCCAAAACCTTTTTTTTCTTTTGGGGTTGGGTGGGGACATCATTTGCAAGAGAGATAGATGATGGGTATATTGGCTTTTAATAGTATATACCCTACTACTACCTTGGTAGTTTTCCACACTAATTTATATATTTTCAGAAATTTTGAAAATTTGATTTTATTTCCCCCCCCCTACCCCCAAGTAACAAAAAAATTCTGAAAGAAAATATTGAACATTCAAGAAAATTCTATTTGGTTGAAATGATTTTTCAAATGATTTATTTATTTATTTGACAAACATTTTTTGAAGCCTGCTACCAAGGTATGTTTTTTAAAAAAAAACTAATTAATTATTTGAAAAACATTGGTTCAACCTGCCAAGGTATTACAATATATGATATTATTATTAGATGCAAGAA